>Ga0302309_10000297_pt1 | contig 62105 bp, 42 predicted proteins | sample III_Palsa_N1_1_FD_200453 | JGI IMG/M metagenome (GOLD analysis project Ga0302309, IMG submission 200453) | Peat permafrost microbial communities from Stordalen Mire near Abisko, Sweden - III_Palsa_N1_1 | ecosystem: Environmental > Terrestrial > Soil > Palsa > Peat permafrost | place: Sweden...
GCATCATTTTAAAATATCAAAAATTTAATAGAATTAGATCATGAAGAAAGCATTATTAATGGGATTTGTGGCCGCGATTACGATATTCGGCAGCTGTAAGAAATTAAATCCCCAACTGTACGGATCGTTAAATAGCCAAACTTTTCCGAAAACGACAAGTGATTTTGACAGTTATGTAGCTCAGGCTTACGAACCATTTCAATCCAAATGGAATTTCTTAGACGACGGTATCGCTTCGCCTTGTTGGTTCAGCCCTGAATATGGCCAAATTTTGGAATTTGATTATGGCACTGATGAGATGGCGGTATTTACCGGTTGGGGAGGGATATTTACCGATTTCAGTGAAGCGAACTATACATTTTTAAAAAGTTTGCCTGATCAGGGAGATGACCATTTCGAGAAAACAAGAACTATTAGCCGACTGACAGGCATGATTCAGGTAATTAATAACTCAAGCCTATCTGCTGACGCCAAAAATGAATACATCGCGGAATGCAGGATGTCTCGGGGCTGGAATATGTATTACTTATTGCAGCTTTACGGACCGGTACCGGTAATTTTAGATCCTTCGAAATTGGACGCGACCGATGAGGCTAATCTAACACGGCCGCAAAGGGCCGACTACGTTGCAGATATTGTCAGCGATTTGAAATTTGCCGCTCAATACCTTCCTGTTATGCCCGGAGTTTACGGAAAGTTCAACCAGGGCCTCGCGTTAACCGTGTTAATGAGGACGTACATGAATGAGAAAGACTTTACTGACGCCATTCCTGTTGGTAAACTGATACTTGGTTTGGGCTACTCACTCGTCAATGATTACGCAAGTCTTTTTCAGAGTGCAACCGAACAAAATAGCGAAACTATGTGGGCTGCGATTGCCGAACCCGGGTCGAATGGCCAGTGGCAATCGCCTGGGTTTAATGCCTGGGATTTTTACACATATCCAAGTGACTACCCGGGGCACATGGTGACCCAACCATGGGCTTTTGCAGGGGATGCTGCGATAGCAGCCACCTGGCAGTTCTATAATTCGTTTGATCCAGCAGACAAACGAAGGAGTTTATTGATCCCAAGTTATATAAACAAGAGTGGACAATTAGTAAACCAGGCAAGCGGGCTGTCCGGTCCGGTAATAGCTAAGTATCCGGATGACGATCCGCCCGCCGGTTCCTATCAGGGAAATGATATTCCGGCCGCCCGTTTAGCGGACGTAATGTTAATGCTGGCAGAGGCAGAAAACCAGGTCAATGGACCGACTTCAGAGGCAATTGGCTACGTTAACCAGGTACGCGCTGCGCACGGTGGATTAGGAGTCGTGCCTTCAAGTGCTACAACAGATAAAAATACTTTCGATCTGTGGATTCTTAAAGAAGAAGGATGGGAGCTTTATTTTGAAGGCGATCGTAAAATGGAGCTGATAAGGCATGGCCAGTATAATCAGGCACTACAATCCGTAGGTAAAACGCCCGGACCTGTGCTCGAACCTATCTCCTATTTTGACCTTGCCGCAGGAAAAGGTACACTTACTCAAACGCCCGGCTATTAAATACAACTGGTTAATTGGCTCCACTCGAGGTTGGGTGGGGCCTTTTTATTTTCAACTTATAAAGCTTTTGTTCAGGCCTTTTTGAAAAAAGCAAACGGACTGAACAATTTGTGGCCTATTCATGCAGGTGATAGAATGTTATTGACCTGCCTGCACGGAGGAATGTATTAGATCAGCCATTAAAAATCATTAACATTTCTTACCGACGGTTGAAAGTTATCGTCGCTTAACCAATACAAAATCTGTAGTTGCTGCTGATATGAGCAGCGCATCTTAAAATTATAAATCCATCTATCTAATACCGGACCCATGATAAAAAAATATTTAACTGGCGCTTTATTTTTACTTTATTATTTGAGTGTTACAGGTCAAACGCCAAATAACAAAAATCGAACTCCAAATAAAGGAGCTCTTATAAAAACTACCTCGATCACGAATACTGATTTTATGTTTGATCCGTCGTTTCACGCAAAGACTATTTCTATTTTATCGACAAAGGAAAGTCAACATACCCCCATCCCGTTGGCGCTGGTACGTAATTTAAACGGCAAATTAGGGCTGATGGCCAAAGATAGCAGCGGGAAACTATGGCCGTTTTACATGAGGGGCATTGAAACAGGGTTCTGGGACACCCGAAAAGACAGTACCGACTATGAAAAGGTATTTGAAACCTTTCACAAATTGGGTGCCAATGCAGCCATGTTTATGATACATTGGAGCGACATCGAGCCTCAGGATGGCCGGTTCGATTTTTCATTTACTGACAAGATAGTGGCAACAGCGGAACGTCACGGCGTAAAAATAGTATGGATACTTTTTATGCATGAACATAGCTTTGATATGAAGTGTTTGTCGCCTGCAGAAAAGTTATGGATGTATAATCTTGATTCCAGGGACGGTGCTAATTATGCAATACAATGGATCAAAGATAAAAATGGAAATATCATAAAAGACATACCCACGCAAAAACAAAAATTTACAGAAATAGTACCCTGTTATGGAAATCCCGTCGTTTATAGCAGGATTACGCAAATGCTTGGTCGGCTTGCTGCTCATTACAGAAACTCAGGGTCGGTTATCGGCGTACAAATTGGAAATGAAGAAGGCATCAGTTACCAGGGAGTTGATGCCGATTTTAATCCCTATACCCTTGCGGCCTTTGAAAAATGGAAGAAGTTGACCGGTGAAACGTCGTGGAAGCACTTCAAATTAGCTATAGTAAAATTATGGTGGTCAAGGTTTACGACCGCTTATCATTTGCAGGATCCATTTAAGCTCACCATGTTTAACCCCATTGGCGGAGGCCCGGAAAAGGGCGACACAGGCATCATTGCACGCAGTGGTACAAATGCCACCACCTTCCGCGACAGTAAAATTGATGCGATTGCCACAATGTTTTATTATCCATCCGCTTCTAATATCTGGAACAACCTTGATCAGGTTTACAAAGCTGATAACACCTATAGTTATCCAACGCGGCTTCCTTTGTTAATGAGCACGGAAATCGGCATAGGAAGGCTTAATACCCTTCCTTATACCCAGGAATTTATGATCAATTTCTTGGAGCGGGGTTCGCAGGGCTTTGCAGTCTATGATTACGGCAATATGATAAACGCACAGGACGAGATAAATGAAAATGGCCATTTTTATAAGAAGTTCATGGCGATGGTTAAAGCAAACGAAGACGTCATATGGCCTGGCTTGCCTGGTACAGGAAATAATATTTCAATGACTGCAACCAGCGGCGGCGCAAAAATCAGTTGTCTGCATTATGGCAATAACGCAACGTTAGGAATTCTCCACTTTCCGGATGCAGTTCAGAGTAATATTCCGGAAAGTGCGGTTGAAACGCCCGTTGAAATAATGGTTAATAAACCTGGCAAATACCACATAGAAGTTTTTAAAGAGGGTGTTTTGGCGGTGTCACAATCCGAAAACATACAGGGTATGAAAAGTATAATAATAAACGTTAATTTATCAAATAAAGCAGCAGCATTTATAAAAGTTAAGATGCTTGACTTAAAATAGATTTTTTACCATTATGGACTGTTAACAATATACCATGCAAACGAATTCTGATATTGTAATCATATGAAACGATACCTAAGTTTTACGGCCTGCCTTTTCAGTCTGGCATTATTGAATGTTCCTTCAAGCGTAAATGCTCAGCCGCGCACCAAGGCCAGCAGGTTCCACTTGTTAATGGATCGTGATTGGAAATTCTTTTTGGGAGATGATAAAAATGCATCGGTGGCTGGTTTTAACGATGGTAAGTGGCGACAGCTTGATCTGCCGCATGACTGGAGCATTGAGGGCAATTTCGACCGGAATGAGCCAACGGGACGTGGCGGCGGTTACCTGCCAACGGGGATTGGCTGGTATCGTAAAACCTTCGTGCTGCCGGCATGGACAAGCTGCAAGGAGGTCAGCATCCAGTTTGACGGCGTATATAAAAATAGCGAAGTATGGATCAACGGCCATTACCTCGGCAAACGCCCCAATGGTTACATTGGCTTCGTTTATGATCTGACTCCCTACCTGGAAAAGAGCGGAAATACAATTTCGGTTAGGGTCGATAACTCGGAACAGCCTAATACCAGATGGTATTCCGGCTCCGGTATTTACCGGCATGTCTGGCTGAATATTACTAATACCATGCATGTTGCCCAGTGGGGAACTGCCATTACTATACCTGAGGCGACTTCAGCGCAAGCATTGGTCAAGGTCAGGACCAGGATCGCTAACTGCGGGACCGCGGCCGACGCAGTATTAACGTCTGTCATATATGATGCAGACGGTAGAAAAGTCGCTTCGGCAAGCACGCCGGTTAACGTCGGCCGTGATACATCAGCAGAATTCAGCCAGCAGTTACAGGTACTTTCACCTGATCTATGGTCGCCAGATGCGCCCCGCCTTTATACCCTACATTCGGTGATCACCGCAGGAAAAAAAGTGATAGATGATCATGAAAATACTTTTGGCATTCGTACGCTGGAATACAGTAGTACCAAAGGTTTTTTGCTCAATGGTAAAAGAATAAAAATGAACGGTGTTTGCCTGCATCACGATGGTGGCTGCGTTGGTGCGGCCGTACCACTGAAAATATGGGAGACACGTTTAAAACTCTTGAAACAAATGGGTTGTAACGCGATCCGGACCTCGCACAACCCCGTAGCACCGGAATTTTTAGACCTCTGTGATAAAATTGGCTTCCTGGTAATGGACGAAGTTTTCGATGTGTGGGAGACAGGCAAAGTAAAATACGACTATCACCTGAATTTTGATCAATGGTGGAAAAGAGACCTGATTGCACAGTTGCAGCGGGACCGAAATCACCCTTCCGTAGTCTTATGGAGCGCGGGAAATGAGATCGGTGATCAGGGTCGGGACCGCGGCGTCGCGCTATTAAAAGGACTGCTGGAGGTTTTTCATGCGGAGGACCCAAGCCGCCCGGTTACCACAGGCAACGACGGAATAGCCGCTGATGGGGGTGCCACCAAACCAGCGTTCCTGGAAGCAGAAGATATCGTGGGTTACAATTACGTTGATCGTTGGCATGAACGGCGTGAGCTTTACTATGGAATTGACCATTTTGACCATCCAGACTGGAAAATGATCGGTACTGAAAGTGAAGCGCTACGGAATCCGCCTGAAGATTCGTTGACGCTTAACCAGGGAAGAGTGACCGCCAATTATAACAGCGGGATGGTGCGCGCGGAACAGCTATGGAAGTTTGTTACCCTGCATGATTATGTTATCGGTGATTTTATGTGGACAGGCATCGATTACCTGGGTGAAGCGCACGGACTGACCAAAGGGTCGATAGCGGGCGAAATCGATATGACCAATCGCCCGAAAGATGGTTTCTATTTTTATCAAAGCCAGTGGACAGATCAACCGGTATTGCACCTTTTACCACACTGGAGCTGGAAAGGGCACGAAGGGCAGATCATACCCGTATTGGCTTATACGAATTGCGACACAGTGGAGTTATTTGTCAATAACAGATCCTATGGGATCAAGGTGCAGGAATTTCCGAGGCAAGGAACATCCGGCGGCTGGAACAGCTATGCACGGCCCTTGGTGAAAGGAACAACCGCCGATCTGCATTTATCCTGGGACGTAGCTTACGAGCCGGGCATTATTAAAGCCGTGGGTCGTAAAAACGGCAGGCAAGTGATCGTCGAAGAACTGCGTACCGCAGGCCCTGCTGCGGCCCTTCGGATTACTAAAGATACTTCGGCAGTTCGCGCTGACGGTAGCGATGTGGCGCTCTTTAATGTCGATGTGGTGGATGCCCAAGGAAATATCGTGCCGGACGCCAATAATCTAATTCGCTTTAACGTAACCGGCAAAGGGAAACTTTTGGCAATTGATAATGGAAACCAGGCTGATCAAGATTCGTTTAAACTGCCGCAGCGTAAGGCTTACAAAGGCCATGCCTATGCAGTTGTGCAAGCTGGCCGCGTTTCGGGCACCATACAGCTTAACGTACTAACTGATGGCTTAAAAGCCGCATCTATTAAATTGATGACACAAAATGCACTTTCACAAGAAATGCCATTTGAGAAACTTAAGTAATAGAAAAGGTCCTATGTAATTACAAAACGGCTGTCGCCTTATGTTCAATCTTAAAGTAAACATTATGTTTTAACTAACAAGATATTAAATAAGCTTTAACCCCTTTTGCTGCAATGAGGCTGGCAAAAGCAGTGGGGCTTTTTATTCTTAATTCCGTCTTCTTATGAAAAATTTACTGATTTTATGTACCATTCTATTGCCTGCGCTTTGTTGCGCGCAAAAAAAAAATAAAGAAACCAGGGTGTTCGACCTGCTGATAGGTACTTTTACAGGTGCCTCGCCAACAAGCAGTAAGGGAATTTACGTTTACCGTTTTTTTGAAGAAACGGGCGAGGTTAGCTATTTAAGCGAAATCGCACTTAAAAACCCTTCTTATATGGCTATTACGAACGACTATAAGTATATCTATTCGGTGAATGAGAACAATAATGACGGTCCCAGTACCATCACCTCCTTCAAGTTTGACAAAGCTACCGGTAAATTGTCAATATTAAATACACAGCCGTCTATTGGATCGCCAGCCTATATAGCAGTCGACAAAGCGCGAAGAAATGTATTTATAGCCAATTATATTGGTGGCAGCGCAATGGTATTCCCGGTTAATAAGGATGGTTCTTTAGGTGCTTCGACACAAACTATACAGGACACGGGTAAAGGGCCTAATCCGCGAAGACAAGCAGTTCCCCATGCACATGCCATAGTAATTTCGCCTGATGAAAAACAGGTATTGTTTACTGACCTGGGTACCGACAAGATCAATGTATTTAATTATCATCCATCAGAAATACCACCCCTGACACCGGCAGCTACGCCGTTTATTGCGGTAACGCCAGGTTCGGGCCCACGTCATATTGAATTTAGCCCAAACGGGAAGTTTATGTACAATATCCAGGAAATCAGTGCATCTATAACCGCATTTACTTATCATAACGGCAAAGCGAAAGAAATACAACATCTTAACATGATGTCGGACGATTTTAACGGAACAAATGGCGCCGCCGACATCCATGTATCCCCTGATGGATTTTTTTTGTATGCCACAAATCGTGGATCTGCTAACCAGCTATTGGTGTATGCTATAAACCAGAAAGCTGGCACGTTAACTTTTATTGAGCGCTACCCCACCGGTCAAATGCCGCGGAATTTTGTTATAGACCCTACCGGCAATTTTCTGTTTGTTGGCAATGCTAAAGGTGTCATTATTTTTAAAGTAAATAAAACTACGGGCAGACTTACGTTAACTTCCGATTTCATCAAAATGGCATCTCCTGTTTGTTTAAAAATGGTACCGATAAAGTGATTTCATAATTAGCAATATGGATATTCTGTCTAAAACTGCGGTTGGATCGGTGGAAGATACAGAGTTTTTGAAAAACGCATTCGCTGGTGCGGATGCCGTTGATGGTATGACGCCGCCATATTGTCAAAAAGTATAATATGGCAATAAAAATGTATGTTTTGGCAAATGTGTCGGAAAATATTTAAGCTTCTTTGCGTGCTTAAATTTAAGCAACTCGAAATAACCTAAGGTCCTGCCGGTTTAATTAAAGTATAGGACCACAGATTATTTCAGGGATAACTCGGCATAAGACCATTAATTAAACAAGCCTTAATGAAAAAACTATTAATTGACATCCCAATTTTATTTGCTCATATCTTATTCGGCCAACAAGTGACCCTGCTCAACGATGCAGTGGACTGAATTAACCCCCTCATGGGCACCGAGTGCTATTTGTAATTATCAAGGGATAACACATAAAATACTAAACAATCATGAAAAGGAGCACCTTTATAAAAAATACAACTGTTTTGGGCGCAGGTATAATCTTTGCCAAACTTCCTGCCTTTGGACGTGACATATTTCCAGTCGTACGAGTGCCTGTAGCATCCAGGAAATTCGCAAGTAAGGCGATAGAAAATGTCATCGCTGAATTTCAATCAGGTGTAAGAGATAAAGAATTAGGTTGGCTGTTCGGCAATTGCTTTCCGAATACATTGGACACTACGGTCACTTATAGCGTTAAAGATGGAAGACCGGATACCTATGTTATTACTGGCGATATTGATGCCATGTGGCTGCGCGACAGCAGCGCGCAGGTTTGGCCGTATTTGAGTTTTGTTAAAAAGGATAAAGAATTGCAGCAATTGATTTGCGGCGTGATCAACCGTCAGACGGCCTGTGTTTTGCTCGATCCTTATGCCAATGCTTTTTATGATGATCCGGCTAAAGTAAGCCCGTGGAAAAACGACCTTACCGAAATGAAACCCGGCGTGCATGAGCGCAAATGGGAACTGGATTCTTTATGTTATACTATTCGCCTGGCACATGGTTACTGGCAACTAACCGGGGATACTGCACCCTTTGACGCGCGGTGGAAACAGGCTGTAGTAACAATTTTGAAGACTTTTAAAGAACAGCAGCGAAAAAACGGTAGCGGACCTTACCATTACCAGCGTAAATACGATCAGCACCCCGAAGGCTGGCCGGCAAACCCTTACGGGCCGCCGATAAAACCTGTTGGTTTAATTTGTTCATCCGCCAGGCCAAGTGACGATGTTACAACCTATTCATTTCATATCCCATCTAATTTTTTTGCCGTAGCCAGTATGCGGCAGGCAGCTCAAATGGTTAAAACCATAGCCGGCGATAAAGCGTTGGCGCATGAATTTAATGCCCTGGCAAACGAGGTGGAAACAGCCTTAAAAACTTATGCCATTTGTGAGCATAAAGATTACGGGAAAATATATGCCTATGAAATTAACGGGCTTGGCGATTATAATATAATGGATGATGCCAACATCCCCAGCCTATTAAGCCTTCCTTATTTAGATGCGATGCCTAATACCGACCCGATCTATCAAAATACACGCAAAGCGATGCTATCTTCAGCCAATCCTTATTTCTGTAGCGGTACCGCAGGCGAGGGAATAGGCGGTCCGCATGCAGGTAAAGATATGATATGGCCGCTGGGTGTTATTACCAGGGGTATGACCAGCCGTGACGACCAAGAAATAAAACAATGTATAGCATTGCTTAAAAAGAGCAATGCCGGTACCGGTTTTATACACGAAGCTTTTAATAAAGATGACCCGTCAAAATTCACCCGCACCTGGTTTGCATGGGCAAACACTTTGTTCGGGGAGTTTTTATGGGAAACCTATAAAACTAATCCAAAATTGTTAACCTGATAAATTAGAAAAAGCTAACCTACTAAACATATGAACATGGCAGAATTTACAAACGGGAAATATATTTTAACGGCCGATATTGGCGGATCGCACATTACGACTGCAGTATGTAATATAACAACAGATACCATAATTAAGGAAAGCCTTATCCGGATGGAAGTAAACAGCAAAGGATCGGCTGAAAGTATATTAAGGTCCTGGCAAAACGCTTTTGACACCGCGCGACGACTATCGGGCGTACAGGTTTCAGGTCTTGGTATTGCCATGCCTGGTCCCTTTGATTACGAGAATGGTATATCATACATAAAAGGACTTGATAAATATGAGGCATTGTATGGTATGGATGTCAAACGTTATTTTGCAAATCTGCTGAATTTATATCCCTCCGAAATACGCTTCCGTAATGATGCCGAAGCCACAATTGCCGGCGAAGTTCTGGCAGGGGCAGGCAAAAGCGGGGATAATATAATGGGTTTAACTTTAGGCACAGGGTTCGGTTCGGCTTTTTGTTACGATCAGGTAACACAGGACCTAAACCTGGGCAGTGACGCTTACAAAGACAGCATCGCCGACGATCATCTCTCCACTCGCTGGTTTTTAAAAAGATATGCCGAACTTACCGGTGCTAGTTTAAGCGGCGTAAAACAACTGGCTGCCCTGGCAGTGACAGACGAGAAGGCCCGGCAAACTTTTTCGGAGTTCGCCGTTAACGTGAGTGATTTTTTGGCCGGTCCGCTAACTCGCTTTAAACCCCAAAAATTGATATTATGTGGCAATATTGCTAAATCTCATCCATTTTTTTTGGCCTTGTTACGATCACGTTTAAGCGAAACCAATATTGTTTTGGCAGAACTGGGTGAGCAGGCGGCGTTAGTTGGCGCGGCTGGTTTATTTAAACAAAGCAATTTGCAGGAAGCTAACCCGCCCGATTTATGAATGATCCCAGCTTCTATTGATTTATATTCGACTTTGACCTGCTAATACCTAAATATTAACTGGTTGTAAAACCAAATCCCATTTGCCCTGAACCTAATGAAGAGTTAAAAATATAAAGTTTATTTACCTATTATATCAATTATTCGTAACCAATTTATGCAGACGCAACCAAAACCGGCTTTTACCGAAAAGAAATTTATTGTTACTCTTATTTTTGTAACCTCGTTGTTTTTAATGTGGGGACTACTGCACTCTATGAGTGATTCACTGAATAAGCATTTCCAGGATGTATTACATGTATCCAAAGGGCAATCTGGTCTCATACAGTTGTCCGTGTTTGGCGCTTATGCTGTTATGAGTATTCCGGCAGGCTATTTTTTAAAGAAGTTTGGCTATAAACCTGGGGTAATTCTCGGCCTGCTCTTATTTGCAGCAGGTACATTTCTATTTATACCGGCGGCCGATGCCCGGTCATTCAACTTTTTCAGGGTGGCTTTATTTATTATAGGCTGCGGGATGGCGACGCTTGAAACTGTAGCCCATCCCTTTGCGGCAGCCCTGGGCGACCAGCGCACCAGCGACCAGCGGCTTAATTTTTCACAGTCTTTCAATGCTGTGGGCACTATTATAGGCCCCCAGATAGCCGCATACTTCTTGTTCAGTTCGGCCAACGAAAACTCGCCTGACCTTTCATCCGTAAAAACATTATATGTAGGCGTGGGTTGTGTGATTCTCTTAATTGCTATTGCTTTCGTTTTTATAAAAATTCCGGTACTTACCGATCCGCATGGCGCAACTGCCGCTATTGACCCAGCGGCTGTAAATGTAGATACGGCTCCCTCAAAGAAATTATACCAGCATAAACACTTTGTTTGGGCGGTAGTCGCCCAGTTTTTTAACGTGGCGGCACAAGCCGGTACCTGGGCTTACTTTATTAATTACGGGCACGATGTGATGGGGTTTGATAATGGCACGGCGGTAAAGTATATGAGTGTATTTATGGCAATGATGGCTGCCGGCCGTTTTGTGGGTACCTACCTGATGCGCTTTATTGCGCCTAATAAATTATTGGCCTCATTTGCTTTGGGTAGTATATTAATGTGTGTAATTGTGGCCCAAGGGCTTGGCTGGACGTCCTATGCTGCCTTAATGATGGTGAATTTCTTTTTCAGCATTATGTTTCCCACTATTTTCAGCCTGGGCCTGAAGAACTTAGGCAATCATACGCAGCAGGCATCTTCTTTTATTTCTATGGGCGTTGTAGGTGGCGCATTTTTTCCTTTAATAATGGGGCAGATAGCTAATCATGACGTTGCAAAAGCATATTATCTGCCCATTATTTGCTACGTGGTCATCTTTTTATTTGGTTATAAACTTTATAAAGTGAAAGAAGGAAATTGACTATTGAAATAGACTTTCAATTATTGCTTCATCTATAATTAGGTGATTAAAATATACCAATTGAATATGTCATTGCGATTGATATTTATTAAAAAGAGTTAAATAACATTATATAAATAATATGAAAAAAAGGTTTTATGTTTTATTAGCAGGGGCACTGTTACCGTTCTCTGTATTAGGACAACAAGTAGATAACCGGGAAAAATATGACATCGCTAAGGATACGGTCTTATATACCATCGGCTATTCGCATCTTGACTCTGAATGGAACTGGGATTATCCAACGGTATATTTAATAGCTACATTCAAACCATGCTAATAGAGTTCATCACTCAGCCCGGATTTAATTTTTTAATAACTTTTGCAGAGGCCTTAAATGTCGATGTTATTAATAATGAGATACAAATACCTACTTCGCTCGGCGAGGGTTTTGTTCGGCGGGTAGACATTTATGAAGATTTCCGCTTACACATACATCGTTATCGCCTTAACCAGGAACTGATCTTAAAACGCGTGGGTGCAAAAGAACTGGCGAGCTTTATCAGCGTGATCTTATATAACAATGATGAGCCTTTAAGTTTATTGACGGCAGACGAAGGACAACGCAATTTCAGTCGTTATAATGACATGGCGATTCAGGTCGCAACTAATAACTTTGATTCCATAATCACCTTCCCGGCTGACACAGAGGTTTATTATACCGTGATCGGAATCAGTACCGCCCGGCTTAAAGCACTCTTAGAGCTAAGTCGTCCCGACGCCCTGATCGATGCAATTGTAACGCCTAAAGAATCCATTCTTTTTTTTGAAAGTATGGGGCCAGAAACACAAAAAACACTTAAGCAAATTTCCGCGTCGCAATCGGAGAATGGTTTTTCAGGCTTTTACTATCGTTTAAAAGCAGAAACGCTGCTATATGATGTATTTAATCAATTGCATAACCGGCAATTGATAAAGCACAGCCCGGTTAATAAAGCTGATGCGGAAAAGCTTTTCCAGATCCGTGAGGCAATTCTAACCAATCTCTCTCAGCCACCCAGCCTGCCCGCACTGGCCAAATTAGGCGGTATCAGTGAAACCAAAATGAAAGATCTGTTCCGGCAGGTATTTGGCGATAGTATATACAATTATTACCAGACTGCTCGTATGGAAGAAGCGGCCTACCTGCTCCGGCATAAAAACTATTCCGTGAGTGAAGCAGGTTATCGATTAGGCTTTAGTAATCTGAGTCACTTTACAAGGTTGTTCGAGCGGCATCATCAGCAAAAGCCAAAAAAATACGCATCAGGCGGATAGGACTATTTTTCGGGCGAGGTGTGCTATTTTGAATTTCGTACCCTGCCGACCTTTGACATATCATTTAAGATAACAAACGATATGAAAAAGTTACTAATGCCCTATATAAGTTCTGCTCTAAATTTAAAAAATCATTTAGTGATGGCCCCGATGACCCGCAGCCGCGCTATCGGTAATGTTCCAAATGCTTTAATGGCAGAATACTATAGCCAACGCCACGGAGCAGGTTTAATTATAACCGAAGGTACTGCCCCGGCTCCTGAAGGACTTGGTTATGCCCGCATCCCGGGAATATTCTCTGCTGAACAGGTTGAGGGCTGGAAATTAATAACCGGTGCAGTACATCAAAATAATACCAAAATATTTTTACAGCTGATGCACACCGGCCGTATCGGTCACCAGGCGAACCTGCCTGAGGGCGTACATGTAGTAGGTGCTTCAGCCATTGCAGCAGCCGGACAGATGTATACCGATACAGCAGGAATGCTGGATTATCCGGTTCCGGTGGCATTATCTACCCAAGGAGTACAAAAAGTAATAAGCGAATATGTGGCCGCTGCAAAAAATGCGATAGCTGCAGGTTTTGACGGGGTAGAACTGCATGCCGCCAATGGTTACCTGATTGAGCAGTTTTTAAACCCGAATGTGAATGATCGTACAGATAGTTATGGCGGAAGCATGGAAAACAGGGCCAGTTTTGCAATTGAGATTGCGCAAAGTGTAGCTGCTGCTATTGGTAAAGAAAAAGTGGGTATCAGGATTTCACCTAATTCAATACTCGGCGACCTCCAGGCTTACGACGCTGATACCACCCAGGAAACCTATATTCATTTGAGCAGGGAATTTAACCGCATTGGCCTTGCCTATATACACATCAGTATTAACCCGCAGGTGCCGTCCGAAACGCTAAGCGCCATTCGTACAGAATTTGAAGGAACGCTCATCTACTGTAATACATTTACAGCAGAGAAAGCCGAAGCGGAACTGGATAATGGTGACGCGGACCTCATTGCTTTTGGCCGTGGTTTCCTTGCCAATCCGGATCTTGAACAACGGATCTTAAATGGTGCAGCGTTGAATGCACCCGATTTTACCACTTTATATACGCCGGGCGCTAAAGGCTATACCGACTATCCGGTTCTATTCAGTTAATTTTTATAAAACACTCAGCTTAATAAGCTTTTAAAATTTAAACGATGGCACTCTCAGAAGAAGTATTGCAAACTATTGCCTATGCCGAGGCGCATGGCTACGATAAATTGAACCAGTTCCCCCCTAATCAGATCAGGGAAATGATGAAACAGGCTCCTGTAAATCCTAACCCCACGGCGGTTGGGCAGGTCATTAACACAGTTATAGAAAAAGATCAGATTTCAGTGAGAATCTATGTGCCGGAAGGCAACGGGCCCTTTCCTGTAGTGTCTTATTTTCATGGCGGCGGTTTTGTTCTGTTAAGCCTGGATACACACGATGAAATTTGCAGGCAGCTGTGTGTCTGCACCAATGCCGTAGTGATTTCGGTGGATTATAAACTGGCTCCGGAGCATCCCTACCCGGAGGGCCCTGAAAGCTGCATAGCTGCTACACGCTGGATGATTGAAAAGGCAGCTGATTACAATGGGATTGGAGAAAAAATGGCCGTTGCAGGTGACAGTGCAGGCGGATATATGGGGCTATATGTAGCCCAAAAGCTGGCAGCCGCCGGATTTAAGCTGAAAGCCCAGTTCGCGACCTACCCGGTAACGGATCATTATACTGCTGAACACCCATCATGGGATGAGAACAGGAAGGGCTATGTCCTTACGGCGCAAATGATGCAATGGTTTTGGGATTGTTATCTGATTGACCCGGCCGGTTACGAGGAAGCATCTATTTTAAGGGCCAAAGACTTTTCCGGTTTACCACCCGCTTTGATCATGACAGCTAACTATGACCCGCTTCGCGACGAAGGAAAAGCTTATGCAGAAAAACTAAAAGCTGCCGGTGTAGAAACGATTTATCAAAATTTTGAAAATACGCACGGCCGGCTTCTTCGGAACAGGTAATATGGGGAATGAAGCCTTGCAACTAGCCGCCAAATTTTTAAAAGACAAACTTTATAATTAAGACTTTATAGTATGAGACCAACAAAAATTATTACGGTAGATCCCCAGGCGGGAATTGATTTATCAGTTGTGGGAGATAATTACAGGCTGCTTATTACCGGTAAAGAAACCGGGGGCGCATTTGCAGTTATAGACATGCTCATCCCTCCCGGAGGCGGGCCAGGCCCGCACGCCCATGCAATCTTCCAGGAATCATTTTATGTCGTGGAGGGAGAAATCGTGGTCCGAACCGAAAAGCAGAATTATATCGCAAAAAAAGGTGCCTTTGTCAGTATTCCTAAAGGCGGAGCAATTCATGCTTTCAAAAATGAAAGCAAATCCAATGCCCATATCTTATGTATCGTCGTTGCTGCCGGATTGGAAGAGTTTTTCAAAGAAATCGGTAAACCTGTTGCTTACGGAGCATTGTTACCGGTACCGGAAATGACGCCGGGAGATGCGGAGAAACTTAAATCAATCGCTATCAAGTATGATCAGGAAGTATTCCCGCCGGATTATTTCAAAACAAACGAATAATAACAGCTAAGACTCAATGAATAAAAACGCCGGTTAACACCGTAATCCAATAGAGTGCATTGTTGAAGGTGTAGGCACACTATAGATAAATCAAATGAAACAATTATTTATTCGCAATTCGGCAATGCAGATGTATTGCAAATAACGGACGTTGCTATGCCTGCGGTTGATGAAACAACCCTGTTAATAAAAACTAAGGCAGTTCTATAATCCACTGGACTGGAAGATTAGAAACGGCGAGATGAAATTGATGACCGGAAGCAAGTTTCCAAGGGCAACAGGGATAGACTTTTCCGGGATTGTTGAAGAAACTGGTAAGCGGTTTACGAAATATAAAAAAAAGAGGATGAGGTATTCGGCCCGCTGGACGTGTTTAAAGGAGCTGCTTTGTCGGAATATATTCTTGCCTTATCTCTAAGCACACAGACTTGCTACCAAGCTTGCAGAAGAAATTCGTACAAAACGAGATGTGGCTCTCCTCCCTTCCTATGAAAGATTTATAGCGGAAATATAAGCAATTAACTATTCAAAACCACCTCCTTATACTTCACCTCATCAAATTCCCTTTCACTCTTCGCAATCACCACCGTAGCAATCCCGTTCCCGATCACGTTAGTAATCGCCCGCGCTTCTGTTTCGTGGTTCATCTATTAATAATCAGAGTGATTAGTCCAGAAATTAAAAAGATTTGTCCCGATCTGTCAATTTTACACCTGTTACTTTTATTGTCTTTATTTTAATCTTAGCTTAGTGTTAGCACGCTCGAAAATAAGTTACTGATTTGTGATTTTTCTCTGTAAACCGTTAATTTGAATTAAAAATCCATTAAAAACTTTGAAAGATCAGCGAAGCTTAGCGACTATACCAAGTTACGATCTGCTACCAGATACAGGCAAGCCATATTTTGTTAAGATTGATGTTGCGGAAGAAAGAACATTTCGTCAGCGTGCGGTTTTCCTTTCGCCGCACAGGAAAAATTATTTTCTGCTGGTTTATGTTAAACGGGGAACCGGCAGACATTGGGTGGATATGGTGCCTTATGAACTTAAACCCGATACTTTTTATTTCACCACACCAGAGCAGGTACATCTAAAAGAAGAAGCTACATTAACCGGTACGACTATAGCGTTGGGCCGGGAGTTTTTCGCATTGAAAGATGCCCAGCACCTCGAAAAACTTTCGTTGTTGAAAAATTTGGAAAATGGTCATGAACTTATTCTGAGCCCGGATGAAACAGCAGAATTGGAAAACTTGTTAAATAAAATTGTTATTGAATATAATAAAAATACGGACTTTTCGGACGGCCTCTTTTATGCTTATTTACGGGTGCTTCTTTTGTTTACCAACCGTATTTATCAAGTTCAGTACAATGCCGCTTTACCATTTCTGGGCCGCGAACTTTATCACCGTTTTTTAAATTGCGTAGAGGAAAACTACCGGAAAATTCACGAAGTGCGTCAGTATGCAGGATTGTTAAATTTATCTGCAAGCCGCTTGAATGCATTGATAAAAAAGCAAAGCGGAAATTCACCCATTACCCACATTCATGACAGGCTCGTACTGGAGGCAAAACGGATTTTATTCCATACCGAAAAATCAGTGAAGGAAATATCATTTGAGCTTGGTTTCTCTGACGATTCTTATTTCAGCCGGTTTTTTAAACGCGCTACAGGGGAAGCCCCGTTAGCTTACCGCAATAGCATAAAGGAACTATATGTCTAAGGACTTTTTTTTATTATAATCAATCTTAGCATCGGGAAATGCTAAGATTGATTACCTTATTATTTCAACCAGTTAGATGTCTTAAGCTGAACATACTTCTTTGTTTTTGCCCATATCAGCTATAATAATAGATTTTGTATGGTTAAACGCCAGTGAACCTTTCACTAACAATGTGTAGGAAATTTTACAACAGATGATATATCTGTATTTTTAAAAGAATTCTAACTCGTATCCAAATATTTGACCTGCATGTGATTTAAGGTATAAGCTTGGGATATTCAATATTCTTTACTCCAAGTTAAGACCACCGTTATTAGTTAGTAACAGTCGGTTTATACTCATCAATAGTCATTTGAGGTTGTAATACATCATGATCAGTTTCGATGAGCCTGTCCTTCGGTACGTTGAATGTTGCGGATTGACGGATATCGCGGGATGACACGCCCATTCTGACCAGGTATCGGCCTGCATCACTTATCCATTGCGATTTCTCGGTATGATAGGAAGCCAGATCAGCCGCCGTGATGCGGAATGTAAACTTTTGAAATTCCCCGGGTTGCAGTAATCTTGTTTTACCGAACGCTTTCAGTTCCTGAGCGGGCTTGTCAATTGATCCGGCAGGGGCGCTGATATAAAGCTGTACTACCTCTTTTCCGGCAACCTTACCGGTATTTTTAACAGTTGCGGTTACGATCAAAGAATTAGTAAGGGTTTTGGCGCTAAGTTTTAAACCAGAAACTGAAAAATCAGTGTAAGATAAACCATAACCAAATTCATATAAAGGTTTCACATTAAAACTGTCATAATAACGGTAACCAATATAAATTCCCTCTTGGTAAATAACCTGTTCAGGCTTTTCCGCCGGTGTACCCGGGAAGTTTTTCGCTGAAGGCACATCAGCGTAATCTACAGGAAACGTATCAGGTAACTTACCTGATGGATTAGCCTTGCCGCTTAAAATATCAGCAATGGCATAACCTGCTTCCTGTCCGGGTTGCCAGACTAGTAAAATGGCATCAACGTAATCTTTCCACTGGCTTACATCAATTACGCCGCCTATATTTAATATTACAACGACCTTCTTGTGCCCGGCGTGAAACCGTGTTGTTATTTTCTTGATCTGTTGTATTTCATTTACCCTTAGGTTGAAATTACCGTCCAGTTTACGATCCTCCCCTTCGCCGGCATTACGGCCGATGGTTATCAGGGCCAGGTCGCTGTTTGCTAGGCTTTCATCAATGTCGTTGTCGGTTACCACCATTTCCGGTAGTATTGCAGGCGGCCTTACGCCGGTAATTCCTGGTAACATCAATTCTTTATTATTCCTGAAATATTCAGCATACACGCCGGATAGTTTCTGATCTATCTGATAACCGGCATCAAGTAAACCTTTATCGCCTGATATGACATAAGCTTTGTTTACATCACCACTGCCGTAACCTCCGGCTATCGGGTTGTAAAAGGAATCGCCAAATGCGGCAATCGTTTTTACAGATTTTGCAAAAGGCAGCGTGTGAGCATTATTTTTTAATAAGACCATTCCTTCAGTTGCCGCCTCCCGGGCAATCTGCGCATGTGCTTTCATATCCGGTTTATTGGTGTATTTGTAATTTTTAAAGGTCGGTGATTTTAATATGATATTGAGCATATGTTCCACATTAGTGTCCAGTACTTTTTCACTTAATGAATTACTTTTCACTGCATCAATCAATGCTTGCACCTGATTAGGTCTTCCTGGCATGAGCAGATCATTTCCAGCCTTCATTTGCGCGATCCAGTCATGGCCGCCAAACCAGTCGGTCATGACAAAACCTTTGTACCTCCACTCATCACGTAAAACGGTTGTCAACAAGTCACGCCTTTCGGAAGTATAGGTTCCGTTAACTTTGTTATAAGAGGACATCACGGTCCACGGATTTGATTCGGTAATAGCTATACGAAAATTTTTCAAATAAATCTCCCGTAACGCCCTTTCGCTTACAATGACATTTATGCTTCCCCTGTTTGTTTCCTGGTTATTGACAATAAAATGTTTGACCGAGGTCCCCACGCCATTTGATTGTATACCGTTGATCATGGCGGCGGCCATTTCACCGGCAACCAGTGGGTCTTCTGAGTAATATTCGAAGTTCCGCCCGTTTAACGGATTGCGATGGATATTGATACCGGGGGCCAGTAAAATATCCACACCATATTCTTTTACTTCGTTACCCATTGCCTTGCCAACTGCGGTCACCAGTCTGGTGTTCCATGTCGACGCCAGTAAAGACCCCACCGGGAAGCCGGTGGCATAGAAAGTATTTGTGCTGTCACCCTTGCGGGTGGCTGCTATTCTCAACCCTGCCGGGCCATCAGCAAACACCATTGAAGGGATGCCTAACCGTGGTATAGCGGCAGTATTGCCGGCCGCGCCGGGCACTTTTATTTCAGTCTGACCAATGGCGGTGCCATCAGCCATTTTACTTTGTTTTTTTCTGCTTTCTGCACCAACCAGCAGCATCGCCTTTTCTTCAAGCGTCATGGCCGCAATCACTTCCTTTATAGTGTTATGGCCCAATTGTGGAACTGGTTTTAAACAGGTTTGTGCTTTAAGCGATAAACTGTAACTTCCCAGCAGAATAAGCGGTAATATACGCAGCAGCATTTTCATTGAATTTAAATAAGATATGACATATTGTGAGTTGACTAACGCATCAATTGGTATATGCAAGCGTAGTTTTGTCTTCCTGTTATTGAGGATCTCCTTTGGTTACCCCATTTTTACCAAATGAATCAATAGCATACCAATACTTTTGTTCTTTGTTCAAGCTACGGATAGTCAAAGTAGTATCATCGTACACCTGGTAAACTCGGTTCAAATTGTCTTTTAACACACCAAACCTAATGCTATAGCCCGTGGCACCGGCAGCTTTTTTCCAGCGAAGGGTAACATTGCGTGTGTCGTCCACATCACGCGTTGCTTCAAAGCTGGTGACCTTTGCCGGCTTTTTGCTATTGCCGGTACCGAAAACACGGAAGCCAGAAATGGCAAAAGTTCCACCGGGCACGCGATAATTTATTACTTTAAGATAACGCGCTTTAACAGGCGTTTTGAACACATGGTACTGATGCGTTAGATCGTCCTGATTAGTTGTCTCATCAACCAATTTTTTCCATACCTTTTTATTGTTAGAATATTCTAAAAGATATTGTTGCGCCAAAATGCCATCACGTCCGAAAAGATTTGTGTTATTTTCAGCGAAATTAATTTGGATAGCTTTAATCGTTGCTAATTCACCTAAATCGACACTTAGCCATTCTCCTTTATTGCCGGTTTTGGCGCTCCAGTAGTGCCGGATATTTTCATTAAATGCACGTGCGGCCGCATGTTCGTCCAGGCTTGACGATGCCCAACTTTGCTTTTTATAAGACAGCAGCATCCATTCAGGATAGAGTTCAGTTACGTCTTTAATTTTGTGGTCAGGCATAATTATTGGGTAGTCGCCGAATTCCGTATGTGTAACCATGTTACCTGCTGAATCAAAGGTTACAGGGAATAAGCCTAACCGGCGCTCGAAAATATCCTTCACCGAAATGGTCATAGTTGATATATGCCAATAATTGCCATATTTATCCTGAAAGGTCGCGCTATGGCCGGCACCGTCAATAAAGCCCTCGGGTTTTGAAGAGAACGGGCTGACGTTCGCATAAGTGAAGGGGCCAAGCGGATTGTCTGAAACATAATATCCGTCGGCATAACTTTTATACTGTGTTCCGGGCGCAGAATATTGATAATAGTACTTTCCGTTGTACTTAGTCATCCACGGCGCTTCAGTCCAAGGACTTTCAGTACTGGTATTATAATCGCCGGGCCTTTCCCATCCGCGTACCGATGGATCTCCCTTTATGCAATGAACCGGCTTACCAATGGGATTTAATTTATTTTTAACATCAAGTTCAACGGCATCTAAATAATCGTTATTTGTACAGCCGTAATAAAAGTAAACCCTGCCATCAGTGTCCTGAAACATGTCGGGATCGCCAACAGCCAAAGGAAAAGAATCATTGTATATTTCCCATTTTCCATTTTGGGGATCATCCGTTTTGTAAATAACATGGCTTGCCATTGCGAGGTAATAAACAGTCCCGTTTATTACCGTTACTGATGGTGCATCTTTCTCGAATGGCAGATCTTTAGTTGTAATAAAATTCCATCTGAGCAAATCCTGGGAGTACCAATAACCACCGGATGCGGTCGCGAACAAATAATAAGTGTTTTTGTAAAGAATGATAACGGGATCGGCTGCTGTACGACGCGATGGTTTTGTTAATTGGAACCGGTAACTTATATTTAATGGGTTACAAAAAGTTTGCTGGCTTTTAGCTGCGATTGGTTGCAAAAGCATGCAGAATAACAGGAAACTTATATAAAGTCGAAAGTCATTTTTTTTGAATTGCATAATAAATTAATTTATTTTGATGATTTTTTTAAGTTCGATATGCTCTGACGAGCTTCCAATTAATAAAGCGAAATTTCCCGGATCAAAGCCAAAACGCCCCTCGCCGATTTTGTAATAAGAAAAAGCAGATTCGTCAAGATCAATCGTAATACGGCGGGTTTCACCCTTTTTCAGAAATACTTTTTTAAATGCTTTGAGTTCTTCAACCGGCCGAAGTACCGGGCAAGCCAGTTGACCGACATATAATTCTGCAATCTCTGCACCGGCCAAATTACCTGTATTTTTGATATCGAAGCTAGCCTGCGCAGTAATGCGGCCACCATGCTGATGTAAGGTTACCTTCAGGTTAGAATAGTTGAAAGTGGTGTAGGAAAGACCAAACCCGAAGGGAAACAGCGGTTTGACTTTCTTCGTTGTATAATACCGGTAGCCTAAAAGCAATCCTTCTTTATATTGCACATGCTTATTATTATGGGTATCATAATAATAATTGAAACAAGGGTTATCTGACCATTTTTTTTCAAAGCTGACCGGCAGTTTGCCGCTTGGGTTTACTTTGCCTAAAAGGATTTCAGCGAGCGCCGTCCCACCTTCCTGGCCGGGATAAAATGCATGAATAAGCCCTTTGACTGTCGGCAGCCATTTTTCCATATAGACGTTACCGCCGGCATTGAGGATTACGATCGTATTTGGATTCGCCCGTGCGACAACTTTGATCAGGCTATCCTGTTCTGCCGGAAGTTCAAATGGCCGGTCTGCACCTTCGTGTTCAATGTGCGGGTTAAATCCTACGCATACAATAGCTGCGTCAGCGGCCGAGGCCGTTTCAATTGCGGCATTAAAATTTTCATCCTTTGGTTCGTACCACGCAAAACTCACTGATGCATCTCCGCCGTTCTGGTAGTATTCTAACTTAATACGATATGTTTTCCCTTCCTGTAGCGGCAATGTCACATTCTTCTCTATAGCCTGGTGATCGCTCCAATAGTCGATAACCAGTTTATTATCTATCCACAGCCGATAGCCGTCATCGCCTTTCACAGCGATTTTGTAATCCGCAGTTTTGGTCGGGCGGATAATACCTGTCCAGCGTGCAGAAAAGTTACCTTCAGCAATGCCCGCAATATCAGGTGCCTGAATCCACTCGTGATCGACGGCTTTTTCAACTCTGATACCTTTTGGCGCGCCGCTCAAATCCTTGTTCGCAAAATATTCGGCGGTTAAACCAATGGTGTTTGCATTTTCATTGGTGTAAAAAACTGATTTTTGAGCAAGATAACTTAAGCTGGGAATGCCGATAGCATAATTTACTTCCATATTTTTCGCGAGGAGTTTAAGCCCCTGAAGCGTGCTCACATAATGATATGGATCGGTTTGAGAACTTCCTCCGCCGGTGTTGAATATATCGGCGTTGGGCCCGATCACCGCAATCTTTTTTACTTTATCGCTGCGCAATGGTAGCACATTCGCATCATTTTTAAGCAACACAATTCCGGCACGTGCAAGGTCTAGGGCTACCTGCGCATTTTGGGGATCATCATTTGGAATGGAAGAAATTTGCTGATCCCTGTCGAAAAAGCCCTTTATAAAGCAGAGCCGTAAAATCCGGCTTAATTTATCATTCAGCGTTTTTTCGTTGATTTCTCCCTTAGCAAGCGCCGGCATCAAAATCTTCGGCAGCATATGTTCATTCCCGGGCATTTCAAGGTCAGTCCCGCCTTTAAAAGCACCAAGTCCGTCATGAACACTACCCCAGTCGGACATAACCAGTCCGCTAAAGCCCCACTGCCCTTTTAGTATTTCGTTATTTAAATGATTATTCTCGGAAGTGTGTGTTCCATTCAAAAGGTTATAGCTGTTCATAACCGCGCCAACATGGCCCTTGATCACCGCTGCTTTAAAAGCGCCCAGGTATATTTCCTGCAGCGTACGTTCATCAATATCGGAACTGATATTATCCCTGTCATATTCCTCATTATTAGCGGCAAAGTGTTTAACAGTTGCGACGACCCCCTGGCTTTGCACCCCCAGGATATAACTTACTGCATAGCTGCCGGCTAAGAACGGGTCCTCGCCAGAATACTCAAAGTTCCGGCCATCCATCGGAGCCCGGGCGATGTTTACTGCGGGACCGAGCAAAAAGTTTACCCCCCTCGAACGGCAGTCCCTGCCAAGCGCCACGCCTAACTTAAAAATTAATGTTGTATCCCAGGTGGCAGTTGACAAAATGCTTGCGGGATAGGCCGTACTTTTGCCTTCAGTTCTGGTACCAACGGGGCCATCACTCATTTTAAAAGACGGTATGCCCAAGCGAGGAATGGCCTTGGTATACATCCAGTTCGTGCCGCTGATATAGCTTAACTTTTCTTCAAGGGTCATTAAGGATATCAAGTCTGCAACGCGCGAATCAAAAGGCGCTTTCGGATCTTTATAGACCTGGGCTTTGGCAGTTGCGCAGGATAACAGGAGCGCAAAGATTAATGTTTTCTTCATTTGTTAGTTGATTAAGGTGCTAATACTTTTTGCCAACGGTCATAACCGGCTTTGTTTAATGAATATCAACAGCCTAAAAAGACCACAATCCGGCGAAAAAGTTCTTGGTTTATAAATACCCGTGTTCATATCGATAAATAAACTATGCTGCTTATTCCGTAAATATTTAGAAATTAATGCATTGGCTTTTTTACCGCCGTCAGCGTATTTTGCCTTAGCAAACCCTGGTTTGATCAACATAAAATTAATTTCTGTTGAGGGTAATTTTTGACGGATAAGTATCCAAAGTTTAGTAAATTCTTGTGCCACATATTCTTCTGTTTTGCCAGAGGCGACATCGTTTTCACCAGGATATGTAAATATTATTCCCCGTTGATAAGGAAATAGCATATATATGGTGTATAGCTATCCAATATTTGATCAGTTTCACAACGCCTAACCCCAAGTTTTACAACTGGGTTGTCTGCAAACCGCTTTTCCAAATCGGGCCACTTTCGAAAGGATGAACTTCCGATGAACAATATGCCATTGCTGGGTAAAAAGTGAAAGCTATTCTGCTTTTTGAATACATGTTTTTTTTCAGCAAAGGGGAAACCTGGCTGTGCAAATAAATGCGTAGATATAAACAGCGTTACGAAAAGTAAAACTAATTTAATTTTCATTTATAATTTCTTAAGATGGTTGTATAATTTCGTTAAAAAATTTACTCGACCTCAATGTAAACTTCGTGCTTTCCATAAATTGTAGATGCTAATAAATTGTTCTTTTGTTCCTTTCCATCAACAGTAAATGTTTTTACAGTGCTGCCCTTTCCTTTAACCGTAATGTTCAGTATTGAATTACGGTAAGCCAGATCCTTAAGCTCGATATGTTGGACGCCTTCAGGTAAATAAGGCATAAATACCAGTGCATTTTCCTTAAAGCGCAATCCAATTACGCCATTTAAAATCATCGATATATATGCCGTAGCTGACCAAGTCTGTAACCGGCATGATTCCCAATGGCTAGGAATAGCGCTACCACTTCTCTGCCAGCCGCCGTCGGGTTTACCTGAATAGGGATTATAGATTTCTCTGAAATCATAGTTACCCTTATCTTCATCAAGCGCAAGGTGCGTTAAATCATATAATTCATTAGTAAACGTACTGTAGTCTTTAGCGGTTATAGCGGCTTTAGCAAAAAAGCCGTTTACCATGGGCCAGATGATATTATTATGCCTACCCGGCTTATTAGGTGAATATCTTGGAAAATCAGGATAGATAGAGGTAATGCCATATTTTGAAACTTTCGCCTGGCTAATTATTTGTTTAGCCTGCGCTTTGTCCGCGATCCCGAAAATTACCGCGAAAGAGATCCCAAGTCCTTCCTGTGAATTATTGACATGACCATTCTGATCAATCAGGTAATCGAACGTATTAGTATCCTGATCGTATAGATGTTTTATGATATTATTTTTCAGTGCTGCTGATTTTTGCTTATAATCCGCGATTACTGTTTTATCTATATTTAGGCTTTTGGCCATTTCAATTAAAGCCAGGTAAGCTCCATAATAAATGGAATTAGTACTAAGACACTTGATATATCTTGAAGCTTTATGTTCTGTTACCCCCGAAGAATAGTTTAATGGCTCGTAAACAGGTTCCGGATAACCTGCAATTCCATCATTGAAAACAGAGGGGCCTCTAAACAAGCCGTATGCTTTATCAAAGGTTTGCCGCTCTAACTGTTGCATCGTACTGGCAGAGCATTGGTAAGCTTGCTTTAGAAATACTTTGTCGCCGGTTACTTTATAATGATTGTATGCCGCGACAACCCAAATTATCTTATCCCAGTATTGCAGACCTACGGTATCTTTATTTGCGGTAACACTCCACAAAGATTTATCAGCAATTTGCGGGCGTAACAAGCTAACGCCGTTCCAAGAGTTTATTGCAATATCGCGGGTCCAATCTCCACCGTAGTCTCCACCGGCTGCAAGTATACCTCTTCTGGTATTAACATCGACTGTACCAACGGCCAGTTTAAAAGCGTCGTTTATTAAATTATTATCTGATTTTACCGTCTGCCCAAAAGCATTTGCACTAGCAAATAAAGACAGGATGATTAATATTTTTCTCATTTTTTTAAGGCTGCAGAAATAATAGTCTTCTGCATTATTTTTATTTTTTGGATGAACAGCTTAATATTACGCTATAGTTGCGTCACAGAAATTCATTTATGCGACTTTTAGTTACGATCACTTTTATACGGTTAATTATTAATTGAAGAACTATTCCATTTCTATTACCATGAACGAGCTGTAGTGATTAAATAACTATGTGTGATTAAAGTATCAGATGCTAGCAGGCATATTTCAACAGGAATCGGGTAATCATCAAAAAAGCATTCTGACCAATTATATTTTCGCGAATAGTCCAAGCTTTATTTAAACTTTTATAACGTATGACTTCTTATGAATACGTAATGTATATTTAGTTTTAAACATCTAAATAGTTCAAAAATGAAATGAATATAATTGGTTAGTATATATAATACAGATAGTTTAAATGCATAAAATACCATCAGCATATCCTACAAATTTGCATACAGCTAACCTTAATAGACTTATATTCTTAAGCCAATTTGAAAAAATCAAGTATTTTATAGATTCAAATATTTGATTTACAATAATTTATGTAATTGAAAATCTAACCTTAGATTGATGTCGTTTCACACTTTATCATTAAAAATCCACTTTAAATCAAAAGAAATCTTAAATACTCAGAAAGACTTCTTTTATAATTTATTTTATCAACGTTGATATATCATCTTCAACCTGTTTAATATGCTTTTGGTTAGCTTTCATTTACTGGTTTTAATGATCGGCTCATACTGATTAATTAGTAAACGTGCTTTCTTTTTTTATCAGCGCTTAAAACCCGGCAACCACAAAGCGTAAAAGCCATGCGGTCAAATAATTCATTTTATTTGCCGCATGGTTATCATTCAATTTTATCTGCGGAAACTACCAACCATAGTTTTGTTTAAGTTCAGGGTCAATATCAATCTCAGTTTGCGGAATTGGAAACAGGTAATGTTTAGGCAGAAAGACCCTTGTCTGATCTGGTACCACCTGATAAAATACAGCAAGGCCGGCAGCATAACTGGTAACATCAAGTCCTGTCGCGGCAAGCTGCTGGGGAGTTGGCCTTGCATTTAAGCCATGCATAACGCCGTTATCGACTTGGGTACCTATCATCCAGCGGCGAACATCCCAAAAGCGCTGATTTTCAAAAGCGAACTCTACTCTCCGTTCGTTTTGGATCCTTAACCGCATACCTGCTTTTGTGTTGTCCGAGGCAGTTATGGGTAAACCAGGCATAGATACCCTGCTTCTTACCATATTTATTGCATTGTACACATCGCTTGTAGGAGATGATAAATATTCGTTCATTGCTTCCGCGTAGTTTAGGTAAATTTCAGCAAGGCGAATGAGTGGGAAATTCCTGTTTGCGTTAGTATTTCCGCCCTTTAAATTAACATTAGGGTCGCTCCATTTCCTCCAGCCGTAACCGGTCTCACAATTTGTTCCGCCTTTGGGCCAGCCATCACTGGCATTATTATTATTCTGCCACCAGGCATATTCAAGCGGGCGGGAATTATTTTGATAAGCCCATACATCGTTCTGAAAGAAAATGGTGGCATAGAATCTTGGATCCCTGTTCAGATACATGTTTGATACATTACTTACTGGGGTGAGCGCAAGCCCATCCCAAATGGTACCATTCCAAACGCCATTGGGGTTGTAACCTGATTGTGGGTCGGTAATTGGGCGGCCATTATTCATTTCATAAGCATCAACTAATTCCTGGAACACGCTCATTTTACCATTGCCGTAACAAGCATTAGGATCCCTGCCATTGGGCAAATAAGTACCTTCTTCACTCCTGGTACCTCCTAATATTAAAGGCAGAATGGTTTCATTGTACTCACGTGTATAAAACAACCGGGCATAATTGTCAACGGGATTTGCCGGATCTGGCTGGTATAGCTGGTAAACACCCAAATCTAACACTGCTTTTGCTGCATTGGCCGCCAATAACCACTTATTGTTATCATAGGTTTGCGGAAATAACTGCGTACCATCTGAATTTTTAATACCAGCATACAAGGTATTTCCGTTAAATAAAGGGCTGGCAGCGTAAAGCAATGTGCGGGCTTTTAAGGCCAATGCCGCACCCTTAGTAATCCGGCCGTAATTTGATGGATCGCTGGCATACGATAAAGGTAATGTTGTTGCTATTGCATCGCATTCAGAGGTAATATAATTAACTACATCAGTAACAGAACTCCTGGTTACTTTTGAACCTAAGGCTTGGTCTGGGGTTAGCGCTGTATTGATCAACGGCACAGCGCCATAGGTTTTGAACAATTGAAAGTACTCCCATGCCCTTATAAATCTGGCTTCAGCTTTGTAAAGAGGGATCTGGCCCTGATAGTAAGCAAGCTGTGAGGCCGGGAGGGGGACATTATCAATATTTGCCAGAAAAATATTTGCGGCCCGCACATATTGATAGTATGTGCCCCATTGATCAAGGGGGTTATTTGTTGACGACCATGCGCCTACATTAATTGTTATTTCGGGCGGGCCTTCCCAATGGTTCTTACATTCATCGGTACAAGCCCCAAGGCAAACGCCATTTCCATTAACAAACTCATTGTAATTATCATTTTGCCCAAAGCAGGCATATAAATGAGCCCAGGCTTGTTGCGCGGTGCTTATGTTATTAAAAACATCCTGCTGAGTTACGATTTCTGCCGGCACAACATTGAGATATTTTTTACAAGAACCAGCCATAACACAAATGGCGGTTAGTAAATAGATTGATATATGTTTTTTCATAAAATTTGAATTACAACAAGGTGAATGATAAACCTACATTGATTACTTTTTGTACCGGATAACCACCAGTACCACCACTACTTATCTCCGGATCGATATTAAAATCTTTTAATTTATCCCAGGTTAACAAGTTAATGCCGCTTACAAAAATACGGCATCGTTTAATGCCCGCACGTTTCATCCATGCGCCTGGCAGTGTATAACCAATCTCCGCATTTTTTAAGCGGATATAATTACTGGAATACATCCAAAAAGTTGATGACTGTTCGTCATTGGTATTTTGCTGAGATGAAATACGCGGGAACATATAATTACCATCTGGATTAGAGGCTACCCAATGGTTATCTGCTACTTGTTGCAGGGCAGATCCAAACAGCGTAAATGGAAATACGCCACTTCCCTGCAATATATCATAACCTCCCAGGCCACCCTGGAACAGAACGCTGAAATCTATACCCCCATAGTGGTACCCCAAAGTAACACCAAACTGAGAAGTTGGGTAGGGAACCTTTCCGGGTAAATATCCAGCGTCCGTGCTATTTATGATGCCATCGCCATTGAGGTCTTTATATTTGATATCTCCAGGCGCAACCGGGCCGAAGCCTGTTTGCGATGGGCTGTTGTTAATATCAGCCTGGCTTTTAAAAAGTCCCAAAGAAGTATAGCCATACAATTCGCCGATACTTGTTCCGGTAGGGTTTTGCCATTCACGGCCAGGATAATCCGGCACGGCATCATAAATTATTTTATTGTGCTGATGAGCAAAATTAACCGAAATACTATATCCCTGCTTATTATTAAAGTTATGTTTATGGGAGACTGAAAGCTCATAACCGGCATTATTTACAATCCCAGCATTTACCGAAGGGTAACTTACAAGGCCTGCAAAAGCGGGCGTAAGTTGTTGAGCTGATGTTAGTATGTCTGTCCGGTGTTCATGAAAAACATCTGCCGTTATGGTAAGTTCATTTTTCCATAAACCTATATCCGTCCCGATATTCAATTTTTTGGCTTTTTCCCAGGTTAGCTCAACGTTGCCCGCTTGCCCTTCCTGCGCTCCTGCATAAGAAGGCCCATCATTATTTTGCCCAAACGTATAACCGTAATTGTTTGTTGTCCATGTGCTTAAGTATAAAAAGCGGGTTTGTCCCTGGTCATTACCTACCACGCCATAAGATCCTCTTATTTTAAACTGATTGATAAAATTAAGGCTACTATTGTCCTTAATAAAGCTTTCGTCAGAAACTATATAGCCAGCTGAAACAGCCGGAAAAAAACCGAATCGGTGACCAGGCGCAAAGTTTTCCGACCCGTTATAACCAAAGTCAAACTCTGCCAGGTACTTCTCGTCATACGCATATGCGGCACGGCCTAAAATACCCTGTTTTTTATAAGGAAGGCCGCCTTCATAGTTGCCGGTATTCACCGCATCAAAATAGCTTTCCTGGTCATAAATCACCATTGCATTGACAGTATTCTTTCCAAAATCCCTGTCGTAATTAAGATAAGTTTCCAGCACAGTGCGGCGGCTTCCGTTAGCGTTCACGTTATACGCCAGTGTTCCGTTTCCCGAGTTCACAAGATTATAAACGCCATTGGTAACCAAATTTTTAACGGTATCCGCCACACCTGGCTTTAATGAATACTTATAAGAGTTATAGCTCAACGGCTGATCCACATCCCTGAAATTATTATTATCGAAAGAGAGCCTTACGCGGGCGCTCAAACCTTTGACAAGCGCTCCCATATCCCATTTAAAACCAGCTGTAGATTGAAGTTCAGTAGAAAAATTGCGATCGAAACCACTTGACACTACATCAGCATACGGGGATGGCTGTTGAGTGGGGGCAGCACCCACAGATCCATCAGGATTTGTCACCGGATAATCCCAGGCAGGTGTTCTCTGTATGGCGCTAAATATATTCGCCGCGCTTGTTCCGGGATAGTTTTGATCGTATATAATTGCACCTAAGTTTAACTCCATTGTTAGTCTTTTGGTGATACTTATATCAAAGTTGGTCCTGAAATTATATTTATTGGTTACTGCTTGTACATCGTACTGGTTTAAACTACTTTCATCATTGTATAAACCATTTTGTTGAAGATAGGATAAGGAAACAAAGTATTTTGCAGATGCATTACCACCGGTAACGTTTAAATTACCCTGGGTCATATCAGAAAAAGGCTTTATCATGGTTTTTGTCCAGTTTACATCGGGATACAGGTATTGATAAGCAGGGTAGCTTCTATCTCTGTATTTGTTGAGGATGGTATTGCTATAAGCGCTTGTATCACCAAATAATCCATCGTTTATCAAGCCTTCCTTGTAAAGTGACAGGCCGGTATAGGAATCAACATATTGGGGCATAGTGGTAGGCGATTGCCATCCATTCTGTGCCGATACACTGATCTCGGGAACGCCGGTTTTACCTCTTCTCGTAGTAACAAGGATAACTCCATTAGCGCCTTGTATACCATATATTGCGGTAGAAGCAGCATCTTTTAATATGCTTATGGTCGCAATTTCATTGGCATCCAAACCGGTAAAATCCCTTTGCACACCATCTACGACTACCAGGGGAGCGTTACTGTTTGTGGTTCCGAAGCCCCTGATATTCAACGAGGCCCCATCATTTCCCGGTTCGCCACTGGTTTGCTGTGTCACCAGTCCTGGCAGCCTTCCGGCCAATGCGTTACTTAAATTTGCTACCGGGCTTTGTTGCAGTTCCGCCGTACCGACTGAAGCGATTGCCCCGGTAACATGTGTTTTGAGCTGTGTGCCATAGCCAACCACAACAACTTCGTTCAAAGATTTTTGCGATGGTTGCAGGGTTATGGTCATGTTAGGGGTGGCACGCACTTCTTTGGTTATATAACCAACATAGCTGAGCACCAAAGTTGAATCAACAGGGGCTTGAATGCGGAAAAGGCCATTAACATCAGTCGATGTTTTAATACTTGTGCCTTTTAATGTAACGGAGACACCCAATAAAGGAAAGTTTTTTTCATCAACTACAACGCCCTTGACAATGATGTTGCCTAAAGCCCTTTGTTGGTTGTATAAATGTTTTTTTTTGGCCATCACCCAAGTGCTGGCCAAGTCCGGGGTAATAGTTGCGACAGAAAAGCCGCGGCTATTACTTGTGTTTGTAACTTTACTATCAATTATCTTATTGCGCGCCATAACTGACAACGCAGAAAAAGAAATGACGGCAAAGAAACTTACTTTAAGTAAATTTTTTACATACATAAATCAGTCTTAAAATGGTTAATAAAATGGTTAATAAATTGGTAGCGCGCTTAGCCGAACATTAAAAATGTAAATCGTAGATAAAGAGCCAGGTTGCTAGTACAAAACAATAGGAAATCATTTATATATTATCCTGGTAATGGGTCTGTCCCTAAAAAATCAAGAGAAAGATATATATATAATATTGATTATCAAGATTTTAATATTTTATATCCGCTAAAAAATCCAAGGTATATAACTTAAAGATTACCGCTGATAGGCTTTACAATCAATGATTTTTAGAAGGTAAATCGCTTACTCATCTCCGTAACTTTGATCGCCAGATCGGGTTTACTGAACTTTTGGATGAAAATTCAAGGCGACACTATGAAGGAAACATTTTAATTAAAATCAATTCGATACCTGTTAAAAGTTTTAATTAATATGGATTATGCTTCTTCTTCAATAGGTCTGCCGCTTCGGTTATCTCATTAAGATAGGATTATTAAAGCGCCCTTAGAGGACAACAAGTTGCTATGAATTTCTAAACGGTGCAGGACGTTTTGTCAGGCACATCTAAAAGGATCAACTATGGCAACAAGACGTTCAAAAGTGGAACGTAGCTTGCGAGTAGGGGGTGTCTAATGAGTTAATTACGAGCAAAAAGATGGTACGACCGTTAAAAACGGTACAGGCTGCATTGAAGGCGACCGCAGCGATAAAAGCGCTGCTGTTTAAAAGCAAATAGCAGGAAAGAAATAACCAATCTCAGCGAAGGGCTTTATTTTGCTGGAAGAATTTGGCGAAAAAGCAATACCGCCAATCATCGTCTGCTTTTAGTTAATAATTATAATTGCAATAAAAATTATTCAAGTTTACAACGAACTATTTATATCCACAAAGTTGATTTCCATAATCTTGTTTTCAAATTCTTCGTTAGGGACGATTGATTTTGACTTGATGCGGAACTTGTAAGTGTAAATCGTACTTACTGTGTTTTCTAAGATGTTCGCTATCGTTTGGTTTTCCTTAATGCCAAGCCTTGTGAGCGCAAATATTCTAAGATTTGTAGTCAGTACCTCATTATCTTTAGGCCAAATTTGATCTTCGGGTTTTAACAATTCATTAAATGCGCTGATGAAATTTGGAAATAATTTTAAAAAGATGCTATCAAATGTAAAAAACAGATTATGTCTTTCTCTTTTTATATCAATTTCCATGGCTATTTGCGAGAGGTCCTGAAAATTTTTCGCTCTAACTTTTTTCTCTATATTTCTTTTTATCTTTTCGAGTTTCAAAATATAACTGGAAATCGCATTAAAAAAATATCCGATATATTCTTCCTTGATATGGGCGTCCTCCAAAAGCCTCTTGTTAATCTTATCCAAATATTTATTTCGCTCCTTCACAATTTTTTCGCGTTCTTTTACCCGTTGCAGTCGTAAATAAAAAAAAATGGCAATAATTAATGTTCCCATTATCGAGATAGCAAGCAGAACGATCAGGTAACTTAATACATGATTTTTTTGGTTCTCAGAATCTATCAATTTTTGAGCCGATACAGTTGTCAGCAAAGCAACTATCTCCGTTTTATGTATTTTGTTACCATAGAATTCAGCTTCGCTAAGCGCCTCTTTTAATATCAACTCCGAATCTTCGATATCCCCTCTATTAAATAACATACTCCCAAGTGAATAGCTCGCAAGCGTTTCTTTTGTTGACGATTTTATATCATTTATCGCAGAATGCGTAATCAAATCTATTTTTTCCTGTCCGTGGGTGAAATTGCTTAAATCATGTTCGACCATTGCGTGTTGATGATAATCGAGCGTTTTTTTTTGTAATAATGTGTGATAATACGAAGCTGCCTCCATATTTTTTCCTTGAATATTAAGCAATTCTGCCATGTGCCTGTATCTATCATAAGAACCCGGCTTTGAATATATAATAGCAGAATCGAGTGCTGTTATAGATTTTGACATATTGGTTGGCGAATAAAATTTGTCCGTATTATAAAGTGCTTGATTAGTGTACGCTCGTGATTTTAATTCATAGTAGCGCATTTTTAGGCTATCAGACATTACCTTGATATTCAACTGGTCTAAGGTTTCAAAAGTTTCCTTAAACATACCCCATGACAGCTGAATGGTACCTAACATAATTTTGCTTTCATATTCTTTAGGTAAGTCATGCATCCTGATACTTAAATTAAGAAGTCTTTTAGTATACACATGAGCAGAATCAAATACAAAATTTCTATATTCTTGATATAATTGATAACAAAGCGCGTACTGTTTTTTATAATTTTCCGCAGAAACGTTGGACAACTCCTTCCTAAGTAAATTTATCCGCTGGTTTTTCTGATTATCATATATTGTTTTCTTTTGAATTTCAACTTTCAATACACTGATAAGGCTGTCCGTGCGAGCCTTAGCTTTTACATGAAACGATAAAAGGAACAGAAATGATACTGAGAATATAGTTTTCATAATGTAACAGGTGTGATTCTATTAACGAAGGTATATTTATTATCTCCTTTTAGAAATACAAGCAACAGCATATCCTCGGCATTATGGTTTCCTAAATGGGGAAATTAATTAGATTTTTATCTAAAAAAAAATTCGTAAGCCATTGATAATTAATTAAGTGAAGTAAAAAAAATATGGATTTAATCTGGCGGTAATTGAAACAAATTAAATGCTGCTTCCTATCCGTTTTTTTGTAGATTATATTGAGTTATTAGCAAAATTAATGGGGCTCGATTTTATTTAGACAGGAACGCGAAAATTTGAAAAGCTTGATGCAAAGCAAATTTTATAACCCCGCACTTAATATAATGATTGGCTATAATGATGGTTTTGCGCCCTGACGCTAAGTATTATAGTACCTAAGGCTTGAATACGGTATCTAAAAGGTTAACAAAATTCGAGAAATCGATTTCGCAGGAAATATATGAATAAAAAGTTATCAATAATAGATGTTGCTAATGCACTAAATATTTCTAAAACAAAAGTGTCTTTTGTATTAAATGGGCAAAGCAAAGAAAAACGAATTAGCGATGCTTTAACAAGCAAAGTCATGGCGTTCATAAAGGAGGTTGGATTTAAACCGAATCCGATAGCCAAAGGGCTTCGCACCGGTAAAGTTAATAACATTAGCTTGGTTATGGATAATATTGCAAACCCCTTCTTTGCCGATGTGGCTAAAGCGATAGAGGAGCGCGCCTACGAGTAAGGATTTTGCGTCATTTACAGCACAATGAAAAATTTAGTAGGCAGCAAAAAATTAATCGAAGCGCTGCGTGACAAGCATGCTGACACTTGTATAATCGCCGCACCAATTAATGTCAAAGGCGAGGTTATAACAGCACTAGTAAAAGATAAATTTCCAATTATTAGTTTGACCGTTATCTGAATGGCATTGATTGCAACTATGTCGGAATTGATAACAGAAACAGCGCGTTTAATGCAACCCGACATTTGATTGATATGGGTTATAAAAATGTTGCCTTAATAACTTTGGCAACTGCGGAAACGCAAATCCACGATAGAATTAATGGCTATAACATGGCATTAAAGGAGAAAAAATTAAAAAGCTACATCAAGAAGGTAATACCTGCTCAAGATGAAAAACAGATAATCGAATCATTAATCACATTTTTTGAAAAATCTGACATCATAAATGCAGTCTTATTTGGTAGCGCTAAACTTTGTAAAATAGGGCTAAAGGTAATAAATCAGTTAGGATTGATAATTCCTCATGATATTGCAGTGATTACTTTTGATGATTGCCAGTTTTTTGAATTTTACTGCCCGTCAATTACTGCTATAGCACAACCGGTAGCTGCTATAGCGGATAATATTTTTAATTTATTACTGCCTATTCCCAAGTGTGGTAAAGATACGGTCATGCAAAAAATAACATTGTCAGCCCATTTGAATATTCGGGAGTCTTCAAAATCACTAATTCCTGTTCAATTGTATATTTAATGGTGACCCATACCTCTTTTTAAAGTTTTTTTTTTGGAAGAAAGGAATGTTGTGACTACTCCATTCTGCTTGATTCACCGGTTGCAAGAACGTTAATCAATTTCATAAATCTTCAACGTCTAAGATCTTAGAACATAATTGAGTTTGAAAGCGGGAAAAGCGCAATTCGATGCCAATCATCACCGGGGTTTTTAGCTAAAACAACGGTAAATCACAATTTGCAATTAGATTTTTAATTGTTAAAATAGCTGCAAATCAAGTATTTGAGTTTGCTCATTGCTTGATTTTTTAGACATTACTCAATAACATAAGCCGATTAACGTCGGCTGTATGCAAATTTGTATAATATTCTGATCGTATTTATGCGTTTAAATATTCGACAGAATATCATTATAACAAAAACCAATTAGATATGGAAAGAGTAGTTTACCTGTATCAGATGACGCTTTTTAAAACAACAGGGCCTGTTGCTGACAAAGAAAATGATAAGACCTTAGAGTTATTGTTCGAAAGCCATAATGAATTATTCAGCCAGATTGATATGTTCAAAATTAAAAATCCTTTTGCCAGTGAGCAAGAATTAGCAGTTTTTGTTATTAGTCTGAGAATGTTCGCAACGATTATGGTGAAATACCAAAGTCATCCACTGTTTGACGAGTTCACGGGAGCTTATCGACTATTAATGATGAAGTTAAAAAGTTTATATTTTAAAATTTATAGCATGTTAAAAAGAATGAATAAATTACTATATGTTGAAAATGTGGTTTTATTACAATAATCGTATTGCTTGAAGGCAGAGCGTATTCATTACTGCTACCGCTGCGAACCAGCTTTTACTTGCCAGCGTGTATGAACAGGTGACGGAGCCCTAACTTCTGCATAAAATGCACGTTATGTCAAAAATAATGTATGATTTAGCAATATTTCAAACCATTATTGTCGGTTATTTGCGTTAATTATTATATGATAATAACACAGATTGCGCTTTAATGAAAATGCACTGCTATTTATACCTTATTTACCTGAATGCGTCCGACATATCGAGCTTAAGGATCTGGCTTACCGTAATTCAATACTAAACATTACGGTTAGGAAAGGGCAGCACTGTAAAAATATTTACTGTCGACGGAAAGGAACAAAAGAACAATTTGTTAGCAGCTACAATTTATGGAAAGCACGAAGTTTATATTGAGGTCAAGTAGACTATTAGCGAAGTTCATATCATACGTTAACTAGCAGGTAGTTAATATTTGCGATTCATTTCATCCGCGACGCAACCAGGAGACTTAATTTTAGTGTGATCATATAAATAAAATCACATTATTAAACGCTGGCTGGTGTCGCTTACATAAACTAATATATAACAAAAATATATTCTTCAATTAATCAACATCGTACACAACATACCTATTCATAATGAAAAAAATCATATTATTCCTGTTTGTATTATTAAACATATCGAACGTTTTTGCTCAGCATAAAACACTTACGTGGATGGCAATCGGCAGTTCCAGCACTTACATGAATGGTAAACCGGAACTTACAAAAAACCGGATGACCGAAGGTTACATGGACAGGGTAGTTGATAAATTACCCTATATAAAATATGTAAATCATGGGCATAGTGGATGGACAACGAAATCGATAGCTGATAACATTGATAAGTTGGGTTTGGAAAAGGCAGATTTTTACTCCGTGTTATTAGGCTCTAACGATTGGTGGTTAGCTTTACCGCTAGGGACCTTAAATGACTATACCAACAACACCGGTAATCAAACGATGTACGGCGCTTACAGAACGATCACTAACAAGATCAGGAATTTGAATAGCAATGCCATTATTATCTTAATTACTCCAACTCAACGCACTGATTATGTCGATGTAAACAATAAGGCAAGTTTCATTTATGGCTGCTATAAGCCGAAAGACGGACATTATCTTTCAGAATATGCGGATGTAGTTAAAAGTATCGCTAATGCTGAAAACTTCGAATTAGTGGACGCCTATTATAAAAGTGGCATTACATTCAAGAATGCTGTAAAATATCGTCGTTTAAGAGATCCGAAAACTGGAGTGTATAAAAATTACAAATACCCGGACTATATAAACATACCTTATAATCCGGCTACTGATGATTATCCCTATCCAATTGATGCAATAGGGATGACGTACGATGGCCTACATCCCTCCAATAAAGGTTATGCAAAGATTGCAAAAATGCTTGTCAAAGTAATGAAGAAATATTGATGTTTAATTTACATAAGAGAACGAGTTTAGAAGAAATGCTAAATGTTTTTGCAGTAATGTGTTAATCAATAATGATTGAGCATGAAAAAAATTATTCATCGTCCTGCTATTAACAACGGGTAGAGCTTTTACTCAACAAGTTAACATTGTAATTGATCTGGTTAACTAGATCAATTAACTAATGTGTACCGGCTCGAAGTTCGAGTTGTCCAATGGTAATACTTACGCGGGTATTGACTTTCCATGGGGTGAACTTTTGGGTCCCGCAGACAGGCCGCATAGCCGACAGCTGGATCTATACTTATGCCGCTGATAAAATATGGGTTAAACGTCGTACTAGTCATCACCTGGTTGAATGACTATGGGCAGGTTGCTAAAGAAAATAAGTCAAGTATAAATATGTATCATTAAATTAATTGACTTATTACCTTTTGATGCCATTATTAACGGTGTACCTTAGACGTAAACAAAATCCCTTTCTGTTATGAAAATACTACTCTCAATATTATTGTTAGTGATGCTGTCCCAATATGCAAAATGTCAAAATTCCACTGACAGTTTAATAAAGTGTTGAAGTTTGAAATTCAGAATATGAAAACTTATGAAAATGAGAGAAGCGCACGAATTCTGGCACTTAAAAATGAGTTAGCTAAAGTATTACCTGCAAATTTTCTTGACCTGTATATTGTATGCAATAAGTTGTATAGTGAATATAAAGATTTTGTGTTTGATTCGGACCACGTTTATACTTCAAGGTTATTAAAAATAAGTAACCTCATGCATGATTCAACAAACAATATGACAGTAAAATAAAGCTCGGTAGAATTCAATTAGCCTGGGGGATGTTTAAGGAAGCTTTTGAAACACTTCAACAAATTAAAGTGAACGAGTTACCCGATAGCATCAAACTTAGTTATTATGAATTGAAGACTCGCGCTTATACTGATGAGACAATGTACATTACTGACGAATTTTATTCTTCTGTCAACCGCGTAGCATCTATTAAAACCATTGACTCGGCTATCTATTTTTCTAAGCCCGATTCCTATGAAAGATATCGTCACGTAGCAGAACTACTTACAATACAAGGTAAGAAAGCTCAGGCAGCAGTTTACTACCGTAAATTATTGGATAGAAAGTCCCTTAATTACCATGAACGCGCAATGGTTGCAATTAATTTAAGTAAACTGGTGGCCGGGCAGGAAAGAGTCAAATTAATTACATTATCTGCCATTAATGATATTCGGGCCGCTACAAAGGAAACTCTTGCAGTTTTCACACTCGGAAAAATTCTGCTTAAACAAGGAGATATAAAGGATGCGGAATATCTGCTTACGGAAGCATTAAGTAAGGAGCGATTCTACGGTAACAAAATACATAAAACGGAAATCGTTGCCATCTTAACAACGGTTTCTGCTCAAAAATTGATTAATTCTGAAAACGAAAAGATCCGCGTTCTTACATTTTTAATTATTCTATTAGGTATAGCAATACTTAGTACGCTAATTATTGCCTGGAATGTTTATGTCAGGTTAAAGGAGGTAAAAGTAAGGGAACAGGTTGTCCGGGAGCAGAATCAACACCTCGATAAAATTAATAAAAAGCTTTTGGAAGATTCGCATATTAAAGAAGAATACATTGGGATTTTTTTGACGTCATCTCCGGTTACATTTTAAAACTTGAAAAAATCAATAGGAATTTAGAGCGAAAGGTTAAAATAAAAAGCTTTGAGGATGTATTAGTACTGGCTAATGAAATCAATATCAAACAGGAAAGGCATACCCTGTTCTACACGTTTGATGATATTTTCTTGAAATTATTTCCCAACTTTATTAGCACGTTTAACGCATTGCTAAATCCTGAAGATCAAATTTGGCCCAAAGATAACGAATTTTTGAACACAAACTTACGGATATTTGCTTTGATGCGGCTCGGTATCAAGGATAATCAGAAGATAGCCAATATCTTAGAAAATACTCTTAGTACAATATATACTTATAAAACGCGAATCAAATCTAAAGCAGTAGTGCGTGGTGATGAATTTGATAATAAGATTATGGAAATTAAATTTGTCGAAATAGGTGAAGATGCAGATTTAAAGGATTGAAGTGATCAGATAGCCAACTATTATATTAGGAATAGTTTAAGCTCAATTATATACAAGTTGCCTGTCAATAGTCAGTTATCAAGCCATATAATGAAGAAAAAGCAGGATTGGTTTTTATAAACCAATCCTGCTTTTTCTTTCCGCAAATAATATTAACGTCTACAGTTTTGTAATTTAACAATCAAAGCGTTTCATTGAATGATCTTAGTAGTTAAAGAATAATAATGTTCCATAATCTTGAGATCAGTTTAGGCTATATTAGTACAATATATCCACTCAATTTAATAAATTTCGTTTTCAGACATTTGATTTTTCATCCCTATAGCAATGTTAAGTAATTGTAAATCAATTATATAATATTAAATTAATTTAGATTTTTTTTTCGGCTCTTAAAACCAACACAAAATCCGGGCTACTATCTATTTCTTTGTATAAGTCTTCGACAAATTACAAACGGCTCGAATAATAACCAATTTATAAATTAATCTAAAAGGCACTAAAAAATTGCTTCCATTCCCATAATGGTTACCCATTTCCAAACTTAAGATTTAATCATAATTACATGATCAATTGTATCAAATTTGAACCAACATAGCTGAAAAGTTTTTATACAATCTGGTCATTGCTCTTCGTCATAACGCGGATTATTAAAAAAATTAACTAACCAATTACTACTTGAATAAAAATTATGAAAAAAAGAAATTTACTTAAATTGTGTTTCTTTACTTTATTGTGTCTTTTTGTGCTGCCGGCCTTGGCGCAAATCAAAATTATTAAAGGTAAAGTTACAGATGCCCGAGACGGCTCCTCTATGCCCGGCGTATCAATCATCTTAAAGGGTACATCTATAGGTACAAATACAGACAATGACGGTAATTTTAAATTATCGGTTCCTGAATCAGCGGCTACCCTTACTGTTTCATTTATCGGTTTTGTTAGCCAGGAATATACTTTAATTCAAGGAGCTGATGCCAATATAAAACTGGTAGAGCAGGCGAAGGATCTAAATGAGGTAGTAGTTGTCGGTTACGGTACTCAACGCAAAAAGGACGTTACCGGGGCGGTCGAACAAATATCAGCAAAAGACTTTAACGGCGGAGCTATAGTCAACCCATTAAGTCAAATTGATGGAAAAGTAGCCGGGGTTGTGATAACCGCTGGAGGTGGTGATCCTAATGCAACAGTCAATATTCAGATTCGTGGACAAACATCAATATCCGGAAATCAGCAACCATTAATTGTTGTTGATGGGGTTATTCTTGATGATCCAAATAATTTTCAGTTAATCGCACCGGGGGATATCGCATCTTATGACATTTTAAAGGATGTTTCTGCTACTGCTATTTACGGTTCCAGAGGTGCGAATGGCGTGATTCTTGTAACAACAAAAAAAGGTAAAGCAGGAAAGACCACCATTGATTATGATGGATTTTTCAGTGTTGACCGGCAGAGCAAATATTATGACCTATTATCTGCTGCCCAATATACTACTGCAATAACAAATTTACATGATCAGCAAGTGGCTGCTGGTCAGCCGGCAATTAACCTGAGCACCTATTTAAAAGGCGGTAATACTGACTGGCAGAAAGCAATATCGCGAACAGGAACTTCACAAAATAATAACCTAGCTATCTCAGGAGGCGGCGATGAATTTAATTACCGGGCATCAGTAAATTACCAGAACCAAGAAGGTATAATTATTAATAGCAGTAAAAAAGATCTCGGATTCCGCTTCAACGGCGAATCTAAGGCACTCAATGATAAGTTAGATATTACTTTTGGCATTTCCAATAATTCCACAACTCATAACCAGATAAGTTATGATGTTTTCAGGGATATTTTTAATGCGCCACCTACTTATCCAATAAAAAACCCTGATGGTTCTTACAATACTTTTGCTGATTATGCAGAAGGAAATCCGGTGGAACACGCTTTAGAAACCTATAATCCTAATTACGAATATCTCACCATTCTTAATGCCACCATTAATTACACCATCATTAAAGGTTTAATAGCAGGTGCAACAGGTTCTGTTAACAGGGACAATTACCAGGGACATTTTTTCGCCCCGGTTTTTCCGAATGAGACAAGTATAAATAATGCCTCGCAGGATAATATTAATAATAATTCTTACAAAGGTAATTTACATGTTAATTATGATAAGACTTTTGGTAAAAATACTTTATCAGCAACTGTTGTTTACGAATACAATGATTACTTATACAGTACGTTTAGCGCCGGCGGCAACAATTATTTAGTTCCGGATCAACTGGACAATAACCTTGGAGCAGGAAACCCTACGCAACAATCGATAGGGTCAGACAAAACCGAGTATAAAATCATATCATTTCTTGGAAGGGTAAATTATAACTATGACAGCAGGTTTTATATAACAGCCTCTTTAAGACGTGATGGTTCTGATAAGTTTGGGATCAATCATCAATGGGGTAATTATCCATCAGCGGATATTGCTTACCGGATTAAAAGAGACTTACTTAAAGATGTCGCCTGGATTAGTGATCTGAAGATCAGGGCTGGTTACGGTATTGTAGGTAACGGTGATGCCATTAATCCATATTCTTCTCAAGTAGTATATGGTACCCAACAACGCTATTTTGATCCAACAAATTCCTCTTTCGAATATCCCTACGCCTATCTCCCATCTCAAAACGCCAATCCTGACCTAAGGCCTGAAAAAAGAGTTGGGCGAAATGTAGGATTTGATTTTTCGCTATTCGGCGATAGGTTGTCGGGTGATGTTAATTATTATAATGATAAAACTGAGGATCTATTGTATAATAATTATTCAGTTCCTACCCCGCCATTTTTTGTAAACACGATCACAGCAAACGTAGGTAGCTTATCAAACAAGGGATTCGAGCTGGCATTAAATGGCAATCCCATTAGAGGCGCTGGTTTAAATTGGACAATTGGAGGGCAGCTTACACTTCCAAGAACTAAAATCCTTAATTTATCGGGAAGTTATAATGGTATACCCGTAACAGCAAGTGAAATCCCGGTTGGCGTAGCTCAGGGGCGGGGTTTAAGTTTACTTCCCATTAGTTATTTAACGCCAGGTTACGCACCGTATGTTTTTTATTTACCGCATTATACAGGTGTCGATGCTAATGGAAATCAAGAGTTTGACGGTAAAACGCTGGCGCAGGATGCCAACCCTAAAAACTATTACATAAATCCGGCTGCCAAATTTAACTACGGTTTAACCAATACATTCAGTTACAAAAGCTGGAGTCTGAACTTTTTGTTAAGAGGCGTTTATGGGCAAAAGATATTCAATAATACCTTGCTTGACAACGAAACCATTACCCGTCTTCCGGGCAATAACGTTACCAAAGAGGCAATTACCGATGGCGTAAAAGATGCCCCTTATGCTTCAGACAGGTGGTTGGAAGGCGCATCGTATCTACGACTGGACAATGCCACCGTTTCTTACTCATTTAAACAGATGCCAGGTATCCAAACATTGAGGGTCTACCTATCATCGAGTAATTTATTTGTAATCACAAAATACAGGGGAATCGACCCGGAGGTAGCTACAGCACTTAATACGTCTATAGGGCAAATACCATACATAGATGCCAGTTACAATGGCAATGGATATTATCCGAAAGCGCGGTCGATTGTGCTGGGTGTAAATGTCAGCCTTAAATAGTATTTATTTTTAATTATAAAAAAATGAAAAAGAAAATAGCTTTAATCAATATGGCCGCAATCTTGCTTTCGGTCGCTTTCCTTGCAGCATGTACTAAACTGGATTCTAAGGTTTATGACAAAGTACCTGTCAGTAACTTTTACCAAACGCCCCAACAAATTTCCTCAGTAATCGCTAGTGTATATAACCCGATGACTAATATTCCATTTGGTAATACATTTGATTTAAATGAAACCTGTACTGACGAATGTATCGTCCCAACCCGCGGAAATGACTGGTATGATGGCGGGAAATGGCAAAACGAGTGGACACATAACTTTCTCGCAGGCATAGATGAAATTAACGGGGGCTGGAGTGACCTAAATAGCGGGATAACAAAGTGTAATTTCGTGTTAAACATCATCCAGAGTTTGCAGACAAAACCTGCTAATTCTGATGCTATCATAGCCGAAATTAAGGTGTTAAGAGCATTTTATTTCTTTAAGTTTATGGATCTTTATGGTAACGTTCCATTAGTTACGGATTATAGCACGGATCCTTCGAAAGTGAAGCAAGTTACTAACGCCACCACCTATGCGTTTATTGAAAGTGAACTAACGACAAACATTCCATTACTTTCTACTAACAACGATGTAACCACTTACGGGCATATGAATCAATGGGGCGGATACATGTTATTGGCTAAATTGTATTTAAACGCCCAAGTGTATACAGGAACTGCTCAATGGGCGAAAGCTGCTGCTGCCGCAGATATGGTAATTAAATCCGGTAAATATAGTTTACAGCCTAATTTCCTTGACAACTTTATTGTAGCAAACGACGGCTCCCTTGAAAATATATTTGTAGTCCCATTTGACGCAGTATATATCGGTGGACCAAGTATGGAAAGTAAAACGCTGAACTACAATAACCAATATACATATAACCTAACTGGAGCTCCCAACAATGGCTTTTGTTCACCTACCACGTTTTATAGATCATTCACTGATGCTGACTCGCGAAAAAAGATGTGGATAACTGGTCAGCAATATAGTTCTGCTGGTGCGGTATTGATTGACCCGTCCACGAGCCTAAACGTTATTTTAAGTCCCTATGTTCTTCAATTGAGTAACCCCGCAGATAGTTTCAAATTTGCGGGAGCAAGAAGTGTGAAATATGCGCCTCAGCCAGGGACGATAGGTCAAACCAGCAATGATGGCGTTATTTTCCGCTTGGGGGATGCCTATTTGATGAAAGCAGAAGCAGAGATTAGGTCCGGCTCAATAGGCGACGCGCTTACCCTTGTGAATGCGATAAGGGCAAGGGCTGGCGTTCCTGCCTGGACATCTTCGGACCTTACATTACCGAATTTACTGGCTGAACGCGGTAGAGAGCTGGCATGGGAGGGATGGCGCAGGAATGACCTGATCAGGTTTGAGGTAGCCGATGGAATTCCTTATTTTACAGGTGCTCGGGTCCCGGGTAAATCACAAGATCCAGATAAGCATGCTTTTATTATGCCAATACCGGACCCTCAGCACATAACTAATAAAAATCTCGTTCAAAATCCGGGATACCAGTTTGATAATTAATAAAATTACTGAGTCAAGGAAAAGTACAGCTTAGCTGTACTTTTCCTTTTATATTAAGCAGAGTACTATAATTGATGCGCTGCAAAAATCAATCAGCAAATAATAAGTTAATCATCTTTAATGAAAATAGCTGGTTTGCAAGGGAATGACTTCATCTAATCATTCAGATAGTAGTTGAATCGCTTAAGAATAACCGATAATGTCTTCGTTTCCTGCCCTGGTTTATAGCTCGTTAAACTGATTCGACAAAAAACAATATGCGCAAATCTATAAGCTTTAATATATCACCATTTTCCCTAATCGGTTTAATGATGTTGTTATTAGCTTGCAACAAGCCTAAATCTTTCCCGCCTTTGTTTACACTGTTACCATCATCTCAAACTGGTATTCATTTTATAAACCATATTAATGACAATGATGCACCGGGTATTTTAGACTACCTCTACTATTATAATGGCGGTGGAGTTGCCATTGGGGACATTAATAATGATGGCCTCCCTGATATTTTTTTTACATCGAATCAAAAAGGGGGTAATAAGCTTTACCTGAACAAGGGCAACTATCAATTTGAGGATATAACCGCCAAGGCAGGAGTTGCCGGAACAGCGGACTGGAGTACGGGCGTAACAATGGCGGACGTAAACAACGATGGATACCTGGATATTTATGTTTGCGCTATTTCCGGAAAGTTAGGCTTACGCGGCCACAATATGCTTTACATCAACAACCATGATGGAACATTTACAGAGGAATCTGCGAAATATGGCCTTGATTTTTCCGGCTTTTCAACTCAGGCAGCATTCTTTGATGCTAATCACGACGGTTTACTGGATTGTTTCCTGCTAAACCAGTCGGATCATTCCGTAGCCATGTACGGCGATACTTCCATGCGAAAAGTGCCAAATAACCTGGCGGGAAGCAGATTTTACATTAACCACAACGGGCACTTTGATGATTTTACAAAAAAGTCGGGCATTTATTCCAGCCCGCTTGGTTATGGTTTAGGCATAGCGGTAGGGGATGTTAACAATGATGGATGGGATGATGTTTACATAGGTAACGATTTTCATGAAAATGATTATTACTACGTCAATAACCATGACGGAACATTTACTGAATCAGGGGCCAAACATTTTAACCATTACAGCCGGTTCAGCATGGGAAATGACATGGCGGATTTTAATAACGATGGACAGCTTGATATCGTAACAGCAGATATGCTGCCTGCTGGTGAGGAAACCTTAAAGACCTATGGTGGAGATGAATCATACGACCAGTATAAATATAAAATAGTCAAAGGAGGGTTTCAGTATCAGTACTCGCGGAATTGTCTGCAAAAAAATCTGGGTAACGGTGTTGCTTTCAGCGATGTTGGCCTGATGAATGGGATTTACGCCACTGATTGGAGCTGGACCCCGCTGTTAGCGGATTTTGATAACGATGGTATAAAAGATCTTTTTATAGCAAATGGCATCAAGCGTCGCCCAACAGACATGGATTATATTAGCTATATATCGAATGATGCTGTTCAGGGGATGATTATGAATACCCACGTAAATGATAGTGTGGTGCTGGAGAAAATGCCCCCTGGGGAGGCACAAAGCTATCTTTTCAAAGGGACTGTAAGCGAAAAATTTATCAATAAAAGTACGGAATGGGGAATCAAAGATGCCATGTTATCAAATGGTGCAGCTTATGCGGACCTGAATAATACAGGACACCTGGATATCGTGACCAATAATATAAACCACGAAACTTGTATATACAAAAATGCAGGTAACCGGGCGCACTATCTTGCATTTAAATTTACCGGAAGGCAGGACAACCATTTTGGGATAGGCGCCAAAGTATATGTATTTGCACGAAAGGAAATGCAATACGAACAGTTAATGCTTACCCGCGGATTCCAGTCTTCAGTGGAACCAAAATTGCACTTTGGCCTGGATAAATCAAAGGAGGCTGATAGCGTGTTGGTCGTATGGCCCAATCAAAATTTTCAGCTTATCAGGAAAATGAAGGCAGATCAGCTTGTGGTGATTGATCAAAAAAATGCCGCAGGGCATTTTGTTTATAAAAACTTTTTTCCCTCTGCGCAACCAATCTTTAAAGATATTACCGAACAAGTGAACTTAAAATGGAAACATCAGGAAGATGATTTTGTCGATTTTAATCAGCAACCGCTGATACCCCATATGCTTTCAACGGAAGGGCCACGTATTGCTATTGCTGACGTAAATCAGGATGGATTGGATGATTTTTATATTTGCGGCGGAAAAGGGCAACCTGGAGCCTTGTTCATACAAACCCTTGATGGACATTTTAAGGTAACTTTACAGCCGGCATTTCTCAAGGATATTGCAAGCGAAGGTGTCGATGCTGCATTCTTGGATGTTAATCATGACGGGTACCCTGATCTTTATGTAGTTAGTGGTGGAAATGAGCTGCCGAATGGATCGCCAGCCTTAGTTGACCATTTGTATATTAATGATGGTAAGGGAAATTTTAGAGCCTCTGCCGACATCCCGGCTATAAAACTTAACAAATCGGCAATAGCGGTTGCCGATATTAATCATGACGGTTACCCTGATATATTTATAGCGGGCGCGCCGGACGCTACTGCCTTTGGTAAGATCCCTGAATCTTATCTGTTAATGAACGACGGCAAAGGACATTACCGACAGGTGATATTGCCGGAAGAATTAAAACATGCTGGTATGATCCGCTCTGCAGCCTTTGCTGACCTTGATAATGACGGGTGGCCGGACCTGGTAGTTGCGGGTGAATGGATGCCCATAAAAATATTTATGAACAAAAAGGGCAAACTTATTCAGCAACACAGCCCTGTATTGGATGAACTAAAAGGTTTGTGGCAACGTGTTATACTTACTGACTTAGACGGTGATGGAAAGGTCGACATTATCGCGGGGAATTATGGCTGGAACTCCAAACTAAAGCCGACCGAGGCTGATCCTGTTAAGTTATTTCTTTCAGATTTGGATGGAAATGGCACCATTGATCCACTGCTCACCTACAGCATTGATAAAAAAGATTACAGTTTTTTAGGTAAAGGTGAGTTGGAAAAACAGGTTCCACTGATAAGGAAGAAATTTTTATACTACCATGATTTCGCGGGTAAAACCGTTCAACAGCTATTTGGAGACTCATTGAAAGATACATCTCCTTTAATCGCTAATTCTTTCACCTCTGGTATATTTTATAATAAAGGCAAAGGTAATTTTGTATTCAGCGCATTTCCTTCAACAGCGCAGATGGCACCACTTTTTGGCTTTTGTATTGTACCTGGTAATAACACAACCGTTTTGGCAGGCGGCAATTTTTCTGGCGTAATTCCTTATGAGGGGCGTTATGACGCTGATTATGGCGACGTAATGATTTTGGATAAAAATAGATCAATTAAAGCCATTTCTCCGGTTGCATCAGGGTTTTTATTAAGAGGCGAGGTTCGTGATATAAAAACGATAAAAACCGCAACCGGCGAAATTTATGCGGTTGCATTTAATAACCAACAGATCAGATTTTTTAAGATAAATTGATTTATCAGGCATGTTAAAACCGAAAACTTTAAACTCAGGCGTAACCAGGAATAAAATGACTGTTATTATATTAGTCTTAATATTAATCTTATTAAATATAATCTTTATAACCGCCTGTAAAAAAAATGATTATAAGGAGATTTTACATGATCCTCTCTTATATAGCCGCACGGTTCATGAATTGAATAGGGTTGTTATGGGTAATAATTTTACGCCGGTAGTTGCCTCGCGTAGTTATGCATATGCAACTATTGCTGGATACGAAGTAATTGCAGCAGGCTACCCAACTAAATATAAAACGCTTGTTGGTCAGTTAAACCGCCTAAAAAAAATGGCCCAACCGGCTTCAAATCAAAAAATTGACTTTCAATATGCTTCCCTGCTTGCTTTTTGTAAAGTTGGTGAAGCGGTAACTTTCCCTCAAGGAAGCTTAAAATATTATACAGATAGTCTTCATCAAATAGCGGTAATCCATGGTATGCCTGATGATATGATAATTAATTCGGAAAAGTATGCGAACGATGTTTTCTTGTCAGTCCTGGCATGGAGTAAAAAAGATAATTATCTGCAAACCCGCACTGCTCCAAAATTTGCAATTAATGACCTGGCCTGGCGATGGGTACCAACACCGCCCATGTATGCAGAAGCTGTAGAACCGCATTGGGGGGAAATCAGGACTATGGTGATGCACGATGCACATGAATATTCCGTTCCGCCACCTCCTGAGTTTAATGTGAAAGATAAAAATAGCCTCTATTATAAAGGTGTGATTTATATAAAAAATACCGGCGACAGTCTAACTAAGGCACAGGGACATATAGCAGATTTTTGGGATGATAACCCACAAAAGCTAATTGTTTCCGGCCACTTGATGTTTGTGGCAAAGAAATTCTCACCGGCGGGTCATTGGTTAAGCATTGTAGGTATTGGCGCCCAACAAACGCATGCCGATTTTAATACAACCGTATGCGCATACGCGAAAACGGCTATTGCGCTCTTTGATGCTTTTATTGAAGCATGGACCGCCAAGTACGTATATGACACGGTGCGGCCTGAAACCGTCATAAACAGGTATTTTGACCCGGCATGGAGGCCACACCTGCAAACGCCACCATTTCCTGAATATACCTGTGGGCATTGCACTATATCAGCCTCAGCTGCGGAAGCGCTTACCAGTGTATTTGGTGATCATGTTGCTTACAAAGACACTTCCGAGTTGGAATTCGGAATAAAAAGTAACAGCTATAAGTCATTCCGTGATGCGGCTGCAGAAACCGCCTGGTCACGTTTTTACGGAGGGATTCATTTTCACAACTCCTGTGTAGTATCAACCCGATATGGAAAGATAGTCGGAGATTCTGTTGTTGCGAAATTAATCATGAAAAAATGACAGGATGAATAACGAAAGGGTTTTAAGAAATTAATAATATATGATTAACGATAATTGCCTATGCTTAACCATGAGATTTTTACGGTCAAAGCTTAATCAGCAGGTATTTTTTTCAAAAATACAGAAACTACGACATCACAAACTATAATAAAAATGAAGGGTTCACTTAAAAGAATAACGCTGACGTTATTCGGAATTTTACTATTTTTTTCATCTTTTGCTCCAGATAAAAATTTAACCTGGATGGCAATTGGTGATTCAATTACCTATTTAAATGGTAAACCGGCTGAAACTAAAAACCGGATAACAAAGGGTTATATGGATAGGGTTGTTGAAAAGCTTCCCTATATTCATTACACAAATTGTGGACACGGAGGATGGACCGCAAAAAGCATCGCCGATAATATTAATAACCTGGGTTTAGAAAAAGCAGATTTTTATTCTGTTTTTCTGGGTACTAATGATTGGTGGACAGCACTCCCAATAGGAACATTTAGCGATTACCAGAATAATAGCGGGAATCAAACAGTTTACGGGTCTTACCGTACGATTATTAATAAAATCAGAATCTTAAACAATAATGCTGTCATTATCCTGATTACACCAATGCAACGTACCGATTTCGTAGATGTGAATAATATAAAAAGTGTAATTTATGGCTCCTACAAAGCAAAAAATGGTCATTTCTTGTTTGAATATGCCGACGCCATTAAACAAATCGCAAAAACTGAAAGCTTTCAATTGGTAGACTTATATTATAAAAGTGGGATTAGGCCAACAAATGCGGTTAAGTACAGACGATTAAAAGACCCCGCGACCGGGGATTATAAGAATTATAAATATCCCGACTATACCAATATTCCTTTCAACCCGGCTACTGACGATTATCCTTATCCAATGGACGCCATTGACATGACCTATGACGGCCTTCATCCGTCAGATAAAGGACATGAAAAAATAGCGCGTATGCTGGTTAAAATAATGAAAAGATATTAACTGGTTGTAAAACCAAATCCCATTTGCCCTGAACCTAATGAAGAGTTAAAAATATAAAGTTTATTTACCTATTATATCAATTATTCGTAACCAATTTATGCAGACGCAACCAAAACCGGCTTTTACCGAAAAGAAATTTATTGTTACTCTTATTTTTGTAACCTCGTTGTTTTTAATGTGGGGACTACTGCACTCTATGAGTGATTCACTGAATAAGCATTTCCAGGATGTATTACATGTATCCAAAGGGCAATCTGGTCTCATACAGTTGTCCGTGTTTGGCGCTTATGCTGTTATGAGTATTCCGGCAGGCTATTTTTTAAAGAAGTTTGGCTATAAACCTGGGGTAATTCTCGGCCTGCTCTTATTTGCAGCAGGTACATTTCTATTTATACCGGCGGCCGATGCCCGGTCATTCAACTTTTTCAGGGTGGCTTTATTTATTATAGGCTGCGGGATGGCGACGCTTGAAACTGTAGCCCATCCCTTTGCGGCAGCCCTGGGCGACCAGCGCACCAGCGACCAGCGGCTTAATTTTTCACAGTCTTTCAATGCTGTGGGCACTATTATAGGCCCCCAGATAGCCGCATACTTCTTGTTCAGTTCGGCCAACGAAAACTCGCCTGACCTTTCATCCGTAAAAACATTATATGTAGGCGTGGGTTGTGTGATTCTCTTAATTGCTATTGCTTTCGTTTTTATAAAAATTCCGGTACTTACCGATCCGCATGGCGCAACTGCCGCTATTGACCCAGCGGCTGTAAATGTAGATACGGCTCCCTCAAAGAAATTATACCAGCATAAACACTTTGTTTGGGCGGTAGTCGCCCAGTTTTTTAACGTGGCGGCACAAGCCGGTACCTGGGCTTACTTTATTAATTACGGGCACGATGTGATGGGGTTTGATAATGGCACGGCGGTAAAGTATATGAGTGTATTTATGGCAATGATGGCTGCCGGCCGTTTTGTGGGTACCTACCTGATGCGCTTTATTGCGCCTAATAAATTATTGGCCTCATTTGCTTTGGGTAGTATATTAATGTGTGTAATTGTGGCCCAAGGGCTTGGCTGGACGTCCTATGCTGCCTTAATGATGGTGAATTTCTTTTTCAGCATTATGTTTCCCACTATTTTCAGCCTGGGCCTGAAGAACTTAGGCAATCATACGCAGCAGGCATCTTCTTTTATTTCTATGGGCGTTGTAGGTGGCGCATTTTTTCCTTTAATAATGGGGCAGATAGCTAATCATGACGTTGCAAAAGCATATTATCTGCCCATTATTTGCTACGTGGTCATCTTTTTATTTGGTTATAAACTTTATAAAGTGAAAGAAGGAAATTGACTATTGAAATAGACTTTCAATTATTGCTTCATCTATAATTAGGTGATTAAAATATACCAATTGAATATGTCATTGCGATTGATATTTATTAAAAAGAGTTAAATAACATTATATAAATAATATGAAAAAAAGGTTTTATGTTTTATTAGCAGGGGCACTGTTACCGTTCTCTGTATTAGGACAACAAGTAGATAACCGGGAAAAATATGACATCGCTAAGGATACGGTCTTATATACCATCGGCTATTCGCATCTTGACTCTGAATGGAATTGGGATTATCCAACGGTGATCAATGAAGATATAAAAAAAACGATGCTCGATAACTTTAAACTGTTTGAAAAGTATCCGGACTACGTATTTAACTTTACAGGGTCACGCCGTTACCATATGATGAAAGAGTATTATCCGGAATTGTATAAGAGGGTTGCAGCGTATATTAAACAGGGACGCTGGTTTGTATCTGGTTCTTCAGTCGACGAGGCGGAGGTAAACGTTTCCTCCTCAGAATCCCTTCTTCGCCAGGTACTTTACGGGAATCTTTATTTTAAACGCGAATTTAATAAGGTAAGCACTGACTATATGCTTCCTGACTGTTTCGGTTTTGTTGCGACAGTGCCTTCAGTATGGAACCATGCCGGTCTACTTGGGTTTTCTACTCAAAAGCTGACCTGGGGCTCGGCAAATGGCATACCATTCAATGTCGGTATTTGGTACGGCCCTGATGGTAAGGGGCTCCTGTCCGCACTAAACGCCACCAGTTACAACGGCAATGTCGTTAAACGTTTGGATAAAGATAAACAATGGACTGCCAGGATGAGTGCCGATATCAACGAATATGGTATCGGGTACGATTACAGGTATTATGGTACCGGCGATCAGGGAGGAGCGCCCCGGGAAAACGATGTCCGAAATGCAGTGGGAAGTGTTAAACAAAAGGACGGGAATTTTAAAGTTGTTTTAAGTTCTTCGGATCAAATGTTCAAGGACATCACACCGGCACTCCGTGACAAACTGCCGACCTATACCGGTGATTTGTTATTAACCGGCCATAGCGCCGGCTCGATGACCTCACAATCCTATATCAAACGGGCTAACCGCAAAAACGAGCTATTGGCTAAGTCGGCAGAGCAACTGGCCAGTATCGCTGACTGGTTGGGCGGGGCAGCTTATCCAACCGATAAGATAAATAATTCGTGGGACCTTGTTTTGGGGAGCCAGTTCCATGATATCATGGCAGGAACTGCGTTCCCAAAAGCTTATGAATATGCCTGGAACGATGAATTTATTGCGATGAATGGTTTCTCCGAAGTGATAAAAAACTCAGTAAGCGTTATTTCTCATCAATTAAATACGCGGGTTGAAGGTAAAGCTGTTGTGGTTTATAACCCCGTGGCAATTGATCGCCAAGACGTGGTTACCGCAGAACTTACTTATGCCAGGTTACCAAAAAATATAAGCGTGTTTGATAAAGAGGGTAATGCGCTGCCATCGCAGATCATATCTTCCGGTGGTAACAAACTGACCCTGATATTTTTAGCCAGTTTACCATCAGCCGGTATGTCTGTGTTTGATGTGCGTGAGACTAACGAAAAATCAGTACCCTCAACATTAACAGCAAAAGATAATGTTTTGGAAAACAAATATTTTAAGGTATCAATCAATAAGAACGGCGATATTTCAAGTATATATGATAAAATAGCTTTAAAAGAAGTGCTGTCACAACCTGCATCGCTGCAATTTTTAAAAGAAAACCCGGTAGAATGGCCGGCATGGAATATGGACTGGAAGGATAGAAAGAACCCGCCTATCGATTTCATGAATCAGGATGTTACCATAAAAATCGTTGAGCAGGGGCCCGTTCGCGTAGCGATTCAGGTAACTAAGAAGGGACAAAACTCGATAATATCACAAGTTATAAGCCTGGCTGCGGGTGATGCAGGTAAAAGAATTGAAGTGAATAATAAAATCGACTGGCAGTCGAAAGAAGTAAGTTTAAAAGCTGCTTTCCCAATTACGGTGATCAATGAAAACGCTACCTATGGTATGAATACCGCGGCTATCCAGCGTTCAACCAATAATGAGGTTAAATTTGAGGTGCCTAACCGCCAGTGGTTCGATCTTACAGACAGGTCAAACAGCTATGGCGTTTCTATTTTGGAAGATTGTAAATATGGCTCGGATAAACCGGATAACAGTACGCTGCGCCTGACATTAATGTACACGCCTAAAGCTAATTCCTATGTCTATCAGGGCACACAGGATTGGGGGATGCACGATTTCAAATATGCTATTTATCCACACGTTAGTGATTGGGCGCGTGCCGGGAGTCCATGGCAGGGCAGTTTCCTGAATGCTCCGCTCATCGGTTTCGAAACCTCCAAACATGACGGGGCGCTCGGAAAAGATGTTTCGCTTATCCGGCTAAATACGGACAAGGTAGATATCATGGCATTTAAAAAGGCTGAAGGAAGTGATTATTACATCGTTCGCCTGAATGAACTTTACGGCAGGGATGCAAGTGGCGTGTCAGTAAGTTTCCCCGCAAAGATCACAGCAGCATATGAAGTTAACGGTCAGGAGCAAAAAATTGGCAATGCTGATGTTAATAATGGTACCCTTAGCCTGGACATGACGAAGTTTGCGATCAGGAGTTTCGCCGTAAAATTTGCACAGACAAGCGCTCCCGGATCAACGCCCGAACAAAAAAGTATCGAAATTCCTTTTGATCAGGATGTGATCAGCGCAGATGCAAACAGAAGTGACGGAGATATGTCTGGCGGATTAACTTACCCCGCAGAACTTATCCCGTCGGAAATCGTAAGTGAGGATATCAGCTTTAAAATGGGAAATACCAGCGATGGCGCAAAAAACAGTATTGCGGCAGCTGGACAAAAGATAAACCTGCCGGCCGGAAAATTTAATAAGCTTTGTATACTGGCAGCAGCCACTAAAGACACAACCGGAACTGTAACAGTAGGGAATCAACGTTTTAAGATTGGGTTTCAGGGCTGGACAGGTTTTATAGGGCAGCATTACGGGCGCGAACTGACGGACCACGACAGAAAGGTAACCGCCATAACAAGTGCCTATGTGAAACGTGATAATATTGCCTGGTATGCCTCGCATTGTCATTCGCCTAACGGTAACCTGGCCTATCAATATAGTTATCTTTACAAATACGAGATCGATATCCCCCGGGGCGCCAAAAGCATAACACTACCCAAAAATGTGAACGTAAAAATATTTGCGATTACGGCAGCTGATAAAGTAAACGATGATGTAACACCACTTCAACCGCTTTACGATGATTTTAAAGACGATAAACCGGTGCAATTACGCGGAAATTAGTATTTGACGCCGCTTAGCTAAAGAAAAATTGATCCGGGAAGATCGGATCGTGTGGTAATGAAATTAAGGCCGGACTAATACCGGTTAGTTCGGCTAAAAAACAGTTTTCTATGATAGTTAAAGAGATGAAGAAGGTCCTTAAACCAAAGTTTTATTATTTGTTTTTAATTTTGCCGCTGGTTATCAGTTCCGGCGATGGCTTTGCGCAAACCGGCAAAATAAGATCGGGAGAAATTTATACGTTAAAATCAAAATTGAGTGGTAAGGTGCTGGATGTCCATAACGCCTCCGTATACAATAATGCGAGCATAGATGGTTCGACGGATACAAAATCTGATGCCGAGATGTGGAAAGTGACCAGTGTTGGCGACAATATATACACGCTAACAAACGCTGCAAGCGGAAAACTGCTGCATATAGCCGCAATATCAGCCGATTCGGCAAATTTAGATCAATGTGATAATACAGGTAACAGCGATGTTAAATGGAAAATCGAAAAAGCCGGAAACAAATTATATCGTTTGATATCGCTCGGCAACCCCAATTTTTCGCTTAACTTAAATCAAGGTCCGGCCGATGGAACTAAAGTTAACTTAACCCGATCCTCTGATGATGATGTACAAAAATGGTACTTTATCGAAGCAACACAGCACGCACCTTCTAGCGCTTCAATAGCAGATAAAACATTCACGGCATGGTACAACAAATATGGTGTTGATACCGCCAGAGGTTTTTGGGACAAAGCAGAAATGATGGAGGTTGTGCTTGACGCTTTCGAGGTTACCAAAGACATTAAGTATGAAGCACGATTTAACGCCATGTACTACAATTTTATTATTCATAATAAAACCGACTGGATGTATAATAAATTTAATGATGATATCACCTGGGCGGTGCTGGCTTGTGTGCGGGGTTCCATATTAACCGGTAATAAAGCATATCTTGAAAAGGGGAAGGAGCAATTTGACAAAATGTATGCGCGTGCGTTTACCAATCTTTATGGCGGAGGATTAAATTGGTATGAAACACGAACATCAAAGAACGCTTGTATAAACGGGCCTGCAATAGTAGCCTGTTGTTATCTGGCGCAAGCTACAGGAGATAAAACCTACTATGATAAGGCAATAGCGCTATATACCTGGTCTAAATTGTATTTATTGAACGCTGCCACAGGAAAGGTAAATGATAATGTAGATCTGGCCAAGCATTCGCAGAAATTAAGAGTTAGTGACTGGAGTTCAACTTATAATCAGGGAACCTATTTGGCTGCTGCGGTGATGCTCTATCAATATACGAAAGAAAGTAATTATTTGGACGAGGCGAAAAAAATTGCCCGGTACACCAAAGACAATATGTATAACGGAGGTGTAATTAATAATGAGGACGGTGGGAATGACCTGCCAGGTTTCAAGGGTATATTTGCGCGTTATGCCCGGATATATGCTATTGAAGGCCAACAAAATGACTTGAACGACTGGCTGCAACTCAACGCAAGAGCGGCTTATAATAACCGGAATTCGCAAGGCATCATACAAACGAAATGGGGCACCAGAACGAGTGAAACCATCCCCGGGTCTGCCTTTGGTGCTTCAACTGCGGTATCACTCTTAGTCAATACCCTGTTTTTACCGCTTTAAAGTTAATAGTTTAAATCAAATTGCAATAGGCTGGGGGATTGTGAGAAACTAGACTGTATTGTATGTTTAAGCACGATACTTGAGTATAGGTGTATCAAAATAGTTACTCAATAGCCGTGTAAATGTACGGTAAGTCAAAAATAATGATTGATTTTATAAATTTTCGGGCCTGTATTTTGTCACCTTTGCGGCAGCTATGAAATCCAGACTATTAAGCTTAACCTTTGCCACACAGGTATTAGATCAATACGGTATCCCTTTGCTGATGAATACCCGTATTCAAGTAGCAGAACAGTTTACGTTTTTTCTAGGCACGGAAAATTGAGTTATGACTAAAAGCTTTACGACCAATAGACCGGGATCCAAGTGGCAAAATATATTGGTAAATCACGTCCGGTCATTGCCGAGAACTGAATTAATATCCGCTTTTGTACTGCGTTAAGTCGCACAATGTTTTAATTACCTAATGAAAGGTTTTTTATTCACAGCTGTGAGCTGTTTACTCACGACATTTATTTTCGCCCAAAACCCGGCAACTCCGACACTTATTGTCAAAGGAGTTGCAATAGATTCTGTATCCAAAGAACTTCTTGGCTATGTAACCGTGGCCCTTCAGGACCCCAAAACCAAATTTCCTGTAAAAAGCAACCTTACAAAGAATGACGGCAGTTTTGAATTAACGGCTTCGGCCAGCAAGCAATACCAGCTTGTATTAGTTTTTATCGGCTACAATAATAAGATTATTAGGTTACCCAAAAAAAGTGGGGTGATTGACATGGGCAAAATAAAAATGAGTTCATCTTCCCAACAGCTTGGTGAGGTCTCAGTTACAGCAGTAAAGCCGGTGATAAAGCAGGAAGTCGACCGCATTAGTTATGTGATGTTCAGGCAGCTCCGGAGGCCAAGGCGCTAACAGTTTTTGATATGTTGCGCAAAGTGCCGTTGATATCAATGGATGCCGATGACAACATCAAACTTAAAGGTAACTCCAATTATAAAATATTAATTAACGGCAAACCATCCAGTTTAGTGGCCAATAGCCCGTCAGATGTGTTTAAAGCAATGCCGGCTTCCAGCATTCAGCGTATCGAAGTAATTACTAACCCACCAGCAAAATACGATGCCGAAGGCCTGGCCGGTATCATCAACATTATTACAGCCAAAAAAGTTGACAACGGTTACAACGGTAATTTAAACCTGGGCTATCGTACACCTGCTGGCGGTCTGCGTGGCGGCGGCTTTTTTACCGTAAAACAGGGCAGGTTGAGCGCTTCTACTTTCTTCGGATCCGGAGGATCAAGTGTTCCGGCAACTACCAGCAAAAACGAACACGTCACCACAGGCATTAATCCGTCAGACCATATGCAAACTGGCTCCCAAAGCTGGAATAACCGGTTGAACTGGCTTGGAACAGACCTGAGCTATGATATCGACTCACTCCAGCTGATCACTGCTAACTTAAATTACAATTTCGGCCATTCGGGTTCGACTGCCATTCAATCATCCAAGTCAACAGGTTTGACGAACGATAGTACGTTACAAGCATTTGATCTAAACAACGTCGGCCGGTCACATGGTAATGGTGGTGACGCAGGTTTAAACTATCAGCTGGGTTTTAAAGGCAGCAAGGAACAGTTGTTGACCTTCTCCTATAATTTTACCGTTAACAATAACTACCAGGATAATAATATAACTACCTGCTCGGCGAAATTCAGGGGAATAATAAGTATGGCGAAATTATAGGTGCGGGGCCCGAAATGCAAAAGGTTTATATGCTGATGTCGCAGGTCGCCTTTGCCAATAGCGCGGTGCTGATCCTGGGTGAAACAGGGACTGGAAAAGAATTGATTGCCCGTGCTATTCACAATGGCTCTCCACGAAAGAATAAACTAATGGTAAAGGTCAATTGTGCCGCATTACCTGCCAGTCTGATCGAAAGTGAGCTGTTTGGGCATGAGCGGGGGAGTTTTACAGGAGCGACAGAACGACGGCTCGGAAAATTTGAATTGGCACATAACAGCACTATATTTTTGGATGAGATCGGTGAAATGCCGCTTGATCTGCAGGTAAAATTGCTCAGGGCACTCCAAGAGAAGGAGATAGAACGTGTTGGGGGTAAAGGTGCCATTAAAATTGACGTCCGTATCATCGCAGCCACCAACAGGGACCTGCAGCAGGAAGTGCTTGACGGCAAATTCAGAAAAGATCTTTACTACCGACTGAATGTGTTTCCTATAACCTTGCCGCCTTTGCGTCATCGGGTTGAAGATATTCCTTTACTTGCCAGCCATTTCATTGACAGGTTAGCAAGAAGTACAGGTAAGAAAATTACCAATATTTCCCAAAAAGGTTTAAATGAACTTCAAACTTACAATTGGCCAGGCAATGTGAGAAAGCTGGAACATTTACTGGAACGGAGTATCCTGTTGACAAATGGAAATACAATAAAAGAAATTTACCTTCCGGTTGCCGAACGTACAGAACTGATGAATTCAGTTTCCGGGGACGTGATAAAGTCACTGGAGGACAATGAACGTGATTACATCCTGGCGGTACTCAGGAAATGTAATGGTAAGATATTCGGTTTTGGGGGAGCAGCTGAACGGCTCGGAATTCCACCATCTACATTGAACTCCAAGTGCATTAAACTGGGAATAAAAAAGGATCAGCTTTTCGCGGTTACGGAAAAGTAGTATTTATGATATTATCATTCAAAGTTGAATTTCACTGGTAAGCACATATTACAATAAATTAAATAAACAGACATATTATGAAACAATTCTATTTAAGTCTCTTCTTTGGCTCGTTCAGCCTGGGACTATCTGCACAAACAATAAAAGCAGACACGGCCAAATCAAAGACTACATACACGATGAAGCTTCCGGCTGATCTTAAATATCAGTTGCCTGATGGGAAGGTTATAACCCCGGATAAGCTTGACAGCGCAACAGCGACATGGGGTGGCAGGCAATTTGAAATGGCACATGAGGAGGGAGCAGCATTTATCAAATAATTCTTTTAACAGATGCTGATCTTAAAAAAAGTGCTGAAAGCAAGCTGGAGCAGGCAACCATGCTCAAGCAGCCTGCCCGGATTTTACCTTAAAAAACTTTTCCGGTGAAATGGTTAATCTTAGCCAGCTAAAAGGCAAAATAGTTGTTCTGAATTTTTGGTTTGCCAGTTGCGTGCCGTGCCGCGAAGAAATGCCTGCGCTTAATGCAATAAAAAGACAATTTGAGCAGAAAGGGGTAGTGTTTTTAGGTTTACCGCCGGATGATTCAGACCGGACTAGTAAATTCCTTACCTCAACACCATTTAACTATATTCAACTGCCGAACGCTGGTAAAGTACATACGGCATATAAAGTAACAACTTGTCCAACTTCGATGGTAATTGATAAAAACGGAATAATCAGTTTTATTCAGGTGACAGGGCAGGATATTGATTCGACTCTCTCGGCAGCTATCCGGTCAGTTCTTTAACTATTTTTATTATTGATGTCCAACAAAACAAATTACCCGCATATTAATTAACCTACTCTATTTACAGTCCTAAAAGAGTTCATTCCATAAATCGCTGGCCGATGCCGATCGTAAAATATTTTATTAATCTTTTTTAATTAAACCAATTGCCGAATTTGTTGTTGACAAGCATCATGCAGGAACAACAAATCAAAACAAAATACAACGAAAGCGAGCTGGAAGAGTTCAGGAACCTGATCACGGAGAAGATCCGGACGGCGCGCCAGGAACTGAATGAGCTGGCAGGTTCGCTGAGCGCGGCGAACTCTAATGGGGATGATGCAGCAATTGCCGGAAAAACCCTGGAAGACGGCTCGGCAACCTATGAAAAGGAACAGGTCAACCAGCTGGCGGCAAGACAGAAAAAATTTATTGAACAGCTGGAAGCCGCTTT
>Ga0302309_10000300_pt1 | contig 61909 bp, 47 predicted proteins | sample III_Palsa_N1_1_FD_200453 | JGI IMG/M metagenome (GOLD analysis project Ga0302309, IMG submission 200453) | Peat permafrost microbial communities from Stordalen Mire near Abisko, Sweden - III_Palsa_N1_1 | ecosystem: Environmental > Terrestrial > Soil > Palsa > Peat permafrost | place: Sweden...
GGGTATGAGTGTGGATGAAGCGACCCGCTTCTTCATGGACAATTGGTACCAGGGCGATAAGCCTTCGAGGCAGGAAGCCCTGCGCGGAACCTTTGATCCCGGTTATCTCTTTTATACCCTGGGTAAGCTGGAGATCCTGAAACTACGGGACGACTATCAAAAGCAGGAAGGGGCCGGCTATTCCCTTCAGACATTCAACGACGCCATGATGGACAATGGCATGCCACCCGTGCGGATGTTAAGGGAGATATTACTGAAGGATTCGACGCAGTGGAAGGACGTGTTATAGGAGGACGCCCCGGCCATTCTGTTGAATGGTCCGTTCATCAGGTGAACGTCAGTGCCATTCTGTTGATTGGTCCCTTCATCAGGTGGACGCCAGTGCCATTCTGTTGATTGGTCCCTTCATCAGGTGGACGCCCGTACCATCAGCACAGATGGCAAAGTAATACTGGCTTTGGCGATATCGAAATCCTTCCCTTCAATGGCTTTGAAGAGCAGGGTAGCGGCGGTTCTGCCGATCTCAAATGCGGGTTGGGTGATCGTGGTAAGGGCCGGACACAACAAGGGCGCCAGGGGCATATTGGAAAAACAGATCACTTTGACGTCTTCAGGAATGGATAGATTCATTGAATCACAGGCCAAATAAACAGGGGTGACCAGCTTTTCAACTGAGGCGACGATGCCGTCCGGTCTTTTGTCCCCTTCTTTGACTGTTGACAACGCGTGCCTTATGATGTTTTCCATCTGTCCTGCGTCGCCCATGCAGAGAATGGTATCATCAGGGGACACTGGCATGTCATAGCAGCGCAAGGCCTGCTGATAACCCTGCATACGCTTTTGGGAAATGGACAGACTTTCTGAAATGGAGAGGTATAAAATCCTTGCACAATTCCTTTCTATTAGGTGCTTTGTAGCGGTATAGCCCACCTGGAAGTCGTCCGTGGATACCTGCGCTGTTTTTACGTCGTCACAAACCCGGTCAAAGAAAACCACCGGAACATTCTTCCTGATCAGGTCCCTTATATGGCCGCCTTCCTTGGTCTCACAGGCTACGGAAATCAGCACCCCATCAACTCTTCCGCTCCCGAAATCCTTTAAAATCGCCGCTTCCCGAAGATAGTGCTCGTGTGAAAGATATATCAATACATGATACCCCTTTTCCTGGGCCACCGACTCAATCCCTTCAATGGCGAGTGAAAAAAAACTGTCGTTGATCGCGGGCAGCACGATACCAATGGTCTTGCTTTTATGCTTTCTCAGGCCGCCCGCATAGGGATTGGGTACGTAGTCCAGTTTTCTAGCCATCTCCAACACCTTCAACTTTGTTTCGGCACTGATCTCATAGCTATCTTTCAACGCCTTTGAAACAGTTCCCGGGGACAGATTCAACGCTGAAGCCAACATTCTGATCGTAATTGTACTCATAGCTTTAGTGACGAAACCGGTTTCGTAAATAAAATTAAGTAATTGTGCTAAAATGGCTGTCAAAATCAGCAATTTACTTTAACAATTGATCGCCATGAATGAATCAACGCCCCTGAGCAGCCTGGATGATTGGGAAGACGACCTGTTGGTCCGCTATCCCGAAGCGGAAATGATCGCCGGTGATAAAGCTACAGAAGCTTTCCGGGACTATGATCATACGGTAAAAGACTCCGTAAGGGAGTTTTACCGGATCAATCACCAATACCAGACCTACGATTTTGTATTAGATAAGAGAAAGGAATTTCTGCAGTTCAATAAAAAGACCATGCCGGTATGGGAGGCCTTCGATTTCCTCAACCAATTGGTGGATGACTCGGACCCGGATACGGACCTTGATCAATTCCAGCACTTGCTGCAAACATCTGAAGCGATCCGGGCCGACGGTCATCCCGACTGGATGGTGCTGACAGGATTATTGCACGACCTGGGCAAGGTGCTTTGCCTGTTCGGAGAACCCCAATGGGCTGTTGTGGGAGATACCTTTCCGGTGGGCTGTGCCTTCTCTGACAAAATCGTTTTCCCGGAATTCTTCTCCTTGAATCCTGATTCCAGGGACCCCCGATTTAATACCCGTTATGGAGTCTATTCACCGGGATGCGGCCTGGACAATGTACACCTCTCCTGGGGACATGACGAGTATATATACCAGATGTTCAAGAAATACCTCCCCGACCAAAGCTTGTACATGCTGCGATATCATTCTTTTTACTCTCAGCACAGGGAAAATGCATATGATCACCTGATGAACGACCGTGACCGGGAGATGTTCCGGTGGGTAAAAATCTTTAACCCTTATGACCTGTATTCCAAGAGCCCCGTGCCCCCGGACTGGACAGTTTTGAAAGGATATTATGAAGACCTCGTTGCCAAGTATCTTCCCTCTCACCTGACGTTCTAGGCACAATGACAAAACCAAAACAAGAAAACGAGGATCGCTGCTGGGAGCAAAAAGAATCTTTACTGCTACAAAAGGTAGCAGAAGGTGATTGGGACGCCTACACCCAACTCTTCACCTATTACCTGCCCCGGCTGACCCGGTATATATTCCCTTTTGCCGGCCAGTCTATGCATGATACGGAAGAATGTATACAGGAAGTCTTCCTGCGGATATGGGAAAAAAGACAGACGCTGGTAGGGATACAGTCCTTTGATCATTATTTATTCCGGATGGCAAAGAATAAACTGATCAACAACCTCCGGAAAGAGAAATCTTATAAGGAATTGCACCTTCAATATAGCCGGAGCGCCGAAAAGAAACATGTCGAGCCGGAGAATGCCCTCCAATATAATGAATACCAATCGACCGCCCGTAAAGGAATCGATCAATTGTCCCCCAAGCTGCGTGTTGTTTTTATGCTAAGCACCCAGGAGGACTGGTCCCTGGATGAAATCTCCCGGGAACTCCGGTTGCCCAAGGAGACCGTGAAAAAGCGGCTTTATATGGCAACGACTTTTATCAGGACCTATCTGCGCCAACATGCTGAATGGTCCTTCGTTGTCCTGGGGTGCTATTTATTATTTTAAAAAATCTCCCTTTTTACTTCCCCTTTCTTTTACGACAATTGTCTTATCAGGCAAATGTCTGTTCATGACCCTTGCAGAAGCCCTGGAATTTTCTGAAGTACTGGCCTCGGGTAATTATACCCGAAGACAACTGGATCAATTGCTGGAGTACCTGCAAACTACCGGACAACCGGAAGTTGAGGCTTTCTTTACGGCCTATTACGAAGCCGTCAGGGAATTGCCCGAACCGGGTCCGGTGAACCCTGAATTCAGGGACAGGTTATACTCCCTTCATCCGGGAAAGGAGCAAGCTGACGAGAAGAACGAAGATGGACCTTCCGAAGAAACGCCCGTGGCCCGTATCCGTACCTGGCCATTATTGACCGGCATAGCTGCTATGGTGGCCCTGTTATCGATAGGCATCTGGAAATGGGACTCCTCTCTTTCTCATCCATCACCGGTGGCTAAAGCCGGCAAGGAACAGCCTGCACAAATAATTCCCGGCGGCAATAAGGCTGTTCTAACGCTCGCCGGCGGTCAGCAGATTGTGTTGGATAGCCTTCAAAACGGAACGCTCAGCCGCCAGGGGAATTCCAATGTGCTCAAACTCTCTTCAGGCAAGCTGGCCTATCAAACTGAAAAAAACACCTCAGCATCGGGGTCCGTGTATAATACTATCACGACACCCAAGGGTGGCCAGTACGAAGTGGCCTTGTCCGATGGCACAAGGGTATGGTTAAATGCATCCTCCAGCCTTCGTTTTCCCAGTTCCTTTACCGGGAACGACCGACAGGTGGAAATGACGGGGGAAGTATACTTTGAAGTAGCCCAAAACCGGGATAAGCCATTTAAAGTAAAGGCTGATGGATTTCAGGTACAGGTACTCGGGACTCATTTCAATATAAATGCATACACGGATGAGACGGCATTTAAAACAACCCTTCTGGAAGGATCCGTGAACGTCCATACCGAAACTGGGAGTGTTCTCCTGGAACCCGGACAACAGGCTATTGTCAGCCCCGCTCAACGGTCTGTCAGGGTGCTCCGTGAGGCAGACACTGAGGAGGCGGTGGCCTGGAAAAACGGGAGGCTACAGTTTAACAACGCGGACATTCCTTCCATCATGAGACAGATAGCGAGGTGGTACGATGTAGAAGTCAGTTATGAAGGGGTTATCCCGCCGGGGCACTTTACCGGCGCTGTCCCCAGGAACAGCAGTTTGGCCAAAGTGTTAGAAATATTTTCGCTAAGCCAGATCCATTTCAAGATAGATCTCGAACATAAAAAAATCACCGTCGTCTCTTGAAAAGATAGAAACCGGGAACGTTAGACCCGCTCCCGGCGAAAATCTGAGCTAACCGTTGATTAAACAATCGTTTCTCTGCAACTGTTTATTGTTAACCCAAAACTTTTCAAAGGTATGTATCCAACTGCTCTTTGCCAAATGAACAATCCAGGAACCCCACCTCCAAAAGCACACTGGAGGCCGTTCCACACAATTTTTCTTGCGATGAAACTGACTGCATTGCTATTGCTTGTTGCTTGTTTGCAGGTGTCGGCCCATGGCTACACCCAACAAATCACCTTTTCCATGCGAAATGCGACCGTGGAAAAGGTGCTCAGGGAAATTGAACGCCAGACTGGGTACACCTTCTGGTACAACAATGAACTGTTGCAGAAAACCGAAAAGATCAGCATCCGTCTGCAGGATGCCAGCCTGGAGGATGCATTAAAAAAATGCCTCGAGAACCAACCCCTGGGTTATACCATTGTGGATCGCACCATTGTGCTGTCTCCCGCCCCTCTTCCGAGTGAGGAAATAAAGGGGAGGATCACGACTTCCACAGGGGACCCTATCGCGGGCGTCAGTGTACAGATTAAGGGGACTAAGAAGGGGGTTACCACCAATGCGAACGGGGAGTTTACCATTGAAGGCACCAGAGATAACGTATTGGTCTTTTCCTACGTTGGATACGAGACGCAGGAGATCCGCGTAGGCGACCAAAAAAGCATAGTGCTCACCTTGGTGGAGGCAAAGAAAACCCTGACAGACCTGGTTGTGGTCGGTTACGGCAAACAAAGCCGCCGGTCATTGACGAGTTCCATCAGCACGGTAACCGGGGAAGACATGAACAAGGGAGCCATCACAGACGTTGGACAACTCCTGCAAGGCAAGGTGCCGGGCCTGAACATCACGGCCAACGGAGATCCCAACCAGACTTCAGCGGTTATCCTTCGCGGAGCATCCACCATCAACAGCTCCCAGTCTCCTTTTTATGTGATTGACGGGGTTCCTGGAGTGGATATATCACTGATTGCTCCCGCAGATATCGTTTCCATAGACGTAATGAAAGACGCAGCCGCCACTGCCATTTACGGGAACCGTGCGTCCAACGGGGTGATTATGGTCACGACGCGCAGGGGTAAAAAAGGAGAGATGCAGGTATCCTATAGTGGTTATGTCGGCCTGGAGAAAGTATCCAATAACCTGAAGGTAATGAACGCCACCCAACTGAGGGCGTTTCTAGCAAAGAACGGGGAGGCATTTTCACCCACAGATGATAAAGGGGCCAATACCAATTGGCAAAAAGCGATTGAAAAGAACGAAGCCTTGTCGCAGAGCCATAATATTGCCTTCAGCGGGGGTACGGAGCATAGCGACTATATAGCCAGCCTGAACTACGCTTACAAGGACGGCATCCTGGAGAGCAGTTCCCTGAAAAGGGTCATTGCCCGCCTGGCTATTGATCAATCTGCGATCAACGATAAGGTGAAACTGGGTCTGAATGTCACCTATTCTAACAGTGATGCAAAGGATGTCCCTTACCGCACTGTTACCCTGCTGCAATCAGCCCTTTACCTCCCGGTATCTCCTGTAAAAAATGCCGACGGAAGCTATTTTGAGGATTTTACCAACGCCAATTATTATAACCCGGTCGCCATGACCAATAACAGTACCCTGGATACCAAGTACAATAACCTGGTAGGGAATTTCACGGGGCAGGTCAAATTACCCTTTGACCTCACCTATAACATGGATCTGTCCTATCAGAGTTACAGTACTAACCAGGGACAATACCTGGATAGTTATTTTACGGACAACTACACCAATATGTATGACAACCCCAATCCGGGTTTGTCAGGGCATAGCCAACAAATTTTCGGATCGGGTGGCCAGGCTACCAGGAGTTCTTATACCAATACCTCTACCTTGTTTGAGGACTACCTCACCTGGGACAAGCATTTCGGAGCACATGCCATTAATGTGGTTGCGGGTTATTCCTGGCAGGACTTCACCAACGGGGATGGATTTACGGTCACGACTGCCAATTTTCCGGTAGATAATATCAGTTATAACAACCTTTCCCTGAGTAATCCCTATGCCCTGAGCAGTTTCCAGGTGAACTTCGGGGCCGATGGCCTGTACAGTCAAAGCCGCCTGATCTCCGATTTCGGCAGGATTACATACAACTATAATGAAAAATACCTGTTACAGGGTTCTATTCGAAGGGACGGTAGCTCCGTATTCGGCGCCGACCATCAATGGGGTTATTTTCCCTCGGTAGGTGCAGGTTGGAGGATCAGCCAGGAGAAATTCATGCAAGGCCAGCACCTTTTCAGCGACCTGAAATTGAGGGGCAGCTATGGAGTGACCGGCAACGCCACGGGCTTTAGCGCCTATACTGCCCAGTCCATTTCCGGGAGTCTCGGAACCTATTATTACGACGGGATCACTACTGCAGCCCTGGGAGCCACTCAACAAGCCAACCCCAGCCTTCAGTGGGAAAAAACGGCCACGGCCGATATCGGATTGGATTTCACTCTCCTGCACGGAAGATTCGGTGGCTCGGTGGATGTATATAATAAAAACACTACCGGCATGATCTATCGTTACACGGTGGATCCCATACTCGTTCCGGCCGGATACATTACCGCCAACGGAGGCAGTATGAACAATAAAGGGGTAGAACTGAGCCTCAACGCCACCCCGATCTCCAACAGCGCCTTCCGATGGATCTCCAGCCTGAACCTGGCACACAATATAAATAAGATCACCAGCCTGACCAACCCACTGTTCACCGGGGGTGACTCAGTGGTGGCCGCTGATCCTGAAGGCGCCGGACAGTCCGGCAGTACGCTGGAAATCCTGAAGGCAGGAAGGCCCCTCGGTCAATTCTTCTCCCTGGAATATGCAGGAAAGAATGCCAGCGGTGTTTCCCAATACATTTCCTCTACCGGGGCGCTCACGACTACGCCTAATCAAGGGGTAGATTATCACTACCTGGGCAATGCACAGCCAAAGCTGCTGCTTGGCTGGTCTAATAACTTCCGTTATAAGAATTTCGACCTGAATATTTTCGTGAGGGGCACCTTCGGGAATAAAGTCTTCAATGCGACCAGGGCGGATCTTTTCCGGCCCTCTACGGCGCAATACACGAATATTTTGGTGGATGCCGCCGGAGAATCCACTAAAGACTACAATTCTTACCTGTATTCTTCCCGCTTTATTGAAAACGGAAGCTATTTGCGCTTTGACAATGCCACCCTCGGGTATACATTGAGGAAATTAGGCCCCTACGTCCATTCCGTGAAGTTCTATGTCACCGGGAATAACTTGTTTGTCATTACCGGGTACAAAGGCATTGATCCTGAAATTAATCAGGGTGGGCTGGCTCCGGGTGTGGATTACAACAATTTCTATCCCAAGACAAGGACTTTCCTGTTCGGAGCAAACGTATCCTTCTAATTTAAAAGTGTCAAAAAACGATTATCATGAAAAAAGTACTTAACTATATTATATTACCGGGGCTACTGGCGGGCGTATTGTGTTCGTGTCATAAACTGAACGTGCCGATCACTTCAGAATTGACCCCCAGCGTATTCCCTCAAGACTCCGCTCAATTCATCCAGGCTGAAGGGCCCGTCTACGTGGCGCTGAGAGGCAGTTACGGGGTTGAATATTTCTTTGAGCAGACCTTAAGCACCGATGAAGAGATCCTGCCCGCCAGGGGAGGTAATTGGTTCAATGGGGCGGAAAACCAGCAAATGCACTACCATACCTGGAATAGCGGCAATGGTTATCAAAGTAGCATGTGGAGCTGGTGCTCTACCATCATCGGTCAGGCCACCCAGGAGATCGCCATTTTAAACGAGGATGAACCCAACAGCACAGCTTCCAAGCTGACCAGCATTGCGGAGATCAGGACGGTCCGTGCATTTGCCTACTTCATCATGATGGACATGTTTGGGAGCCTGCCGATCGATACGGCCTACGGAAATTTTACCCCACAGCCTAATGTGCCAAGGGCGCAAGTGGCCAGCTTTATTGAAAGCGAAGTCAAGGCTTGCCTTCCTAACCTGAGTACCGTAGTAGGGCAGAGCACATACGGCAGGGCCACTAAGTACACTGCGTATGCATTGCTCGCCAAGCTATACCTGAATGATGAATATTACTCCGGTACCGGGCGGTATAACGACTGCATCGCCGCCTGCGACAGTGTGATCAATTCCGGCCAGTACTCCCTGACTTCGGTCGGCACCTGGCTCCAGCAGTTTTATCCGACCAACGGGCCACAATGCACGGAGTTCATTTTTGCCATTCCCGAAGACCCGAACTTCTCCGAAGGGCCCTTTTCCTTCAGGGGAACGAATTTACATTCCCGGTACGACGTACCCCGCTCGGAAGTGGCCAAGTTCAGCCTCAAGTTTACGCCCAGCGCCCCTGAAAGCACCATCCCCAGTTACTATGCTTATTTCTGGGATCCTAACGACATACGGAACCAGGAATGGCTGTCGGGGCTGCAGTACCTCAACGACGGCGTTACTCCTGTGACGGTTACCACGACTAACTTAGGATACAACCAATTTTATACCGGTTCCGATCCCTCGGGATCCTACACCTACCAGGTCAACCTGACTCCGGATGTAATCCTCCGGCAGGATACTGCGTCGTTTGATTGCGGGAATGATGAAATCGCCTGGAATATGGGCTACCGGTGCATCAAGTTTTATCCGGATGCCAGTTCATCCAGTAATCGGCAAAACAACGATATCCCCGTCTTTAGATATTCTGACATCCTCTTGATGAAGGCCGAAGCCATACTGAGGGGCGGTACGCCAACCTTGGGTCAAACCGCTCTTTCGCTGGCTAATCAGTTGAGGGCCCAGCGTACTTCTTCCCCAGCGTGGACCAATATCACCCTGGACTCCGTCTATAATGAAAGATGCCGTGAGTTTGTCGAGGAATCCTGGCACAGGAATGATATGATCCGTTATGGCAAATATGAAGGCTCATGGGGATTCAAAACGGATGCCGATCCCAACCACCGCATTTTTCCCATCCCTTTCAGCGCATTACAATTGAATCCTAAGCTGACGCAAAACCCCGGCTATTGATAATGAAATGGCGCTTGATATTATTTGGACTCCTTTCGCTGTCGGGTCTCCTGACAGCGAAAGGACAATCCCAAGGACAAGCGACGGCCCCGATGCAGCCAAAGGCACAAGCAGGCGTGATGGCCTCTTACGCATTGATCAAACGGGTGCTGCCCGGGCACGCACAGGCGTTCAGGGTAGAGTCATTACCCGACTCCGAAGGGAAAGACGTCTTTGAGATAGAAAGCAGGAAGGGTCTCATCGTACTTCGGGGCAATAATGGCGTAGCCGTGGCTTCAGCCCTGTATTATTATCTTACCGAATACTGTCATTGCCAAATTACCTGGAACGGGACAAATCTGCAACTACCGGATACATTGCCCCGGGTGCCGACAAAAATACACCGGCGAAGCCCCTATGAATACCGCTATTACCTCAACTATTGTACTTTTAATTACAGTCTTAGCTGGTGGGATTGGGCGCGCTGGCAGAAGGAAATAGACTGGATGGCCATGCACGGCATTAATATGCCCCTTTCCATTACCGGAGAAGAATATACATGGTACCTGGTCTACAGGAAAATGGGATTTACCGATGCGGAATTGAGTCGTTTTTTCTCCGGCCCGGCCTACTTTTCGTGGTTCTGGATGGGCAACCTCGACGGATGGGGAGGCCCCCTGCCGCTTAGCTGGATGAAAAGCCACGGAGCCCTGGAAGAAAAGATCCTGGGACGGGAAAGGGAACTGGGAATGAAACCGGTCCTGCCGGCCTTTACGGGTCACGTGCCGGCGGCCTTCAAACAACGGTTTCCGGGGGCAGCCCTGAAGAAGACCAATTGGAATAACGGGTTTGCCGATACCTACATATTGGATTCCAGGGACCCCCTGTTTGCCAGGATTGGAGAGACCTTTCTGCAGATCCAAACCCGCCTCTATGGAACGGATCATTTCTATTCCGCCGATACATTCAACGAGAACGAACCTCCATCTGATGATAGCGCCTTTCTATCCGGACTAAGCGCCCGGATCTATGAGGGCATGAGCCAATCCGACACTGCAGCCGTTTGGGTTATGCAGGGATGGCTTTTCTACAGTGACAGAAAATTCTGGAAGGCGCCCCAGATCAAAGCCTTGCTGAGTGCAGTGCCCGACAATAAAATGATCTTGCTGGACCTTGCGGCGGAGATAGAACCCGTCTGGAAGAGGACGGAAGCGTTTTATGGCAAACCCTGGATATGGAATATGCTGAATAATTTCGGGGGGAATGTCAATTTGTTCGGTCGGATGGAAGGAGTCGCTGACGGCCCCGCCCTGGCGCTGCAGGATAGCGCCTCCCGACGTTTGGCAGGCATCGGCCTGACCATGGAAGCCATTGAACAAAATCCGGTGATCTATGAACTGATGATGCAGCATGTATGGCAAACCAGGCCCATCCAACTGGACGACTGGCTGCCCTTTTATATCAGAAACCGGTATGGCACCAAAAATGAAGCCTCCGATTCCGCCTGGAATGTCCTTCTGAGGACGGTATACAACGGGCAAAAGATACGGGATGGGGCGGAGTCCATTATCACCGGCAGGCCTACTTTTGATTCAGCTACTGTGTGGACAAGGACGGAATTAAATTATGAGGCGAAGGATTTGTTGCCCGCCTGGGATGCGTTCATCAGAGCCGCCCCTTCCTGCAAGGGGAGCGATGGATTCCGTTTCGACCTGGTGGACGTTACCCGGCAGGTACTGGCTAATTACGCTACACCTCTCCAGAGAAAATGGGTAGCTGCTTATCAAAGGAAAGATAAAGACGCTTTTGACCGGTACAGTGCCCAATACCTGGAACTGATCAGTGATTTGGACACACTCCTCCGAACCCGCAAGGACTTCCTCCTGGGACCCTGGCTGGCCGACGCCCGTAAATGGGGGAGTACATCCGTGGAAAAGTCGCTGTATGAGCGCAACGCCCGGGATCTGATCACCCTTTGGGGAGATGCAGACAGCCCCTTGCACGAATACGCCAACCGGCAATGGAGCGGTCTCCTGAATTCATTTTATAAAGTCCGGTGGGAACAGTTCTTCCGGATGCTGGATATGAGTCTCAAAACCGGGCATCCGGCAGACCTGGCCTCTTTTGAAAAGGGGATCCGGCAGTGGGAATGGAAGTGGGTGAATCAAGGGACCCCCTTTCCTGTGCACACTAGCGGGAATTCCCTGCTTACTTCAGAAAGGATGTACCGTAAATACCATACGCTCATAGGAGAGGCCTATCTGCCTAATTAACCCATATGACCATGACCGATATAACGCCTGCGCCCAAACGACTGGCCTCCCTGGATGCCCTCCGGGGCTTTGATATGTTCTGGATTATGAGCGGGGAACAGATCATCCATACACTGGCCAGGGTAACCGGCTGGACGCCCCTGGTCTGGATGTCAGGGCAGTTGCACCATACGATATGGAACGGATTTACCTTTTATGACCTGATATTTCCTCTTTTTTTATTTATCGCCGGTGTATCCATGCCCTTCTCCCTGGAAAAAAAGATCTGGAAAGCAGGGGTCCATTCAGCGGCGGAGTTGCCCTGGGATATTAAAAAGCAACAATACCTGTCTATGGTCCGCAGGACGCTCATCCTGATCGTGCTTGGGATGGTAGTCAATGGGCTGTTGAAGTGGAACGGATATGAAAACATCCGCTTTGCCAGCGTGCTGGGTCGTATAGGCCTCGCCTGGTTCTTTGCCGGCGTCATTTTTTTGAATTTCGATATCAGGGGTCAGCTCCTTTGGTTTGTGGGGCTTTTGCTGGGATACTGGGCAGCCATGACATTCATCCCTGTTCCGGGTTACGGGGCCGGCGTACTTACGATGGACGGTTCTCTGGAATCGTATCTCGACAGGCTGCTGCTGCCAGGCAGGCTGCACGACAGGATCCATGATCCTGAAGGAATCCTGTCTACTATACCAGCGATCGGGACGGCCTTATTAGGGGCCTTTACGGGGAGGTTCCTGCAATTGCCCTCTTCACGCCTTACCCCTTTCATGAAAGGCTTGGTCATGGCCGGCGCCGGTATTGTCCTGCTTGGACTGGCTCTTGGATGGGGCGTTCTATTTCCCATTAATAAGCGTTTATGGACGAGCTCTTTCGTCCTCTACACCGGTGGGTGGAGCTTGCTGTTGCTGTCTCTGTTTTACATAGTCATTGACGTAGGCGGATGGAAAAAATGGTCTATTCCCTTCATTTGGATAGGCACGAATTCAATCCTGATCTATATGGCTTCCGAAGCAGCGTTGATCAATTTTGGTTTCACGGCGGATACTTTGTTCGGTGGCCTGATCCGTTTCGCTCCATTACCCTGGCAGCCTGTATGGACAGCCATTTCGGTAACACTCGTGCAACTGGCCTTCCTTTATTTCCTATACCGGAATAAGTTGTTCCTGAAAATATGAGGCAAGTGCCAGAATACCCTAGCTTTGCGTTCTATGCAAACATTAGGCACTTCTCCTTCAGGTCCGCGACTGCAACGCATCACGTCTTCCCCGGCCTATTCGAATGGCGCTTTTCAAAACCCCGAACCAACAGATGTGACGCTGCAAGGGACCAGCATGGTCGGCATGCTACGGGAGTTCCTCAATAAACCGAAGCTCACCGTGCCTGCTCTTCCGCATCCCACTATCCATACCGACATCCGGTCGTTGACCGCCGGGGATATTCCGCAGATCATCTGGTTTGGTCACTCGTCTTACTATATTCTTTCCAGCGAAGCCAGCATATTGGTGGACCCCGTATTCAGCGGGAATGCGTCCCCCTTTTCCTGGTTTGCAAAGGCATTTCCGGGAACGGATATCTATACCCCTGATGACTTTGATCATATAGACGTCCTGGTGCTCACCCACGACCACTACGATCACCTGGATTATACCACTATCAAGGCCCTTGCATCAAAGGTGGGTACATTCGTAACGGCCCTCGGGGTAGGCGCTCACCTGGAGTATTGGGGGATCTCCCCGGACCAGATCATCGAACTGGACCTTTGGGAAAATACCACTCCCATGCCCGGCCTGCAATTGACAGCCACACCCGGAAGACACTTTTCCGGCAGGAAGTTCCGTCGCAATCAAACCCTGTGGTGCTCCTTTGTCCTTCAGTTAGGCAGCCACAGGTTGTTCCTGGGCGGAGATTCCGGCTATGGGGGTCACTTTGCTGAAATAGGCCGCCGGTTCGGTCCTTTTGACCTGGCTTTCCTGGAATCTGGACAGTATGGCGACCACTGGCCCTATATCCATATGTTTCCAGAACAAACCGTACAAGCTGCTCACGACCTCGTTGCAAGGGTCATATTGCCGGTGCATTGGGGGAAATTCTCCCTGGCCCTTCACGTGTGGAATGAGCCCATAAAAAGAGTGGTTAAGGCCGCAGCCCAGGCCCACCAGGCCATCGTCACTCCCCGGATAGGGGAGCTGATCACGCTGGCAGACCATTATCCCAACAATGAGTGGTGGTAAGCCGGGAATGGCCCTAAACCGTATATGCTTAGGCTTCTCACCAAAATACAGTATACAAAGCGGCCAATATGCCGCAGATAATGACCGATGAAACAATAAACGAGGGACTGACCTTGAACATGCCCCGGTCGATCTCCAGCCCTTGAGGATTATTACGGCTTTGGGGGTCTGCAAGGGTGACCATCGCCATCACCACTACGATGATGACAAATACCCAGGACATCCGGTTTAAAAAAGGGATAGGTTCGACGGCTCCACGGGTCAGGGAAGGCAGGAATTTAAACAACGTGGACAGCGGTATGGTTAGCAATGCAGCTGTCAGGGCGGCCCTGGAAGTGGTCCTCTTCCAGAAAAATCCCAATAGGAAAATGGCTAGTATCCCCGGTGAAATAAATCCGACATACTCTTGTATAAACTGGTAGACCTGGTCAAAACTACGCAGGGTAGGAGCTACTACAATGGCGATCAGCGCTGAAGCGATCACCGCCAAGCGGCCTACGAGAACCATTTTGCTTTCAGAGGCCTCCTTATTAACGTACTTTTTATAGATGTCCAACGTAAAAATAGTGGCGATACTATTGCATTTACCCGCCAGCGAAGCCACAATTGCAGCTGTAAGAGCGGCAAATGCCAGTCCCTTCAACCCTGTGGGCAATAGATTCATTAATACCGGATAGGCATGATCCGGCTTGACCACCCCGTTTGCGTCCAACATTTCGGCATGAAAATACCCGTGCTGGTATAATACAAAAGCGGCAATTCCCGGTATGACGACGATGACAGGGACCAGCAATTTCAAAAAAGCCGCAAACAGCAATCCCTTCCGCGCCGTTTTCAGATCCGCTCCCAGCGCTCTTTGCACGATGTATTGATTGCAGCCCCAGTAGTTCAGGTTATTGATCCATAATCCCCCTACCAATACCGCTATACCAGGGAGTTCATTGTAATATTTATGCCCTTTGGGGAATATCATGTGAAAGTGATCGCCCGCCTCTCTTCGGAGCAAGGGCAATGCATCCAGCAGCCCCTTGGTGCTCAGCTTATCGCTGATCAGGTGGAGGGCCATGTAACAGGTAACGAGGCCGCCCATTACCAGGATGAAAACCTGTACTACGTCGGTGTATCCGATGACCTTCATGCCTCCCAGGGTGATGAACACCGCGAACACCGCCAGGCCGATTACACAGACCTGGAAAGAGATGCCGGTAATGGTTTCGATGGCAAGGGCGCCTAAAAAAAAGATGGAAGTAAGGTTCACGAACACGTATACCAGCAGCCAAAATACAGCCATGAGCGTACTTACGGTACTGTTGTACCTGCCTGATAGAAATTGGGGCATGGTATAGATACGGTTCTTCAGGTAAATGGGTATGAAATAAACGGCCACGATAATCAACGTAGCGGCGGCCATCCATTCATAACTGGCGATCGCCAGGCCCATCGCAAAGCCCGAACCGGACATCCCTATAAAATGTTCCGCAGATATATTAGAGGCGATGATGGAAGCCCCAATTGCCCACCAGGTAAGGGAGCCTTCTGCCAGGAAATAATCCCTGGTATTGGTTTTTCCACGCTTTTTGTGCCGGTAGACCCAGTATCCATAGCCTGATACAATAATGAAATAAAGGACGAATACACTATAATCCCAACCAGATAAATGATTCATAATTATTTCATTTGTACGGCGGACAAAATGAGTCCGCTGACGTCGTCAAAAATACAGGCCGGCCTGAAATCGCCTTCCTTAGAGAAGACCTGAACGTTTTTAAATGTCACACCACGGGCATGCCTGACATAAAATCCCCAGGAAGGCAGCTCTCCAAACATGGAAAATTCCGGATAGCCGGAAGGGTCCTCAGGGATCTTACCCAGCGAGTCCAGGCCAAAATAGGCAATATCCTTCTTTCCGCCGCCTTCATAGGTGATTTTGATATTTTCAAGCACGACATCCTCCACTGGATATCCAGGGAGGCCAACGATGGAAGAGGGAAATACATTATGCGGATAACGAAGCGGAGGTCCCTCCATAGGATAGCCCAGGTCCGGCTTACCCTTGGGCACTTCCACCGTTACATTCTCAATGTGGACATGGCGTAAGCAACCGGTGACCGAATCCTGATTCCGATGCCCAAGGCGCACGAAGATGGCATTGCCCGTATTGGTTGCCCTGACATCGCGGATATCCACGTCCTCCATTTTTCCCCCATCCACACATTCCAGTGCGATGGCGGAACGATACGTATCATATACTTTAATATCCCTGATGGTTATTTTTTTAAAGCCTCCATAACCCGCCGTACCCAGCTTGATGGCGCTGGCGCTGGAGCGGACCGTGCAATGGGCAATATATACATTTTCACAGGCCCCGTTCCTGTCCTCCGATTTCAGGCAGATCCCGTCATCATCCGCATTGAAGAAGCTATGGGTCACCTTGACGTCCTTACAATCTACCAGGTCGATACCGTCATTGTTCCAAAAGGTATTACTTTCCACCCTTATGCTGTCAATGATAATACGGGAGCAATTTTTATATTCCTCCACCCAGTCCAATGCATGCAAAAGGGTGATGCCTTTGACCAGGATATCATCACAGCGAGTAAACCCAATGATCTTAGGCCTGTTCTCTTCAGAAGGGCGTGTCTGATGCCAGGGATTCGGTGTTTTCCATTCCGGATCCTGTAATGTTCCAGCATTTAATTTGTTGTAGATGTCTTTCAGTAAGGCTGTCCCCCGCCCGTCAATCGTACCCTTTCCCGTAATGGAAATATGATGCTGGTCGCTAGCCATAATCAATGGCTTCGCATTTCCCGGCCCGTAGTCTGTCCTGTCCGTGCTCCCTAATAATAGGGAGTGGGCAGCCAGGCGTATCGACACATTCGATTTTAAAGTGAGTACCCCGGTTACAAATTTACCAGCCGGCACCAGGACTGTGCCCCCGCCCTGGGATGCCGCTTCGTCAATGGCTTTCTGGATGGGAACCGTATTGACCGTTCTCCCGTCGGACAGGGCTCCAAAGTGTCTGATATCAAATACTTTTTGCTGGCAATAAGCGGAATGGGAACATAGCAAAGCAAGCAACAATCCGGTTAATCTCATGATTATGCATTTTAGGTGTTTTTTTTTACAGATCGGGTGAATCCGGATATAATTATTGCGCAACCGGTTTCGTGGGCGGGGGCCAAAAGCTGAAAATTTTGGAGAAGGAACAAGTATCAAAAGGCATTCAAGGCACTGAATGAACAATGGATTTCTACCTGGTTTAAAATGGAAGAGGCGGACTACAAGGCGTTGGGTAATCCCAAAGGATATATTTTAAATAACGGGGGGCATATCCCTCGTAGCTCTGTACGCAGGTGAACCGGTGGGGGTCTGCACCTTACTGAAAATGGACGACCCTGAATACGACTTTGAATTGGCTAAAATGGCAGTTTCACCCCTCATGCAGGGAAAAAACATAGGCTGGTTATTGGGAAATGCCGTTATAGAAAAAGCGAAATCCCTGGGGGCCGGCAAAATTTACCTGGAAAGCAATACCATTTTAAAACCAGCCATTAACCTATACCACCAGCTGGGTTTCCGCAAAGTGGCCGGGCATCCGACGCCTTACGAACGTTGCAATATTCAAATGGAATTAGTACTCCCCTCCGGCGCCGCCTCCGCCAAAACTGCCTCCGCCAAACTGCGTTGAACCGGCTGGAGGAGGGGCGGCAGGAGAAGAAAGTGTCTGAGCAATAACCAACGACTCCAATTGGAGCGGACCTGCTGTCCGGGCTGTTGCATCTGGAGCTGAAGTAATCCCGCCTTTAGGTTGTTTCAGGTAGTTCAACAGGAAGTAAGCTATCCCTATCAGCAATATGCCGCCGATCGTCATGGCGGCCGCGACGGGCAACAAAGAATGATAGTAACGGACAGTGAGTATTGTAGCAGCCGACACGATCATCCCAACCCTCAGCAGGGAACTATTTTTCCGGATGATCCCTGCATAGAGATATATCGGAGGGATCAATAAGGTGCCTACCCAACTTATCCATCCGGAAAGCATTCCCGCCGGTCGGCCGGCATCTGTATTCAACAGCATATGCGCTCCTTCTCGTGCCGCAAAATAATTGACGCTTGAGTAAATCGCCAGTAATGCGGTGATCTCTACCCAGCGCAGGCAGGAGGAGTAATGCCTGAACCGCTCTTCCCTGAGCAGGCGGACAGAAAACACGTACAACATGAGCGAAACGCCCATCAGGAGCAGCGCCCCCATCACATTCTCTGAAATTTCCCATCGGTGGCATAGACAAAAAAACATCCCCCATACTGAAAGGGCGGCAGCCGTCGCCATCCATCTGTCTGCAAACCGGAACGCCGCAGCGAGGGTAAGGCAAAAAACCATTCCGCAAATCCATTCGGGACTCACGGAATTATTCATTATGCCTAAACCGATGCCGATGAGCAACACGGACATAAATAGCAACGCGTCATCGACTCCGGACCTGAAGTGTTTGTGCTCATGCACCATGAATTCCAGTGCTCCGTAGGTCACTATACCAAAAATGAGTATCAGGATCGAAAAAGAATTGCTGGATGCCGACAACATAAACAGTGCGAGCAAGCCCATGGCAAACATAACGATGATCACCGTTAATATAAACAGGCCTACCCTGACATATACGTTAGGCGTATAAAAGCCCGTAGGATAAGCCTCCCGGATGCGGGCTTCCTCTTCTTTGGTGATACACCCCTTTTCGGTGGCGTCTTCCGCCTCCGATAATGATTGTACATTATCCAGGCCAGTGAAGTTATAAGCGACCATACGCCTTCATTTTTTTGTTTTCTTTTACCAGGAATAAGGCCATGCCTATAGCCGATAAAATAAAATAGAATAGTCCGAGGTAAATGGCGCCCACATCGTTTATCATCCACAGGATCCTTATTACTCCAGTACTGATCCCCACATATCCATAAAGCGATATGATCACCAGGAAATAAAAAGACCGTTCAAAGATGGCCCGCCTGTAGAACCAGGCCACTGAACCTAAGAGTAACAGGAGCCACAGCGGCCAATAATCGTTGAAATAATGAAACATTCCCGCCAGGCAGGAGATAGACAGGAGATGAATGCCGAAGTTTTCATACGTAAAGGCGAAGTGCGCCTTGAACCCCGACTTTTTGCTCAGGAGTGCCGCCAGCACCATGAGTATCCCCAGCCCCAGTCCGGCGTAAATCAACCTGGTGTCACTAAAATCATTGCTGCGCCATAGGCCCAAAGGCGTCGCTACTATCCCTAGCCAGGCGGCCAGGTTGGTAATACCCAGGCTAAGGACGCCCAGGTGGTCAAAGTAATAGGCCGCAGGAAACAATATCAAAAGTGGGATGAATCCGGCCAACCGCAGAGAATTCCCGAACAGGGAATATTGAAACTGAAGGTAGGCGATCAATGTAACAAAGGTCAGGCAGGCCAGAAGCAATATATAATCGTAGAAAATGGTCGGGGAGACGGTCTTCCCCCATGAAAAAGGGGCGCGAAACCGAAGGCAATACCCGAAACTACCAACGCAAACAAGCGCTATTCCGAAGACGATCACCGTATGGTCAATCGAATCCAGGTGTTGGTAAATCCAGATACTCAATCCTCCGCTCAGCAGGAATACTCCGAGATACAGTAATGTTTTAAGTTCCCAGTGCACCGAAAACACGGAATGGATGGAAACATCGCCAACTTTTGCCAGTGAAGCATCGGAGATCAAACCTTCTGCGTGGAATTTCTCAAACAATCGTTTATTCAAGTTCGTACTGGATTAGGTATTAAATATAATAAAATATCAGGATATCTTCGTTTTCAGGCATAGCCTAATTCTCAGGTATACCTCCATTTGCCGGTCCTCATATACCAGAAAGCCAGGCTTCCCAGGATGAGCCAATAGAGGTATTCCGAACCCCAGGCCCATACCAGGCTCAATTGATAGTGCTCCAGCACCTGGTAGACATAGATGATATAGGCCACCAGTGCTACGATCTCTATGGCCAGGTTGATCCGGGTCTTTCCCGTCCCCGTAACGGCATTGAGCCATACGGTGGCTATAGCCATCAGGGACATGCTCCCGGTCACCATCCTTAATAGGGGGATCGCTGTCCGGATAAAGGTCTCATCCTGGCCGTACACCCCCAGGAATACCCGGGGGAACAAGTTCAAAAGGAGGGCAATGCATAAGCAAAATAATAGGCTAAGGAGCATGATCCTGCGGATCAGGGGTTCCACTTTTGATGGCATGCCCTGGCCGATTACGTTGCTGACCATGGTATTAGTGGTGGAGGCAAAGGCCCAGCAAATCACTCCGAACAAACCTATGATATTCCTTAAAGTATTGGATACCGCCAGCCCCAGGGTCCCATGATGTTCAATAAGGGTATAGAAATACAACCAACTGGCCAGGCTCATGGAATATTGCAGGACCAACGGAACCGATTGTTTAAAAATGACCCCGCTCAGTTTGCGGTCAAAACGGATCTGCCGGAAAAGGAAAAAGCGCCGGTGCAACCCTTTGATGCTGATGCAACTCAATACCACGCACATCCCCGTCAATTCTGCGGCAATGGAAGCGTAGGCAGCTCCGTCAAACCCAAGGGCTGGGAAACCAAAATGGCCGCCGATCATGCTATAATCCAGGAATACGTTGACAATTGTTTCGCAAAGCGTCCCATACACCAGGTATCTGCTGTGGTTCGTGCCGACGAGGAAAGCATTGCTCATCTGGTAGATATACAGGAAAGGCAGCCCCCAAACCCGGATATAGAGGAAATGGATAGCTTCCTGCTCTACCTGAGGAGAGTGAAGGAAGCGCTGCATCAGTAGGGGAGTGATGGCATAGGTTAGCAATATCCCGGCGGCAGCAAAGAAAAGTGACATCCGGATCCCCTGTATATAGGTCCTGCCGATGGCGGCAAAATTATTTTCCCCGGCCCTTCTTGAAATGATGGATTGGAGGCCATTATTCAACCCGTTACCCACTACTGCGACGACCAGGTAATATACGCCTGTAATACCCGCAGTCCCCAGTTCCCGTTCTCCCAAGGCCCCCAGGAAAATATTGTTGGTAATGAAATTGATCTGGGGGATCAAAAGGGCCATGCTGATGGGCAGCGCGATTGACAGCACTTGCCTGTTGGTGATAGCCAGCCTTAAATCATTTCTGCTCATCGCTAAACCTCCATTCCTTAGCTAACGGCACAAGGCCTTAGCTGGGTTTGTCGCGAAATTATTTTATTATTGCCTCTGAATCACTAGAATTTTAGACTTGGAACCTATAATCATCATATTGCCCCCCTTAATAGAAGCGCTGCCGCCCGGAGAGCATCAGTTACTATTGCAGATAGGGGAACAAGAACTTTATATCAGTGTGGTACACAAGCAAGACCAGGTAGTACTGGCCCACCTTGCCATCCATCATTACCATGACTGGCAGGAAAACAGTTGGACGGCGGCCTGGCAGATGCTGGAAGAAAAATATCCCTGGCTAATGCGGCCCTGGAACAAGGTCTTCATCTTCTATCAACAGGGTGAGTCCACCCTGATTCCCGCTACCTGGTTCCAGACCTGGTACAAAGAGAAGATCATGGAAGTCCTGTTTGGCATCCAACCCGATACCATGGTTTTCAGTGACCTGATCCCGGAAGCTTCCATATACAACCTTTATCAGGTACCCCGTTGGCTCCATGGCAGGGTGCTCCGGCACTTCAAAACGGGAGAATGCTGGCACCAACGTACCCCGGAACTAAGGGAGCTATTCCAGCGAAAGACAGAGGAATGCATCAAAGTGGTCTTTTATCCCAACCGCTTTGTCATCACCGTATTTCAGGACGCCAAACTAAAGCTGGCCCAGACATACAACTATACTTCCCCCGAGGACGTCACTTATCAGTTACTACAATTGGTACATCATTTCGAGATGGACCCTGAAAAGATCCCCGTCCATTTGCAGGGAATGATTGACCGTAGTTCAGGCGTATACAGGGAAGTAGAGAAATATTTCCTGGAATTGACCTGTGATATAGCGGCGGACACCTGGCAATTATCGCCTAGCTTCGGGGAGTATCCTGCTCATTATTTCACCGCCATTTTAACCGCCGCCGCATGCGTATAATCAGCGGTGCTTTGGGAGGTAGAAAGATTGCCGCCCCCGCTAATATGCCCCATACCAGGCCTACGACCGATATTGCCAAAACCGGACTGTTTAATATCCTGCACAACAACCTGGACTTTACAGCACTGAAGACACTGGACCTTTTTGGGGGAACGGGGGCGATCAGTTATGAACTGGCCTCCCGGGGGGCCTCTGACCTGACCATCGTTGAAAAAGACCCCATCATGTCGGAATTCATTCAAAGTACGGCCACTCAACTGGGCATTACAGGACTAAAGCTGGTGCGCCTGGAAGTCTTTCAATTCCTGAACTATAACACGGATCAATACGATTTTATCTTTGCGGGTCCTCCTTATGCATTAGGCAATATTGACGATCTGCCAAGGGTGATCGCGGAGAAAGGGCTCCTTCGCCCCGAAGGCTGGTTCGTATTGGAACATACACCCAGGAACAGCTACAAGGATTTTCCCCTGTTCCGTTCTGAGCGTTCCTATGGTACAACGGTTTTTTCATTCTTTATTAACAGGACCTAGCGCTGTCAATGGCCATTCCCATTTTTATCACCGGTATAGGCACAGGGGTTGGCAAAACCCTGGTGGCGGCCATTGTGACCGAAGCGCTGGAGGCCGACTATTGGAAGCCGGTGCAAACGGGCGCGATCGTGGCCGCCACGCCCGAAGACCCGGCAGGCTCTACTGATCCGACCGATTCGGAATGGGTAGGCTCCCGCCTGTCCAATCCCACCAGCCGAATACACCCCGAATGCTATAAGCTCGCTCTCCCTGCTTCGCCCCATGCGGCGGCAAGGCAGGAACATGTTCGCATTGATATGGACACCATAGTAGCCTCTTTCCATGCTTTACCCACCGCCAATAGGTATGTCATTGTGGAAGGGGCCGGGGGGATATTGGTACCTTTAAACGACAAGGAGTTTATGTCGGACCTGGCCCTGGCCCTTCAGGCAAAGGTGATCCTGGTGAGCAGGGACTACCTGGGCAGCATTAATCATTCCTTGCTGACAGCCAGGGCATGCCGGGAGCAGGGATTGGACGTAGCCGGTTGGATTTTCAACGATCCCAAGGGCCATTATGAAACGGAGATCGTCCATTGGACAGGCCTTCCAGCCATTGCAAGGGTCCCCCTGTCGGGGAACCCGGACGCCGCATTTGTTCGATCCCAGGCCCTGGAGTGGCGAAGGGACCTGTTAAACAGACTATGAACCCAACAGCCAATGAAAAAACAAGAAGCACGCACATACTATCTTTCCAGGCGTTTGGCCATGCCTGATCCGGTAAGGCAGGCACTCTCTGCGGCGATATTGGCGCAATACAAGCAGATTGTGTTTCCCCCCTTGAAATGTATCCATGTATATCAGCCTATATTGTCTAAAAAAGAGATCGATACCCTTCCTTTTGTGCAGCACCTGGAAGCCTTATTCCCCGGCCTGACGCTCGTAGTACCCAGGGTCAGCGGCGCCAGTTCCATGGAGCACATCCTGTGGAATGCAGGCACCTTCTTTTCTCCCAATGCCTGGGGTATACCCGAACCGATGGAAGGCGTTGTCATATCCCCTTCGGATATTGACCTGGTGATCGTACCCCTCCTCATCTTCGATGAAAACGGCACCCGGGTGGGTTATGGAAAGGGATTATACGACCGTTTCCTTTCCGGTTGCCGGCCAGACGTGCTGAAAATCGGGTTGAGTCTCTTTGATCCCCTCCCCACCCTGGAAGACGGCAATGAATTTGACGTACCTTTGTCCATTGGCATCACTCCGACGCAGTTGTATGAATTTGTATAATCTTACTTTCCAATCCATTCGTTTCTTATTGCTGCCCTTTGCACTTGTCTACGGAGCCGTAGTATGGTTGCGCAACAAACTCTTCGACCGCAATATCCTGCGGGGTACAGCTTTCAATCTCCCTGTCATTTGTATTGGGAACCTTTCTGTGGGAGGAACCGGCAAATCACCGATGGCAGAATACCTTTTGCGCCTGCTAAAGGACCGTTACCAGGTAGCGACCCTTAGCCGGGGGTATAAGCGGAAGACCAAAGGTTATATTCTGGCAGGTGCGGCCACAACGGCGCTCGAGATCGGTGATGAGCCTATGCTCTTCCACCTGAAATTTCCACAGGTAGCCGTAGCCGTAGGAGAAGAAAGGCTGGTGGCCATCCCACAGTTGCTCCAGGACAAGCCGGACACCCAGGTCATCCTCATGGATGATGCTTTCCAGCACCGCTACATCCGGGCAGGATTAAATATCCTGTTAACCGAGTATAACAACCTGTTTACCAGGGACTTTTACCTGCCTACAGGAGACCTGCGGGACTCCAAGAGCGCTTACCGGCGGGCCCAGTTGATCATCGTCACCAAATGTCCTGAAGACCTGGATGAGGTGGGCAGGCAGCAGATCATCCGGGAGATCAATCCTCTGGAGGGACAATCTGTTTTCTTTGCGTCCCTGGAATACGGCACCCCCTACCATATCATCACTAATGCGGCGCTCTCCCTGGATAAAGACATGGAATTATTGCTGGTATGCGGCATTGCCAACCCCAAGCCCCTGAAGGCATACCTGGAAAAAGAGACGTCCAGCTACGAAAACATTACCTATAACGACCATCACATCTTCAGTATAGATGACCTAAAGGCGATACGCAAGCGCTTTGACCAAATGACGGCCGACAAGAAGATCATCCTGACCACGGAAAAAGATGGGGTGCGGCTGCTGAAATTCCACCAGGAACTCGCGGCCTTACCCCTATATGTGATCCCCGTGCGGCATAAGATCCTTTTCGGTCAGGCCGAGACTTTCAACGCCGCAATCCTTACCTTCATTGAAGGATTTTCAAAAGACACCTAAAATTGCTACATGTCCCAATCAAAAAAGACAAAAAAGAAAAACCCCACCGCCGATTTTAAAGGAACCTTAGATATAGCCCGCTCAGGTATCGGATACGTGATTGTAGAAGGCCAGCCGAAAGATATACTGGTCCGGCCCTCCGATTTCAATACCGCCTTTCACGGAGACACCGTGAATGTGGAAGTGACTTCCTCCAAAACCAACGGCCGGATCGAAGGCCGGATCACAGAAGTCATTAGCAGAAAACAAACCGAATTCATCGGACATATAGAGATAGGCAAACAGCAGGTCTTTTTCGTGGCAGACGGAAACAAGGCCATCCCTGATTTCTTTATCCCCTCCGGCAAATTGAGTGGGGCCATCGACGGAGATAGGGTAGTGGTGAAGATGACTTCCTGGAAAAAGGGAGAACGTAAACCGGTAGGGGAAGTCATTGCCATCCTGGACCCTGAAGACAGTAACGACCTGGCCATGAAGGAGATTCTTCTGGAAAAGGGATTCCCGCTGCAATTCCCCGAAGAAGTGCTGGAGGCTGCCGAAAGATTACCCGACCTGATCTCCGCCCAGGAGATTAAAAAAAGAAAAGACTGCAGATCGCTCCTCACATTCACCATCGATCCGGTGGACGCCAAGGACTTTGATGATGCTATTTCAATACGCAAGATCAAAACAGGCCTCTACGAAATAGGCGTTCACATCGCGGACGTCAGCCATTATGTGGAACCTGATACGGACCTGGATAAGACGGCTTATGAAAAGGCTACTTCCGTATACCTTCCGGACAGGGTGCTTCCCATGCTGCCCGAGCGCATCTCCAATGAACTCTGTTCGCTAAGGCCGCATGAAGACAAGTGTACTTTTTCTATCCTTTTCCAAATTAATGCGAAGGGCGAAGTCAAGGATCAATGGGCCGGGAAGACCGTCATCCATTCCGACCACCGGTTCACCTACGAGGACGTACAACAGATCATCGAATCCAAAGAAGGGTTGTACCAGGAAGAAGTACTCTTGCTAAATAACCTGGCCCAGCAATTCAGAAAGAAACGCTTTGAAAAGGGCGCCATTAACTTCTCTTCGGTGGAAGTGCGGTTTATATTAGATGAGAAGGGCAAACCTACCGGTATCATATTGAAGGAAAGCAAGGAGGCCCATCAATTGGTGGAAGAATTCATGCTCCTGGCCAACCGGACCATCGCCGAGACCATCGCCAAAATAAAGGTCAACGGGGAGCCCGTTCCCTTTCCTTACCGTGTACACGACACGCCGGATGAAGAAAAGCTGAAACCTTTTACCGAATTCGCCAAGAAATACGGCCATACGTTCGATATCAGCAGCCCCGAAAAAATTGCCAGCTCATTTAACCAGATGCTCAAGGACGCCAACGGGCGGCCGGAGCAACACGTCCTGGAGCAACTCGGCATCAGGACGATGTCGAAAGCGATCTACGCCACAGACAGCATCGGGCACTATGGTCTGAGTTTTGAACACTATTGCCATTTCACTTCCCCCATCCGGCGCTATCCGGATGTCATGGTCCATCGGATCCTGGAAGCATGCCTCAATGGGCATCCGCCTATGGATAAAAAGATGGATCAGAAATGCCGGCACTGCAGTGAAAGGGAGCGTGCTGCCATGGAGGCTGAACGCGCGGCGAATAAATACAAGCAGGTGGAATACATGCGCCAGTTCCTGGGAGACATCTTTGAAGGCGTCATCAGTGGAGTAGCCTCGTTCGGCTTCTTTGTGGAACTGGTGGAGACCAAGTGTGAAGGTCTGGTGAGTGTTAATAGTCTATTGGACTTCGACGAGTTCAGGCATGTGGAGGAAGACTATTGCCTGGTTGGATTGCGCAGCGGCAGAGCCTTCCGGATGGGGGATAAGGTCCGTGTCAAAGTGGTAGCTGCCAACCTGGATAAGCGCCAACTGGATTACGAATGGGCCCCCACGGAACTGGAGGCGCCCGCAGACAAAAGGACACGTAGCCCCAGGGAACAAGGTTCCGGCGCCCCCCGTAAAGAATACCACCAGAAAGGATCCGACCAGCGATCCCGCAAGTCCGGGGACGCCAGAAGGCAGGGCGGCGATTCCCAGCGGCATAAGGGCGACGCTCAACGAGCCAAGGGAGAAACCCATAGAACAAAGGGTGATTCCCAGCGGCCCAAAGGTGATCCCCAAAGACCTAAGAGCGACGCCCAGCGACCCAGGGTTGACAAAACGCCCGGCCAAAAGGGGCCTAACAAACAGGGCCGCCCGGGGCCGCCTAAAAATGAAAAATCGAAACGTGCTCCAAAGGACTAAACCTATAATAAACATTCATGAGTAGTTTTGAAGAATTGCTGAAACAGTTTGACAACCATTTTTCACGTCGTCATTTCCCAACTTCTCCCGCCACGCTTTATGACCCGGCCGAATACATCCTGGGAATAGGGGGCAAAAGAATCCGCCCTGTGTTATGCCTGATGGGTAATGAATTATTTGACAGTATCCGGCCAGATGCCTTTGAAGTGGCTACGGCCATAGAATTATTCCACAATTTCACCCTGATCCATGATGATATTATGGACAAGGCGCCCCTGAGACGGGGAAAAGCCACTGTGCATGCCAAATATGGAGAAAACAGCGCGCTCCTGGCCGGGGACGTGATGCTGACCATGGCTTATGAATATCTCAACAAGATTGAATTGACGTATTTGCGCAAGATCGTTTCCCTCTTTAATAAAACGGTACTGGAAGTCTCCGAAGGCCAGCAATTGGATATGGATTTTGAGCAACGTGATGAAGTCAGTCTGGAAGAATATATTCAAATGATCACCCTGAAAACTTCGGTGTTGTTGGCGGCCAGCCTCAAGACCGGCGCCATGCTCGGAGGAGCCAGCCAGGGGAACAGCGATCACCTTTACCGGTTTGGCAAAAATCTGGGGATCGCTTTCCAGGTACAGGATGACTACCTGGATGCTTTTGGAGACCCGGCTAAATTCGGAAAGCAGGTGGGGGGTGATATCCTTTCCAATAAAAAGACTTTCCTGCTCCTGCGCACCCTGGAAACCATTTCTCCCGCCCAAAAGGAACACCTCCTGTACCTGATGAAGGAGAATCCTGCGGATAAAGTAGAACAGGTGCTGGCCATCATGCGTGCAGCCCACGCAGACCAATGGGCCAAAGACCTCAAAGACCATTACCTGAGCCTCGCCCTGCAAAACCTGGAAGATGTCGCCGTCCTTGCCAACAGGAAAGGGCCGCTGCGGGATCTTGCCTCGTTTTTGGTTCAGAGGGAATACTGAAGGCCAGGCCATTGGTCGATCAATAATTTCTCTTACATTACCGGATAATCACAAAACTTAATTGCTTAGCAGATGGCCCGTTCGTTACTGCGTAAAAAATCACTGGAAAAAATAGTCAGGGAACACGAAGCAGGTCTGGGAGACCATACCGATTCATTAAGGCGGGTGCTCGGCGTGAAAGATCTGACCTTGCTGGGAGTAGCCGCGGTCATCGGGGCGGGTATCTTTACGACTATTGGCAAAGCGGCATTCGACGGAGGTCCGGGCGTGATCTTCTTGTTTATGATCACCGCCGTTACCTGCGGTTTTACTGCCCTGTGCTATGCGGAATTTGCGAGCCGGGTGCCGGTGGCCGGTAGCGCTTACACCTATTCTTACGTCACCTTCGGGGAAGTGGTTGCCTGGATCATAGGCTGGGCACTGATCCTGGAATACGCCATCGGGAACGTGGTGGTCGCCATTTCCTGGAGTTCATATTTCAACAATATCCTGAAGGCTGTTCATATTTATCTTCCTGACTGGTTGAGTGTCGGCTACCAGACCGTAAAGATGGCCTACAACGATGCCATCAGCCAGGGCAAACCCCTGACCGGAAATGCCCTCATATATGCGCACGCGCCGACGATCGCCGGGATCCACTTTATCATCAATCTTCCAGCCTTTATTATTGTCATACTGATCACTATGCTTGCCTACATCGGGATCAGGGAGAGTAAGAAAAGCACCAACTTCATGGTTACTCTGAAACTGGTGGTCCTGGCTGTAATAGCCATCGTTGGTTTCTATGTGATCTTCACCCATAACACTTTTTCCAACTGGACCCCTTTCCTGCCCAACGGGATGACCGGAGTTTTAAAAGGCGTATCCGCGGTATTCTTTGCCTACATAGGCTTTGACGCCATTTCCACAACGGCCGAAGAATGCGGTAATCCCCAGCGGGACCTGCCCCGCAGCATGATCTATGCACTGGGCATTTGTACGGTCATTTATATTGTCATCACCCTGGTCATTACCGGGATGATTAAGTATAGCAGGTTCCAGGGCGTTGACGATCCCCTGGCATTTGTCTTCGATCAGATCAATATGCATAAACTGGGCTTCCTCATATCGGTCAGCGCGGTGATCGCTTCCACCAGTGTCCTCATTGTCTTCCAAATCGGACAACCCCGCATTTGGATGAGTATGAGCCGGGATGGCCTGCTTCCAAAACCTTTCGGGAAGATCCATCCCAAATTTCAAACGCCCTCCTTCTCAACGATTATAACAGGGCTGCTGGTAGGGATCCCCGTTCTCTTTATCGACGACGTCCTCATGACCGACCTGACCAGCATAGGCACGCTCTTTGCCTTTGTCCTCGTGTGTGGTGGTGTACTCGTGCTGCCCTTGAAAAAGAAGATCCCGGGCCGCTTTCACCTGCCTTATTTTAATGGAAAATGGATCATCCCCGCCTTATATATTTTATTCCTTTTCCTTTTCAGGGGTCGAATCAAAGAGGACCTCACCAATATGGGGGCGGCCGACCATGAAGAGCTCTTGTTCCTCGTCTTTTTAGTCGTAGCAGCCGTCATCGCCGTGTTGTCCTTCCTCCGCAACTATTCCCTGATCCCGGTACTCGGTATGCTTTGCTGCCTGTATCTGATGATTGAGATTCCGGTCAAGAGCTGGATGGTCTTTTTCGGATGGATGGGTGCGGGACTGTGTATCTATTTCCTCTACGGTTACGGGCACAGCAAGCTGGCTAAAGAGCAGGCCTGACCTGACGCCCACGCTCACAATGGTTCGCGGCACGCCCTTGGGGTTGGCACGGCGCTTGTATTTGTCCTTTTTAATGATTAATTTATCAGGAACGAAAACATTGCCGTATGAACTTCATTCAAAAAGTAGAACATTGGGGGGACACCCATCATCCCAAATGGCTCGACGTAATCCGCATGTGCCTTGGTATCCTCTTGTTTATGAAGGCCATTGAATTTATCAACAACATGGACCAGCTCTCTGCCCTTATGGAGAAAAGCCGTTTCCTGGGATCGATTTCCCTGGGCGTAATGGGCCATTACATTATTATGGTCCACCTGATCGGAGGAATTATGGTGGCCACCGGGCTTTTGACAAGAGTAGCCTGCTTGTTCCAAATACCCATTTTGCTGGGGGCAGTGATCTTTATCAATGCGCCCGCCGGGATCATTCCCACAGACAACAATTGGTACCTGTCTTTATTAATCCTGATCCTGCTGGTTTTCTTCACTGTCGAGGGAGGGGGCCCCTGGTCCGCGGACAGACTCCTCAAGTTCAATGCTTTAAAACATTCACACCCGCCCGTTAGGCCCAAGTGAGTCCTTTTTTCATCTAAGGGTTGAAGTTCCAAAAAGCCCTTAGGTGAAAAAATCGTAATTTTGCCGCTGTCATGAAGTTTCAGGTAGGCGACAAGGTTATTGTACAGCATTCCAACGAGGAAGGAGAAGTAATTGAGATCATCAATGATAAAATGGTGATGGTCGAATGCAAAGGAGTGCGGTTTCCAGCCTACTCCGACCAGATCGATTTCCCCTATTTCAAGCGTTTCTCCGAAAAAAAGCTGGTTCCGGATCCCCCCAAAGTAAAAAAGACCATTGACAACCTGAGACCTGAGCCTTCAGGCCCCAAAGTTCACTATAAGGTGGGTAATGGCGTATGGCTGGCATTTCTCCCTGTTTTCGACAAGGACATCTTCGATGATGACGTCGTGGACTATTTTAAAGTGTACCTGGTCAACCAGACAGCCCTGGAGCTTAATTTTAATTACTGGCTCAGGCTGGGGGGAAGCACAGATCTCGAGCTAACGAGTAATATTAAGGGGTTTAGCGACTTTTACTTGCAGAATGTTCCGCTGGAGAACATGAATGACAGCCCCAAATTTGACTTTGAATTCTCGCTAACAGCCCCCAAACAGGGGAAAGTCACCCATTTTGAGGCGTCCCACAAGATCAAGACTAAGCAGTTATTTCAAAAGATAGAAGAACTCCGCAAGCGACAGGAAGCCACTTTTTCCTACCTGTTGTTTGAACAATACCCGGACGAGCCGTTTAAAGAAAGCGTAGATCTGAGTCGTCTCTCCAACGCCGGCTTCAAAGTGTATGACCTTTCTAAGGTAAGGCAGCACCTGGAACCCGCCCGTTCCGTCATTGACCTTCATATTGAACGACTTACAGATAGCTGGAAGCGGATGTCCTCCCCGGAAATGTTGACTCTCCAGTTGAAAACATTTGAAAAGTACTATGAACTTGCCCTTTTTCACCACCAACCTTCCCTGATCGTCATTCACGGGGTAGGAACGGGCCGCCTGCGCGACGAAATCCACGAAATCCTCCGAACTAAGCGGGAGGTTAAGACCTTCGTAAACCAATATCAACCCGCCTATGGCTATGGAGCCACAGAGATTTTATTTGATTATCAATAGGTTACGAAATAATTAAGCCGTCGCTAACATTCAATTAACGAATTAGTTCCCTTTTTCTGGAATGTTGGATTAATTTTGTAGTAGAATTTTTGCTTATCCTTTACCCCAATTGAAAAATGTATGCGTTACGTATTCCTATTGATTATTCTCTGTCTGGGTTTCTTTGCGCTAAATTCTGTCACCAGGTACAGCAGGCCCCTTTCCTTTCTTTCCACTGGCAGTGCGGCCCCCGTTTCAGGCAATGCTTATTCAGCCCACAAACATTCCACTGAGTCCCCTTCATCTGAGAACTCAAGCAATGTGGCGGCTGGCAGCCTTCCCGCGAAGGGCGGTCCCTCAGAGGGATTTGGTCTTGGAACCGCGTCCGCAGCGAATGGCGGCGCAAAAACCCTGGATAATGCATCCGATGCCGGTGCGATCGGGAATGTAGCCTCCGCAGAGTTGGCCCCTGCTCCAATAGCTTCTCCTAAGACCCTGGTAAACAGGTCTATGGAAACGGCCAGCCCGAGGGTTGAGAAAATCGTTCCAACCGCATTGGCTACAGCAGCGCTTTTGCCATCCAGGTCTTCTGCACCCACAGCCTCTTCCGTGAGTGCGTCTTCCACTAATTCGATCACCACTACCAATAATGAGGTTTCCGAAGCTAAAACGGAAGCCCCTGCTTCAGATGCCGCCGTAACTACTACTGAGTCAACGACTTCATCGGAAATCAACCTGGAATCTGCTGTATCACTGGATGCGGATTTCCTGGAACTCGCCCCCGTGCCGGACGCCGTACAGGTACAACCGGCTGCCGCGCCGTTCGCCCTTTCTGCTCAGTCTGAAGCTTTTGCCCTGCACATTGCCGATTCCATAAGGAACTCCCTGATGGACCCCCATGGCATCCAGTTCGGGGGAATTGCCGGTTTGAACTGGTCGGGCGCTTCCGCCACTAACACCACCGGAAAAGTATCCGGATCACCGTTAATGGGCTTTAATCTCGGTTTTTTTGCCGACATCCCCGTAGAGAAGAAACTTTCCGTACGCCCTGAGCTCCTTTACTCTTTCGAAGGATATCAGCCTGATGTAAACGGACAAAGAATAAACGTGCACGTCGCTTACCTGACGATGCCCATCGACCTGGTTTACCATACCAACTGGTTCAACAAACGCATTTATGTCGGTGCCGGCCCTTATGCAGCTTATGGCCTGAGTGGAACCTACACCATGAAAGGAATCGATACCGACATGCAGTTCGGAAACAACTACGCCAACGGGGATAACTTGAGGAAGGTTGACCTGGGCGCCAATTTTATGGCAGGCGTTTTATTAGACAGGAATTTTATCATCGGCGCCAAGTTTGACCTGGGCTTATCAAATATCGCTTCCGGCGGCTCTTCTTCCCAGATTCATACCCGCAGCTTCGGATTATCTATTGGTTATGTATTCCGGAACAAAGCCAATACCAAAACACTGTAACCTTCACGCGTGCTAAATACCTATAAAAGAACCGGCCTTTGCGGCCGGTTCTTTTTTTTTCGCCGGCGGGTTATTTCTAAGAGCTTAACCCGCCGGCGAAAAAACCTCTTATGTCTGGCCCTTCGGGCAGCGGGCTCCGCCCGCTATTTTTCGCCAGAGGCCCGCTTTTTTATAATATTCGTTCCAGAAACTTTAAATCCAGCCACCGGTCGAATTTGAATCCTACTTCCCTGAAATGGGCCACTTCTTCAAAACCGAATGAACGATGAAGGTGCAGGCTGGCATCGTTACTGGCGTCTATTCCTGCCACAATAGCGTGTACCTGTCTTTCTCTTGCCGCTTCTATGACAGGTGGCATCAATAACTTACCGATTCCTTTTCCCCTGTCGGTGGCTGAGACGTAGACGGAATTTTCTACCGTATACCGGTAGGCTGCCCAGGCCCTGAAAGGGCCAAAGGAGCTGAATCCAACCAGGCGGGCGTTCTCTTCAGCCACAAAGACCGGGTAACCGGCCTGTTGCTTTGCAGCAAACCAGGCCTGACGCATCTCCAAGGTATGCGGGTCGTAATCATATACCGCGGTGGTATGGGTGATGATATCATTGTAGATATCCAGAATGGAGGGCAGGTCTGCTTCGACGCCCAAACGAACTTTTATCATATTCCTACAAAAATAGGCCCTTCATTCCTCTTTGAAAACATACCCCTGCCCGGTTACCGTGTGGATAAGCCGAAAGTTAAAATCGACATCAATCTTGTGGCGGAGGTAATTGATATATACGTCTACCAGGTTGGTCTTTCGATCAAATCCAATGCCCCAGACCGCTTCGGATATATATTTTCTGGGCAACACCCGGTTCTTGTGACTCATAAGGAGGTCCAGGAGGGCGAATTCCGTGGCCGTCAATGAAATCCTTTTCCCGTTCCTGATCACCGTCCTTTTGTAGGCGTCTATTTCCACATCGGCCGCCTTCCGGGTAGGTACTTGTCCCACCCCCCCCTTTCTTCGGGTAAGCGCCTTCATCCTGGCCAGGAGTTCATCCGTATGAAACGGCTTCACCAGGTAATCGTCCGCCCCGGAATCCAATCCCTGTACCTTATCATGGGGAGTATCCAAAGCGGACACGATGAGAATGGCTATATCTGTTCTCCGATGACGTATGCTCCGGCAAACAGCGGTTCCATCCAGATCCGGGGAATCCACATCGATGATCACCAGGTCATAGGATTCCCGAAGGAAATAGTCATCCGCCCCTATTCCGGTAGGAATCTCCTCCGAAGGAAATCCTTTTTGCGCCAATAGCTGTTGTAAAAATCCGGATTCACGGACCTGCTCTTCGATAATTAATATATTCATAAGCTTGTTCCCCGGTTTAAATCATAGCAGGCGGGAATCGTCAGAGGAATGATCCAGATAGGTGTGAGGAACCAAAAATATACCAAATAAACATACCCAGGGCTAAAGGCCCGCAATACGGTGACTGATTGGAACTTTTACTACAAAATGAAGAGGAAACGCCAAAGGGCCTTCCCGGGGGACATTACCATTTTGAAAAGGTCTTTACCAAAGCGGAAGGGGCGCCGAACTTAACGCCTCGCTTATTAGTTTCTGACCATGTCACGGGTTTGATCCAATATACTGAACATAAATCTCATCCGAGCAGATCATGGGCTTTTTAGTCTCGCTGACACGCCAGGAAGGCAGGGCGGGAGGCACGGTGGCGCTTACCCTGATGAAGCGGGCCTTTAGTGCAGAAGGCATCCGGAACAACCGGTTATTAATCGTTACGGCATAGTCCTCTTCCTCTATTGGATAGGAATATGTCCCTGCTGTTGTATATGCCATTCCGTCTTCGGAGGTCTCCACACGCACCTGCCGGGGCAGGAATATCCAGTGCCGGGGATCGTCCAGGAAATGGAGGTGTACCTGATTTACCGGCTGCACACCACCCATGTCTATGGTCGCCACCATATCCACGCCGTAAAAGCAGAGCCAATTGTAGCTGAAATCCTTGTACCCGGTGACCCCGTCTGTCAGGGTCCGGGCTCCTTTGGCCGGATAGTCTTCCGCGAACGGATACAAGAAACTGACTTTTGCACCCAGGGCATTGTTTTTCTCCCACCCCCTGGCAAATATTTCCTTCCATTCCGACGCATATACTTCTGGCGTCAGCCCCCCTTCCGCCAGCTCCGAGACGCCGCTCTCCCGGCAGGTGGCTACAAAACGGTCCACCCGTGAAGGCCAGTTAGTCCTGGCTTTGTAGCCCCCTTGTTCATCAGAGACCAGGTAGCCGTGCGGCTCCAAACCATAAAACCGGGATTGCTGTAATACGGTGTATTCGAGCGGAAGCCTGGCCGCGTGTACCCTGGCCAATAGTTCAGCGTTTGCCTCGACGGCAGCCTCCCCCTTGTCCAGTAATGTGGAGTATTGATCAATGGCTTCAGGGGTCAGGAAGCTGTTGTATTCGTTCACTGGGTTGCCGTATATGTCAAGTGGGCGGCCGGCACCGGCTGCGTCGGGGGGCCTCCCCGTCCCGGCGCCTTCACAGGCAGCTGCGCCAATGGCCCCAATATATTGTGCCACAAACTTGCCCGCCGCCCCGTAATACCCCTCACAGAATTCAGTGGTCAGGCGGTGTACATCAGCCCCGGGATTCCACAACAGGGATGCCTGCAAATAGCTGTTATATTCGGCCATATCACCGTATGTATCCCCGCTGCCTTGCTCAAATACACCCCGTACCGAATATTGTTTAAAGTAATTCAGGTTGGGTTGCAGGTTCGGATAATCCGGAAAGGGCGCCAGGTAATTGGTGAACTGCGTGGTATAGTCCCATACCATCAAGTGGCTGGTAATGGCAGACCAGGCTTTTAGGTTGTCCCGGAAAGTCGAAGCGGAATGAGCGCGCTCCAGGGGTTGGTTCCGCATGGCGTCTATGCTGCTGAGCATAATATATACGTTGGAGGCCGGCCGGGTCTTTTGAGGCGCATGGCTGGTATACCCGTAAGCCAGGGTTGTAATGCTCTTGTCCGGAAAGCGAGCGGCGATCCTGTTCACAAAACGGATCAGGGAACCCTGGGGTCCTCCTTCCTCGGCATCTGCTTTCCGGCAAAGGTCGCAGGTGCAGTAGCCGTTATCGTCCTGGGGACTGACGGACCAGTATAAGGCATCCGGATGTTCGACCATCTTCTTGCGGAGGTACTCCACGGTCAGCTCGAAGACGGCTTCATTACTCAAACACAATTGCATAGGTGCTCTTTTGCCGTTCACCTGGGCAAAGTATTCGGGGTGGGTAGAGAAATAATCTTTCGGGTTGACGAATTTAAAGTAAGAGTGCCCCCATACGCCCCATAGGTCTTCGAACTGGTGCAGGTGATGCCATTCCAGGTATTCAGGGTCATTGCTCTGGGGATAATAGGACTGCCTGTAAATGAAAGCCGGGTTCTGAAGGTCGAAAAGGTGAGTATCTATTTGTAAGGATGAAGCATGAGGAACATACGCGGGGCCGGCACTGAATTTCCTGCAACCCAGGTAGTGGTCCAGGAAATCATACACGCCGTAAACGGTTCCCTTTCCATGGACACCCGCAATAAAGACGGCGGAAGCATTCGTTGCTATAAAAAAACCGTCGTCCCGGACCTTGGAAAAATCATAGGCCGCAGACGCCTCAGCGGTCCGCCCGAGATAAATCGCCATGCGGCCGCTGGCCGCGTCGGACCTGCCCGAACCGTCGGACCGCCCGCTCGCGCCGACCGCCGCTGCCGCCCCCGCTTTTTTAAAATCGCTTTCCCCGATGACCGGTAACGAAGCCCCGCTGATCTGCCCCAGGTATTTCTGCAGGATGGTGGCCGCGCGTCGATCTGCTGGCAAGGGATCATCGGGAATGACGATGGTGTAAACGCTCCTGCCCCCGCTGACCAGGTCCAGTTTCGCGGCGGGATGGAGGCCGGAAAGCTGCTTATTGGCAGGCGTCGGGTTGTGGCAGCCTGCAATCATCGAGAGTAACAATATGACGGCGTTCCCCATGAAGCGTGACATTTATTCGAAAAGGTGTTTAATGAGTCAACGGGTATTTAGAATTTCCGCACAAAGCTGAGACTGAGATCGTATTGGTTCCGATAGCGGGCCGTGGCCAATTTCTGGTTGTACCAGGTCCCGCCCAGGTTCACGATGTTCCGGTAATTAAAGGCCTTCTGATATCCCGCTCCTATGCTGTACTCCTGGCTACCCAGGTTGCCTGCCAGTTGATAGTTCCGGCTGAACTCATCGGGAGAATTTCCCACCCCGATCGCCCCATAGAGAAAATCAGTTTTGTTGTTGAGGTATTGGCGGGCCGTCAGTACTCCTGCCTCATACATTTTGCCGGGGGAAAAGATCAGGTATCCTCTCCCGTTCACGTAGAAATCTCCGAAGTATTTGGTGACCGATCCTACGGCAGACAATATTGAAATGGAATCCAGGTTGAGGTAACGCCCTCCCAGTTCTCCTTCCCATCCGTTGTCAAACGTGTGGAAAAGGGAATAGGCCACCCTCACCCGGGGAAACACCACTTCGTTGGCGAAGGCCAGGTCTGCGTAAGAAGACCATTTTTTATTATGCGTATAATAGACCTCTTCCTCCAGTTGTAAACCCGTTCCGGTAGACCTCCCCGCAAAATTCAATTTGGTATCGAAAGAAGATCCGTTGGCGGTATACCTCACATAATGAAGGGTGGCGATATTGGCGGACTCCAGGGAATCAAAATGGGAACTCAGGTAACTGAGGCCTATGGCATTCCGGAAGCCTTTACTCCGCAGATAGGAGGCATAATCCGTGTGCGCGGCAGTAGGATCCATCCTGGCGACTGAGTCGGCAGGCGGCAAGGCTTCCGCAAAGCGGCCCATATTCTCCAGGACGACGGCCCTTTTAAGGGTAAAGTATTCGTTCCCGGGATAATACAGGAGTCCCTTGTCAATGAGGGCCAGGGCCGTATCATATGATTTATTGGTATTCAGGATATTAATAGAGTAGGAGAGCGCTGCAGAATCCCTGGGCTTCACTGCCAGTACACGGCTGAATGAAGCCAAGGCACTGTCTGTCTGCCCCTGACTATTATAGAGCCTCCCGCCGGCCAGTAGTTCGTCCGTGTATTGGTCCCTGATTTTAGTGTTGTAGGGATACCGCTTCAATAGGTCGCCAGTTATGTGAATGGCTTCCGGGTAGCGCTTCAGGGCTTCCAGGACCGACGCCTTTTTCAATAGGAAATCGCGGGAGTCCGGGTACTCATTCAAGGCCTGGCCTGCAATGGCAAGCGCCGTATCGTAGCGGTCTCCGCCCCTTGCCAATTCAATATTGATCATGGTTCCCAGGGCCTCCTGGTTATCGGGCTGTATGGATATCACCTTGAAGAATAGTCCGTAGGCCATATCATAATCCTGCGCTTGCATCATTTGCCTGCCCATCATCAGGGCCAGGTCTATATAGGATGATTTGTAACGGCCGTTTTCAGGAAAGGCATTCATTAATTGAGCCAGCAGATCGAGGGCCTCGGGGTAGCGGGTATCAGACTGCAGTACCCCCGCCTTTTTGAGGAGCAACCCTTCATTACCCGGGTAATACTTCAGGGCCTTGTCCAATAGAGCAATGGCGCGACCGTAATTTTTTTGTTCTGCCAGGATATTGATGGTATAATTGAGGGCGGCGGGTTCGGCGGGACTGATGTCCAGTACTTCATTAAAAGTCGCCAGGGCGCTGTCGTACTGTAACTGGTCCATATAATATTTGCCGCTGGCTTCGGTCAGTTCGATGAACCGGTCACGATATACCTGGGCGTCGCCATTTGAAGTCTTCCACAACACCCTGGCGATATCCGAGGCCTCCGTGAATTTTCGGAGGCTTTCCAGGATACTGATCTTTTTTGCCATCAAATCCTTGTCTCCCGGATAATATCGAAGCGCCTTGTTTACAAAGACGAGGGCGTCCGTATTAAGCCCCCTGGCGGTGGCCAGGTTGATCAGGTAATTCAGGGCCTCCCGGTTGGAAGGCGATTTCTCAAGGACGTTCTGAAACTGGAGATAAGGGTCTTCACTCATAAAATAACGGCCCGCCTCCATGCGGAGGTCCACATCCAACTGCCTTGCCTTTGTGTCTCCAGGATAGACCTTTTCTATCTGCTGCAATACTTCAATCGCTTCAGGGTAGCGCCGCATGTCCTGGAGCAAAGAAAGTTTTTTGAGCAACAGATCGTAATCGGTGGGCTTGTCATTCAACGCACTGTTGACTTCGGACAGGGCATCGGGGTAATTGCCGGATTTGAGCTGGGTATTGTACATCCCCTCCATCGCTTCCTTGTTCCCGGGATCCGCTTCCAATACCAGCCCGTATTCATATAGTCCCCGCTTATAGTCCTTTAATTTTGTATATCGCTGGGCGGATTCCATCTTATAATTAATATAGGCTTTAAGTACGCTCGTGTCTTCGCCGTACTGATCCAGCAAGAGCTGGCCTTGCTGGTCCGCCCGGGCAGGGTTCCGCAGGGTCTGCAGGATGGAAAATTTCTTGAGTGCAAACTCCTTATCGGCCGGGTAGTAATACAAACCGTCGTCAATGAAGCAAAGCGCTTCTTCCGCATTGTGCTTGCTCAGTTGTATATTGGCTTCCAGGGCATAGGCGTCCCTGTATTTGGGATCGTGGCTAAGAATGTCTTTCATCTCTTCATCTGCGCTGTCAGGATAGTTATTGAGCTGGTATAACTGACCCAGAAGAAAATGGAAATCGATATCTCCGGAATTTTTACGCATGGCCTGGTGACAGAGGGCCAGCGCCTCCCTGAAATGTCCCACGGCCATTTCGCTTTTGGCAAGACCGGTCAGGTCTTCTGCGTTCAATTTCCGGGTATCCCTGCCGCCTTCGTTTTGAGCATAGGCTGGCGCCGCATTCATTATGACGGACCAAAACAGTAGGGTGTATATGATTCTATTACGCATCATCGGTATTGGTGTATGAAATTTATCCGGCCTGCGGTTTAGCCCGTTGCCCGAAGCCCTGGCGCTGCATATTTCCCCATACGTGTTTGCGCCCGGTAATGAAATAAAAATATCCCCTCAGCGCAAAGAAAACGATAAAGGGGTGATAGATCAGCGGTTCCAGGAAGGCCATCATCGCCAGGCCCATCACTTCTCCCCAGGTTTTGTAATACCGGTAGGTGATCTGATCCCAGAGAATAGCAAAGGTGGTGATCATTACTGAATAGAGATACACGAACAGGAGTAAGATGAGGGCGTATTGCCAGTTGATCTGCCCCGTGGCCAGGATATATATATAATACAGGATACCCGTCAATTCAATGATGGGCGCCAGGAATTCAAAGAACAGGTTATACGGGAATACGATCAGCCCCAGCTTGCCGTAACGGGGATTGAAGATGATCTTTTTATGGAGGGTCATGATCTGGATCAGCCCCCGTCCCCAACGCGTCCTTTGCCGGCTGAACACCTTCATATTGGGAGGTCCTTCTGTCCAGCATTGGGTGGAGGGAATATAACGGACGGCATACTTTTGTTTATTGTCCATCATATACGCACACATGCGCGTCACCAGGTCCATATCTTCACCGAATGAGCGGGGGTCATATCCGCCTGCCTTGATGGCGATCTCTTTATCGAACAATCCCAGACCACCGGATACATTGGGCACACAGTTGATCATGCTCCAGCCTAATTTGCCTAATACATAGGACCGGATGTATTCCATTTCCTGGAACCGGGGAATTAATTGTTTGGGGGGCCTCATCCGCACAATCACACCTTCTTCGACTTCACAGGAATTAACGATCCTGAGTGTGGCGCCGGTAGCAATGACCCTACGGTTCTCTTCCACCACATGCACATAACCGCATTCGGGACAGGGTTCACCCACTTGCCTGATCCGGTGCCCCTCTTCATTCATAAAAGGCTGTATCATCTTCAGCAGGGTGTCCTTTTCGATGATGCAGTCCACGTCCGTGCATAGAAAATAATTGAAGGAGGACACATTGATCCCTGCATTGGAGGCGTCGGCCTTACTCTTCCCATTCACTTTGTCGACAATGACCAGTTTGTCATAGGCCCGGTTGGAGGATTTAAAGATCCTTCTAACAGGCTGGGATTTTATTTTTTCATTATAGGCAAAATCCACCTGCACCATTTCAAACTCATCGATCAGTTTCTGTAAGGTATCATCCGTGCTGCCGTCATTGACAATAATGACTTCAAACCGGGGATAGTTCAGGGTGAGCAGGGAACGTACGTTCTGTATGATGGTAATTCCTTCGTTGAATGCGGGGGCAATAATAGATATGCCGGGGGCCAGGGGAGAGTTCAATATCTTTTTATAGTCAGAATAGGAGTTCCTCCGCTGGAAACGTTGAATGGCAATAAACGACAGTAAAGCCAGGAGGGCATACATCCCCAGCATTGACATCCCATAGATGAAAATGAATCCTTCGTAAATACTCCTGATATGTTCCCAAAGGGAGATGGGTGCCGTCATATTATATTATACTGCTACTTTTCTCGTGACTGTTTTATTACCGAAACCTTGGCGCTGCATATTTCCCCAACTATGTTTTTTACCCGTCAGGAAGTAATAATATCCCCTGATGGAAAAAATAACGTTCATTGGATGGTATAAAATGAATTCAAGGAAGGGAGTCGTACAGAGCAGCACCACTTCTTTCACCGATTTATAATGCCGGAAGGCCAATTGGTCCCAAAGGATGGAAAACGTGGTGATCATGATGGAATAGGTGTACACAAAGGCAAGGAGCAACACCGCATAATCTGCGTTGATGGCTCCCCTGCACAATGCAATGATGTAGTAAATAATACCCGTTATCTCAATAAGGGGCGCCAGCAACTCGAAGAAAAAATTATAAGGCATGATCACCAGCCCCATCCTGCCATAGCGGGGATTGAAAAGCATGTCTTTGTGCGCATACATCAACTGCGCCAGCCCCCTCGACCAACGGGTGCGCTGACGCATAAAGATCTTAGTAGTGGCAGGAACTTCAGTCCAGCAAAGGGTTTCTGGTATATACCGGATGGCGTAATCGATCTTATTATCATAGGCAAACCTGCACATGCGCGTCATCAGTTCCATGTCCTCCCCGAAAGAAAGGGCGTCATACCCCCCTGCCTTGACGGCCACTTCTTTGTCAAATAAACCCAATCCCCCCGATACGTTGGGTACACAATTGAGAAAGCTCCAACCCATCTTACCCAATATGAACGCCCGGATATACTCCATTTCCTGGAAACGGGGTAGCAGTTGCCTGGGAGGCCGCATACGGGTAACGACTCCCTCATCGATATCACAGGAGTTGGCGGTCCTTAAGGTGGCTCCGACTGCGATGATACGCTTCTTGGGTTCTTCGGTGACGGGTTTGACCAGTTTCAGCAAGGTATCCTTGTCCAGGATGCAATCCACGTCCGTACATACGAAATAATCATACGTGGCCACGTTGATGCCTGCGTTAGTCGCATCCGCCTTGCTCTTCCCATTCACTTTGTCAATGACGAGCAACCTTGAATAGGCTGGATTGGTGGACTTGTAGACACCTCTGATCTTTTGGCACCGGATCTTGACCGTATATGCATAATCAACTTCCACCATCTCAAATTGCTCTATCAACTGGATCAGGGAATTGTCCGTGCTCCCATCATTGATGAGTACGATTTCAAAACGGGGATAATTCAGTGTCAGCAGGGACCGGACATTTGAAATGATGGAAAGGCCTTCGTTAAAGGCAGGCGCTATCACTGAAACACCGGGCGTAAGGGGAGAGCCCAGCATATTTTCATATTGCACAAAACTGTTCTTGCGCAGATAAGCCCTGATCGCCAGGGAAGACAACCCCGCCAGCAACGCGTAAGTAATGAGCAGGGTAGTGCCATATATGAAAACCGCGCTTTCATAAATATGTCCGATATTCTCCCAAATACTCGTCTGCTCCATCAAAATTTGATTAAAGGATTCATACAGTGCTTAAGGATCAGTTGATTCTCTGCGGTCCCTGTTTCAATCAATTCATCGATCAGGCTTCGGGGCACCGATTTTATCTTAATGAGTGATTTGGCCGCATTCTTACGGATATCAAAATCCGAGGATTGAAGAAATTCGCGACGGAGGAACTGGATATTCTCCCCCGTGTCAATTCTACCTAACGCCTTCAGGATCTCTATCTGGCAGTTCAGGGGTTGGTTACTATAAATACTGATCAGCCTGGGCTCCGCTTCTTCGCACCGGAGCTTTCCCAGGCAATTGATGGCGTCCGCCCTGAGCGCGTGGTCCTTGTTATCCAGCAGCCGTATCACTGCCTGGGCTGCATCCTGTTGGTTGTAGTGTACAATCAACTTGAGGCAGAAGGAGACGATGCTTTTATTACTGGAATAGGTGACCCAGCGGGCAAAATGAGGTATGGCAATCTCTTCTGTAGTGGTGATCGTCTTAAAAAGCTCTATCTGATCCCACATGAGCAAGGGTTCTGTCACTACGTCAAAAAACTTAAAGGGCTCATTCTTACTAAGCTTGATATAAGCATTCCGCGCCTCCGCCCTCAGCTCCCTGTTCTTACTGTTGGTCAAAGGCAAGATATTCACGTCGGAAATAGACATATCCATATCTGTCAGCTCTATCATGCCCTGCACCTTCCTGTTCCATTTGGCGGACTTCATTTTTTTTGCAGATACCTTGTCCAGTTCCAGCTCCAGGTATAGTTGACGCAGCAGGGCCCCTATGGATCCTGTGAAGCTCTTCTTATAGTTCACGATGCGGTCTATGAGCATTTGCCTGTTCTCCCTTGTACGGAACAAAGGAATCCTGAATTCGTCGAGGGGCAATTCAATCTCCTCCACGGGAATATTCTGGGAAAGCCCATCATTTAGGATAATATGATCCGTCAGCAACTGGTCGATGCGGGGGAGGATGTCTGCCAGCTTTTGATCCCGGCGATATCCCCTGTATCGGCGCATCAGAATACTGCCATACGCAGTGAGCGTCGCGATCAGGGCGACAAAAATAAAAACAAAGGCGATCTGGATGACCAGGGGCAGGCTCAGGAAATAATAGGCCGAGGCGCCCAAGAAGCTATTCTCCTGAAGATATGATGAAAAGTCTTTAAACATCGATAGGGCGGATTATTTATTGAGCAATCTGTTTACCCGAATGATCAATTCTTTGCCCGTGATGGGCTTCTTCAAATAATCGTCAGCTCCCAGCTTGAATCCCTCCAGTATGGAATCCTCATGCGTGATCGAAGAAATGATGATGACCGGGGTGTCTTTGCCCATCGGATGCTGTTTGATCTTACTGATGATCTCAAACCCATTGGCATAGGGCATCATTAAGTCGGTAATGATCAAGTCGTACCCGCCTTCACCGATCATACTTAGTCCTTCCTTTCCATTGACGGCTACGTCCACGGTGTATCCTTCCTTTATCAATATTTTTTGTAATACCAATTGCACGATATCATTGTCATCGATGATCAGGATCTTTTGCATAGCATAATTAGTTAAGTGGCCTGACAGTAACGGCTGCCAGGAGAGCTAAGATCTCAGGATAAGGCCAATAGAAGGGCTATAAATTGCAGTAGACCTACAAATATAGCCCTTTTAAGTAAAATTTCAGAAGAAGCAAAACGCCCGAAGAAAACGAGGTTCAAACAAAGCTACCCAGTAGCTTTTTTATGCGCACATGCAGTTCATGCGGCATGATCGGTTTCCTGATAAAATCATTGGCGCCGATATGGTAACATTGGGTGATCGCAGATTCGCTGCCCATGGAAGTGATCACGATCACCGGTGTCTTTTCGTGCCTTTCCTGGGAACGGATCCGGCTCATTACTTCGAATCCGTTTGCATAAGGCATATTCAGATCTGTAATGACCAGATCATACGTATTCTCCTCCAGTTTTTTCAATCCCTCTTTACCATTCGAACACTTCTGGACAGTAAACCCTTCTTTCTCCAAAAAACGGCCGAGCGCTTTCAACACGATCTCGTCATCTTCTATTAATAATATCTCAGCCATTGGAAACAAAAATTGGGTAAGCATTGCGATTTCAGGACGTAAAAGTCGAGATTTGCCCCGTAACCTTGTGTTATTCATATATTAACGAATGGCGCATAACATGCGTTTAACGAGCCGGAGGGCGGCGTATATTTGCAAAAAAAGTGAAGTTCCGATCAGCACTAGACGTCAAAAAGCAACCGGTCCAGGTCCGGTACCCGGAAGCCTTGTTACTGGTAGGATCCTGCTTCACCGAACACATGGGTGAAAAATTGAGCGCCTACCGGTTGCCTGTGCTCCAAAACCCACATGGCATTCTTTTCAACCCTGTCAGCATCTCAGACACCTTAATGTCATGCCTGGATGACAAACGATATACGAAAGACGACCTGTTTTATCTGCACGAGCGTTGGAATAGCTGGGATCACCACAGCCGGTTTTCCCATCCGGATGCCGACATATGCCTCCAGGGCATTAATGACAGCCAGGCCGAGGCTCATGCTTTCCTGAAAAAGGCTGATTGGATAGTGTTGACGCTCGGCAGCGCCTTCGTATACGAATTGAAAGAATCCGGCCGCACGGTGGCCAACTGCCACAAAGCCCCGGCCGACTGGTTCACCCATCGTTTGTTAAAGACAGAAGACGTTTTATCCGTCCTGGATAACCTGATTCACCGGCTATTTTATTTCAATCCCCGTTTGCGCATCATTTTTACCATCAGCCCGGTAAGACATCTAAGGGAAGGAATGGTCGAAAACAACCGCAGCAAAGCGACACTCATACAAGCGGTTCATCACCTGGTAGACAAGTTTGATAAGTTATCTTATTTCCCCGCCTATGAGTTGGTTATAGACGACCTTCGGGATTACCGGTTCTACGCCGAAGACCTGGTCCATCCTAATTACCAGGCGACTCAATACGTATGGGAAAAATTTACTGCTTCCTTTATGTCTGAACAGGCGCGGGATATCATGCTGCTACTGGATCCCATCCTGGCTGCCAGGCGTCACAAGGCGTTTAATCCCGGGTCCGTTGCACACCGGGAATTCCTTGCCCGGCAGTCGGCACTCTGCAGGGAGATAGAAAGCAAGTATCCTTTTATTGATCTCTCGGAAGATTTGCAGTACTTTACTGTTTAGTCATATCATACATATGCGTGCACTTTGGCTGGCTAGCTGGTACCCTGTTCAAACGGACCCTTTCAACGGGGACTTCATTCAGCGCCACGCCGCCAGCGCTGCTACCCGAGGCCCCATTACCCTGCTCCATGTAGAAAAGATCTCCGGAAAAAGGGGCAAGACGATCACCACCACCAGGAAAACCGGGGACCTGACAGAAAAGATCACCTATTTTAATTCACCGGACGTCAGCTTTCGCCTATGGCGCTCTTTCCATTCCCAGCTAAAAACCTTCTTGTTCTACCACAAAATGGTAAAGGAGTATACCCGGGAACACGGCCGTCCCTCCTTTATTCACGTGCACGTGTGCATGCATGCGGGGGTTTACGCCCTGTGGGCAAAATGGAGATGGAAAATCCCTTATGTCGTCACAGAACACTATAGTATCTACATCCCCGGAAATCCAGGGAGCTTCTATAGCCGCCCATTTCTCTACCGATATATCAACAAGCTCATCCTGCGGGAGGCGTCAGGGGTGCACAACGTGTCCGGGTTCCTGCAGGATTGCATACAACAGATTGTTCCCCTGCGGAACCCCACGATCATCCCCAATGTCGTGAATACCGACCTCTTCCGGCCCCAGGGGGTAAAGGAAAAGCCCCCTGCAGGGTGGCTTTTTCGCTTCGTCCATGTCTCCTCCTTTGAAGTCGGCAAGAATGTCAGGGGAATACTGGAAGCGTTCCGGCTCCTCGCTCAAAGACGGACAGACTGGGAACTGATCTTGGTCGGACCGGCCGACGAAGATATAAGGCTGTATGGGAGCCCCATTTCACAGCACCTGCAATGGACAGGAGCCGTTCCCTATGAGGAAGTGGCCAACCATTTACAACAGGCAGACGTCCTGGTCCTGTTCAGCCATTTCGAAAACCAACCCTGCGTGATCTCGGAAGCATTCTGCTGTGGATTGCCAGTGGTTTCCAGTGCAGTAGGCGGCATCCCGGAAGTCGTCCTTCCGGAAAACGGGCTGCTGGTCCGGGCGGGAGACGTTCAGGACCTTGTACAAATGCTGGACCAGATCATGACGACCTATGATCGGTACGACCGGCAAAGGATAGGGGAGGAAGCTACGGCAAAACACGGCTATCCTGTGGTAGCCAGCTCTTTTGACCGCTTTTATGCAGCCGCCTTCAAATAGGGGCAGCTTGTATTCCTTCCTTGGGAGACCGGATGCTAAATACGGTATACCCGTATATAAAATAGCCCACATAGGCTACACTGCTGACCCACGCGGCGCCCATGATATGGTAGCGGGGGATGAAGAGCAGATCCCCCGTGAGCATCAGCAAAAGGGCGACTAATCCCCCTTTAAGATTAATCACCACTTCATTGCGCCCCGCAAAATACGCACTTAGGACGGTGAGCGGCCCCAAGGCAAAGATGCCAGGGAACAACCGGAGGAAGGCAGGGTATACCAGGTCGAATGAAGGGCCTAATATCCACAACAGGCCTGTCTTACCCACCACCAGGAACACCAATATACAGAGCGTGTAAACGCCGGCAATGGAGGCCATCAATTTCAGGATCGCTGCCCTGGAAGTAAAGGCAACGCCCTGAACCACATCTGGAAAAATAATCAATGCGATCAATTGGGGGAAATGGAAAAACAATTGTCCCAGCCTGGAGGCCTGGATATAATTTCCCAGTTCCCTGGGAGAGCAATAAAAAGCCACAAACCAGTAATCTATCCGATATACTCCAAAAAAAACCACATTGGCCAGAAAGGCCATCCCGGAATACCGGAAAAGGGAGGGGAAATGAACGGGGGAATGAGCTGTTTCTTTAAACAGGGTGGCATATTTCTTCCTTAAATAAAGGATCAACAGTGCTCCGTTTATCAATGGCATAATATAGAAGAGGCCAAAGAAAAGGGAGCGTCCCCAGGCGGGATGGAAGCTATTCAGTACCCAAAGGCAAATCAATAGCCCCCCGTTTCCCGCTGTTTCCAGTGCCGTCGGCAAAATAAAGGATCGTACCGCGTATCCTATCACCGAAAAGAACTTAAATAGAATGGTGCCGGTAATGAAGCCCAACGCATATACTGAAAACAGCACCGGATTCAGGGAAGGACTGATCAGGTGAAAAGATAAAAAGAGGGGAAGAAGCGCCAAGAGGAGAAGCGTCAGCCAGCCCGTATACCGGAAGATAAACCGGCTTAATCCTCCCAGCAGGGAGTGATCCCCCGTTCCATAGTATTGAATACCCGATTCAATACTCAGGCTGGCAATAGTGGCGGCCAGTTGAAAGTTTGCCAGCAGGAACAGGAAATCCCCCGATCCCTCGGCTTTAAAAACCCTTGCAATCGCTACGTTGAGTAAGAAGACCGAAAGCAATTGAAAACCTTTCCATATGGTATTGGACCTGATCTTCTTCCAAAATTGCTTCGTCATCCCAGGGGTTTATGCTTTTTGGTCCTAATTGGACAATTTTCCGATCAACGAAATATATTCCTCCATGGCTGCCTGTTTCGTTTTTCCCTTCAAAGCGGACCACGCTTCATACTTAGCTTTGGCCACAAAATCAAAAGGAGCGGGGGGATCAATCGTAATATCACCTTCAACGGCCTGTTTATAAAGGGAATAGAGTTGCAAAAGGGTTTCATTGCTGGGTTTTGAAGGCAGGTTGCTACTATCCGCGACGGCTTGGTCGAATGAACTTTTCAAATCCATATAAGGTGTTTCTTTAACGCTAAAATAGTTGAATTCTCGTTACTTTTGCGGTCACATGAAGTACATCCGGAATTTTTGTATCATCGCGCATATCGACCACGGCAAAAGTACACTCGCTGATCGCTTGTTAGAAGTGACCCGCACGATAGGAGAAAGGGACATGATGAACCAGGTACTGGACGACATGGACCTGGAACGGGAAAAGGGGATCACCATTAAGAGCCACGCCATCCAGATCAACCATATCCAGAACGGCCAGGAATATATACTTAATTTAATAGATACGCCAGGACACGTGGATTTTTCCTACGAAGTCTCCCGGGCGCTGGCAGCCTGCGAAGGAGCGCTCCTCCTCGTGGATGCCACCCAGGGCATCCAGGCGCAAACCATCTCGAATCTCTACCTGGCCATTGATAATGACCTGGAAATCATACCCGTCATCAATAAAATTGACATGGACGGGGCCATGATCGCCGAAGTCAAGGACCAGATCATCGAACTGATTGGCTGTAAAGAAGAAGACATCCTCATGGCCAGCGGCAAGACCGGCCTGGGCGTCCCTGAGATCCTGGAGGCCATTATCGCCCGCATCCCGGCTCCCCATGGGGATCCTGACGCCCCTTTGCAGGCCCTGGTTTTTGACAGCGTCTTTAATTCATTCCGGGGAATCATCGTGTACTACCGGATTATGAACGGCGTTCTCAAAAAGGGGGACCTGGTCAAATTTGTCAACATGGAAAGTGTGTACGGGGCGGATGAAGTAGGCATTCTGAAATTGGGGCTGGAACCCAAGAAGGAAGTCCGTTGCGGGGACGTGGGTTACATCATTACCGGGATTAAAAATGCCAAAGAGGTAAAAGTGGGAGATACCCTTACGGTGGCAGCCAGGCCTTGTAAGACGGCGATCCAGGGGTTTGAAGAAGTTAAGCCGATGGTGTTTGCCGGGATATTCCCCGTAAACACGGATGAATTTGAAGAATTGCGGGATTGCATGGACAAGCTGCAGCTCAACGACGCCTCCCTGACCTTTGAGCTGGAAACCTCCCAGGCCCTTGGGTTTGGCTTCCGTTGCGGATTCCTGGGGATGTTGCACATGGAAATCATCCAGGAGCGCCTCGAAAGGGAATTCAACCAGACCGTGATCACCACTGTCCCCAACGTGAGCTTTATCGCCCATACGACCCGGGGAGAGACATTTACCGTCAATAACCCGACAGAAATGCCAGATCCCACCACCCTGGAAAGAATCGAAGAGCCCTTTATCAAGGCCCAGATCATCAGCAAACCCGAATATATCGGTAATATCATGACCCTTTGCCTGAACAAACGGGGCATCCTGCTCGGTCAAAGTTACCTGACCCAGACAAGGGTGGAGTTGACCTTCGAAATACCCCTTACCGAAATCGTATTTGACTTCTATGACAAGCTCAAATCCACCACCCGGGGGTATGCGTCCTTCGATTACGCCCCCATTGGGTACCGGGACAGCGACATTGTGAAGATGGATATTATGCTCAACGCGGAGAAAGTGGACGCCCTGAGCGCCCTTATCCACCGCGGCAGGTCCCAGGAGTTCGGTCGCAAGCTTTGCGAGAAATTAAAGGAACTATTGCCCCGCCAGCAATTCCAGATCGCCATCCAGGCCGCCATCGGCGCCAAGATCGTCGCCCGCGAAAACATTTCCGCCATGCGCAAAGATGTGACAGCCAAGTGTTACGGGGGAGACATTTCCCGTAAGCGGAAATTATTGGAAAAACAGAAGGAAGGAAAGAAACGCATGCGCCAGATCGGTAATGTGGAAGTTCCCCAGGAGGCGTTCCTGGCCGTGTTGAAATTGGATGAATAAGAAAGAGCAATTGAGAAATTCATGAAAGGTCTTTTATGCTTATTGTCCCTGCTGATTATATGGCAAGAAGGGGCACGCGCCCAGTCATTGTCTTCACCCAGGAGCGTGACCAGCTTTGACTATGGATGGGAACTGTATAGCATTGGTAAAATAAATCAAACAACAGGTAATTCTCCGCTGCAGAGAGGTACCTCATTTAAGTCCCAGTTCAACGACGAGCATATTGGAGGAAGAAACCAATCCACCGATTCCGTTATCAATAGTGAATGGAACGAAGCCATCAGTGGATTTGCCGGAGAATATCCTCCCATCAGCTCACTAGCATGGACCCCTGTTACACTGCCATGCCCCGCCCGTTATGAACAGGAGCAAAACCCCGGTGGAAAACAATTCTCCGGTATCTGTTACTATCGAAAAAAATTCAACATTCCGACCCGATTAAAAAACAAACAATTGTCCATCCGCTTTGATGGAGCCATGCAGGTGGCTTCCGTTTGGGTCAATGGCCAGTTCGTCCTGCAGCACCAGGGAGGCTATCTTCCTTTTACTGTCCCACTCAATCCTTACATAAGGGTTGATTCGACCAATGAAATCATCGTACGCCTGGATAACCGGGACAATCGCAATACCCCTCCGGGGAAGCCCCTCGCTCGTTTGGGCTTCCTCTACTGGAGCGGCATCTACCGCAATGCCTGGCTGGAGGCGGTGAACCCCGTACACATTACCGATCCGATCCAAGCTAATACCGTCGCCGGAGGATCTGTATTTGTGCGGTATGAAAACGTCTCGGATTGTTCCGCAAACGTATTGATCAGCACACAGGTTGAAAATGAGGGGGTATCCACTCAATCGGGCATAGAAATATCCCAGGTGATCACCGATGCCGTCGGGAAAACTATTTTACAAATCACCAGCCCCACTTTTGCCCTGGACGCAACCGGCAAGCATCAAGTCCTGCAACAGGCAGTGGTCAACCATCCCAGGCTGTGGTCTCCCGATGAGCCCTACCTGTATCACCTGACGACCAGAATACTCCGGGAGGGGCAAATCATTGACCAGGTAACGCAGCGCGTCGGAATCAGGTCTCTTGCCTATAGCCGATGGACGGGCTTTACCTTAAACGGCAAGCCCTTGCGGATCGTAGGTACAAACAGGCACCAGGATCATCCTTATATAGGAAATGCCTTGTCTGATGCAGCGCAATACCGGGACTTGAAACGGATGAAGGAAAGCGGAATAAACTTCGTCCGCCTGGCCCACTATCCGCAAGACCCTTCCGTATTTGACATTTGTGATTCCCTGGGTCTGATGGTCGGAGATCCCATTCCCGGCTGGCAGTTTTTTAATAACAATGACATTTTCAAACAGCGGGTCTACAGAGATATCAGGGAACTGGTAAGAAGGGACAGGAACCATCCCTCTGTCATCATGTGGGAAATGAGCCTCAATGAAAGCTATCCCCCGGATAGCTTCCGAATACAATCCGCCTACGTCGCCCATGAAGAATATCCCGGAGACCAATTTTTTACTTGCGGGGATACCTACGGATCAAAAAACACCGCCTGGGATGTTCCCTACAACAGTTGGGAGGACCCTTTCGGAAGGCCGCAGGATGTGCAGCCGGAACGACCGGGATTTGTCAGAGAATATGGGCACTACGAATTCGGAGGAGAACAATCCACCACGAACTCAAACAGGAGCAAGGGTGAAAAATCATTGTTGTACAATGCATGGAACCTTCAATGGGAACACAACCTGTTGCGGGGGCCTGCCTATTATCCCTGGACCATCGGGGATGCCGCCTGGGCATTTTTTGATGGTTTTGAAGCGTATACCAAGGGTACCACAGACTGGGGTGTCATGGATGTTTTCAGGATTCCCAAATTCAGCTATTATCTGTTTCGCAGCCAAATGGCCCCCTACGCATCTATTCATGGGGCGGAGAATAAACCTATGGTATATATCGCCAACTGGTGGACACCCGAAGATACCAGCGGCAAAGTGGTTGTTTATTCAAATGGAGATAAAGTCGCCCTCTACGTGAACGATCACCTGGTGAAAGAACAAACACCGGATAACGGTCCCGACAGTCCTTACGAAGACTGGGACCATGGCGGCAACCCATTTGACGGAGGGAACAGCACCCACCTGGAACATCCTCCCTTTACCTTTACCGGCGTCGTCTGGCAACCGGGAGCAGTAAAGGCGGTGGCCCTCATCAAAGGGAAGAAGGTAGCCGAGTCCGTCGTAAGGACCCCGGAAAATCCATCAAGGTTAGCGTTACAGGTTGATACCATGGGAATGGCGCTGGTGGCGGATGGGGCCGACGCGGTCTTCGTACATGCAGCCGTTGTGGATACCAATGGCACGGTCCTGTGCCTCGACAATTCAACGATGGTCACTTTTCAGGTGACCGGCCAGGGGACATTGATTAGTCCTGTTACAGTAAAGGTCCAGGGTGGCATTGCGACGGCGATGATCAGATCAACGATCCAACCAGGTTCAAGTTCTATCCGGGCTTCCGCTGACATAGGATTGAAGGGGTCCGTTGTTCTTTACAGTGTGCCTGCTGGGGATGGCCATTAAATAAGGTATCCTTACTTCATTTCACCGGGAATCACCGTCAATTCTTCCATGCGTCCACTACGAAATACCGTTAGTGTTTGTTTTTGGCCCACCGTGTCAAAGGTCAGGTACTTGTGCAGGTCATCCGTTGATCCCACAGGCTTGCCGTTGAATGAGACAATGATATCACCCACCCGCAAAGCGTTGTTCTGGACGGCGGCGTCAGCGATCTTTTCAAATACATAGACACCCGAATGGCGTTCCAGCTTACCTACAGCGACCATCCTTTCAGTCAGGTTGACCAGTTGGCCGGCAATGCCCAGTTGGGCCCTTCGGACGCGCCCGTCAATGATCAGCTTACCGGCGATGAATGAAGACAGGTTGGAAGAGACGGCAAAACAAAGTCCCTGGGCCGAAGGAATGGTGGCCGTATTGACACCGATAACCTGGCCCAGGCTATTGAGCAGTGGGCCGCCCGAATTGCCGGGGTTAAGGGCGGCGTCGGTTTGCAGGACGTCATCGATGAGTCTCCCGTTCTTTGCCCTCAGCGTCCTGCCCAGTGCACTCACTATGCCTGAAGTAACCGTATACTGCAGCCCCAGCGGATTCCCCACGGCAATAGCGATCTGTCCCACCTGTAACCGGTCGGAATCTGTAAAAGAAAGCGTCTTCAGGTTATTGCTGTATACTTTGATCACAGCGATGTCGGTAGAAGGATCGGATCCTTTCAGGTCCGCCTTCAACGATTGTCCGTCGGAAAGGATCACCTGTATCTTTTCTGCTCCTTCAATCACGTGGTGATTGGTTACAATAAAACCATCGGAAGATATGATAAAGCCGGAGCCTGAACCGCCCGTCTTCTTCTTCTCCCGGGTACGTTTGTCCGTTTCCCATTTTTCCACCTGGATATGGACGACGGCCCCTTCTATATCTGCGATAACACCTGTAATGGTCCTGGAGTAACTATCGAGTAAAGACTCGTCCCTGCCAGCCATATTATTATTAACCCAATGTATGATTGGTTCCATTATACGCTTGTTTAGGCAGGAACCGCCTCTATAATGATACCAGTGCTAAAATGCTGACAGAATTACAGGGAAACCCATCCAATCATGCCATATGGCCATCGATCGGCTACAGCAATGGCATTCGGAACTAATGTCCCACATTGGCATCCAGCCAATCGCCCATTGTCTGCAGGGCTTCGGGGGCAAAGGTCTCTTCAAGCTTTCCGTACTCATTCAACACACAAGTCCGGCAGTGTTGGAAAAGGTGGTTAAGGCCCGGCATCACCTTGGTTTCAAAGTGCCGGTTTCCGGCCTGGGTCAGGGTTTTATTGATAAGGTCCAGGTTCGCCTTGTAAGCGACCTGTATATCCTTATCTCCATTCATGGCCAGTACAGGGCAGGTTACGTGACGGAAATCGTTCACGGGCATATAATCTAACCAGAAAATGTACCAGGGGTTCAGAAAGAGTTTCGTCTGTGCGCCAAAATAACCCTTAAAATCTGCCTCGCTCAGGAAGATGGTGGGAAATCGCTGCTTCACGCTGTCCGCCACCGAATCCGTCCATGTTTTATATCCCGCATAGAAGCGGGTGATGAAATCACTGGAGTCTTTCGCCGCTTTAGCATTGTCCAGGAGCAGTTGTTCCAGGTGAACGCTATAATCCGGATAGCGGGGATCGGGGTTAGCATATTTGCTGAGGTCCATCGTTTGACGCAAAACAGTCGCGTATCCGCCAATGGCCGGGGAAGCCAGCAGGATGATAAATGACACGTCCTTGTTCCTGGCAGCTACCATCGGTGCGATCATGGCCCCTTCACTGTGTCCTACCAGTCCCATCTTCGCGGGGTTTATTTCTTTACGGGTTTTCAGGTATTGGAGACCGGTTTCCACATCCCGGGCGAAATCACCGCTGGTAGGAAATCTCACACCTCCACGGGTGAGTCCTGCTCCCCTGTCATCCACCCGAAGGACGGCATATCCCCTGCGGGTCAGATAGTCTGCGATCACTGCAAAGGGCTTTTGCCCGAATAAGGTCTCGTCCCTATCCTGGATGCCGCTGCCTGTTATCATGACCATGGCAGGGAAGGGCCCTCCTGTTTTGGGATAGGTCAGCGTAGCGCCAAAGTGTACGGAATGGTCCGCGTTATCATATTCTACGCTATCGGATTGATAAGGGTAGGGAGGAACCGGCGTTTGAGGGTGTTTCACCGGGCCGGCAGCGGCGCCGGAGAAACCATTCAGCCCGCGGTGAAGCACCAGTGGGGGAGACGCCGCTCCCTGCACCCATGACCCTGTCAATGTCGTATCATTTGTTCTGGAAAGGGAGACCCGCACCGGGGGCGCCTGGAGCACGCATATAAAACTATCCTTTTCGCTCGTGACGCTGGAAAATGGAACACCTGTGGCATTTTGGCTGGGTACGTCAAAGGAACCGGATATCTGGCCGGAGGCGTCTTTCACAAAATGAAAGATGATCGGCAACTGGCCGGCAATTTTACCCGACCAGGCGCCCGTCAATTCCTGCGCAGTTACGCGGGAAACACCGGCCACGGCCAAGGCTATTACAAGGCCGGCATACGTCATTCGTTTTATCCAAAAATGGAGAAGGTTTGGTTTCATAAAGATTCTTTTTTCAGTTGCCGGAAGCAGAGATAAGAATATAAAATAGGTCCAACGCACAGCACTAATGTACCACAAAGGAACACCACGTAGGAAGCTTTTTCCGGTAATACCCAAGTAAGAATAGCAATCATCACTCCTCCTACCAGCCACAGCCTGCCGCCCATATGATGCGTCTTCTTCCAGACTTCCTCGCTTTCCAATGTCCAGGGCGTGCGAATGCCAACAAAATAGTTAGGCTTCAGGTTATTGAACAGGTTCCCCATATAGGCGAATAGCAAGCCCAGGGCGGGATAAAGAATATGCGTACTCATTGCAAAATGATTGTGGACCGCCGAATTTATAATGAGAACGGTCAGCAGAGAGAGCAGTAATAAAATAGCATAACCGATCTTTATGAATATGGGTTGGGAGTACTTGACCTTCTGCTTGGGATCGATACGCGGCAGGAAGCGGATCAGGACGTTTACAAATAAATTGATCCCGCACATAAAGAATACGGTGGCAAGGAATTCATTTTTTGATCCAAAGCCATTGGGATCTCCTTTGTAATCAAAATGCACCGCCACCGTAGCGGGCAATTGCGGATATACATACCACAAGTATACCAAAGGCAGCAGCCAGATGACCAGCATCACCGCATCAGACCAGTTAAGTTTAGTGTGCATACTATAGCTTTTTATTGGTGAACTGAAGGATCCATTGCAACATATCGTCCATCACCGTAGTATTGATGGAGTAAAAAATATACTGTCCCTCTTTCTGCGCCACAATCAACCCCGTTTTTTTCAAAAGATCCAAATGATGAGACACACTGGGCCAGGACATATCGAACTGTTCCGCAATCTCTCCCGCCGTCAGGTCCTTGTCCCGGAGCATTTCCAGGATAGCCCTTCGGGTTGGATCATTCAAAGCCTTGAATACATTGTTCAAAACAAAGTATTTAGATATTTAGACAAATATCTAAATACTAAAGCAATAATCCAAATTTCCCTTAGAGGGGTTTAAACAAATCCTGGAAGTTGGGGATGCTCCGGAGCGCAGCGCACAGCGTTCACCGCTCTGCTTCTATCCGAAGCACCTCTCCTTTTTCCATCCGGGCGGTGACCAGGGCATATTCGTCGTCGCTCCAGGGGCCGGGTATTATTTTGTATGCTTTTCCGAACACCTTACATCTGTGGGAAGGAACCCTTATCCGAAGTATCCCCGAATGAGTGGCCCGGACCGTTATATGAAGAGAATCATTGAGCGCAGCATCCACCAGGAATCCCCCTTCCGTGCGCAGCCGGTGGAATGTTACGTCCTTCCAGGCCGTCGGAATGGCTGGAAATACGCGGATGTAGCCGTTGTAACTTTGAAGCAGCATTTCCTGGATACCGGTGGCAAAAGCAAAATTTCCTTCCAGGGTGAAAGGACGGTAAGTGAAGGCAGAATATTGTCCTCCTTTCTGATCCCCGTTCAGGTGGAAACTATTGGAGGAACAAAAATTAGTGGCAAAAATTTTGAGATACCGGGCCGCGCTATCTCCTTGATAGGCCCTGGCAAATAAACTCCCTGCCCAGCAGAAGGAATAGCCCACCCAATTCCGCGTCCCGAGTTGTTCCAGGTGAGACAGGCTCCGGTCAATAATGGATTTATCCGCAGACCTGTCCGGCGTCAGTAGTCCCAGTGGATAGATGGCCATATAGGGAGACATATGCCGGTGTGATTCTGTGAGCGGCATACCCGGCGCAATGGTTAAACCGGTGGAATCGGTGTTAAGCGGTCCCATTTCCCCTGCCAGTTCTTTCCAATGGGTGGCTTCCGCCGTTTTTCCCAGGGCCGCCGCTTCCTCCGAAGCGGCGTTAAAAAGAAAAACCATCAATGACTGATCGAAATTGGTGTTCAGGCGGAACCAGGCCTGGGTGCTGTTATCAAATATTTCCGGACTTGAGCTTAAGGGCAGAAGTCTCCCGGATTGTCCGGGTTTTGTATAAGTGATGTGCTCCAGGTAAGAGGCTACCGCTGATACATAAGGGTAAGCCCTTTCCTCCAGAAAACGGGGGTCCATCCAATACTTCCATTGCCAGTGGAAATATTGGGCCATCCAGGCTCCCGTAGTGGGGCTCAGGGCATATTGTATCCACCCACCCATGGGCGCTCCCGTAAGCGTACTAACCCCCGGCACGTTTAATCCGTCCACCCCAAAATACCCTTTCGCATAATCGGTGCAGGCGCCCCGTATATGCCAAAGCCAATCTGTAAAGGAGGCGGCGCCTTCTGCATCGTTCTCACTAAAGACCGGCTGGTAGCTTAATTGCGTGTTCAGGTCATTGTGCACATCTCCTTTCCAGGGAGGGAGGCGTCCTTCATCAGCAGTCCATACGGCCTGCAAAGTAATGGGCGGAGCACCCTTACGGGCCACACAACCCAGCTTATACCGTTCCAGGTACCATTGTTTTTCCATCAGACTGTCGGGCAGCTGCAGGGAACATTGGTCCCAGAAGGCGGTCCACCAGGCAAGGTGAGAGCGGAAATGGACGGAATAAGGGCGGGAAAAAGGGTCGGCCCACGAGCCGGCGGCGGCCTTCGTGTTGGCAGTGGCCTTTGAGCGGGCGACGTCCTTTAGACCGGCAGAAGGCCCTTCGTCCTTTGTGACGGTCCAATATCCGGTCAATGTATCACCCTGCCTGTGCCATCGTACACGAACGGTGAACCCATTTCCTTCGGCGGAAGGTTGGTGATAAATCCAACTGTCGCCTTCCCGGTGAAGGCTGCCCGCAGCGTAACCGAGCCTTTCCAGACCTTGCCCTTCCAATGAACTGCCGTTGGAACCGGGCATTCCATTATGGTAAGGGGGAAGGGACAAAGAAGGGATAAAACCTTCGGGTATATGGGTAAATTGAAAACTGCCGTTGGTTTCGGTAGCCCCGACAAAGGTTTGCAAGGTGGCGCCCGTTGCCCAGGTAACATGACATAAGGCTGAACGGATATCCAGCCGAACCGATTGCACGGCCCCCAGGGGCTGCATGTCAAATTCCAACGCTGCGGCGGGAATCTTGGTTGGGTAGGGGCTTTCATCGTAAGGATCATCCCCGATCTGGTGCACACTATCATACTGACCCGCCAGGTACTTCTGCAATACCCACTGGTAAGTCATTTTTTCTATGTGAAAGGCCTTTCGGTTATCCCAAAGGTCCGCACGGTCCAGGGACATCCGCAGGTGGCCCTCCTTTTGCCATACCAGGGCGCCAAGAAGGCCGTTTCCCAATGGAATCCCTTCATCCCAGCGCTTGGGCAGGTCTGAGAAAATAAGGTCGTGATTAGGCGCCTGGGCCATTGCATCGGCCCCCTGCGCGGCTGTCCGGCCGGAAAAAGAAAGACCCGCAAGGCATAGTGTCAAAACCGCCCATCGTGTAGAAAAAAATCGCATTACCCATTTCATAATAATCAGCTTGAACGTAGTATAATCAGCTATAACGCCGTATGGTCAGCTTGAACGTAGTAATCAGATTAACCGGCTTTATGTATCCTTGCTACCCATCCTCCTCCCGGCGCAAGATGGATAGACAGCGTTTGTCCACCTGAAACCGGTTGCCCGGCGTTGCGTTTAAAATCCTGTGCATTCCGGTCGGCGTTGATCCCGTCCTGCCAGTTGTCCATAAGCCACTGACCGGCTCCAAGGAAGAACAGGTCGAGCGTCATGTCCCTGGGCGTCCAATCCGTCATGGCCCCGATGTACCAATCGCCGTTGTGGGAGCGCCTGGCAATGGCCACAAAGTCTCCCACCTTCGCCTTCAATACCACCATAGTGTCCCATACTGCCGGAACAGTTTGGAGAAAATCCATGCATTCGGGTTCCTTATAATAATGAGTAGGGTTATCGCACAGCATCTGTAATGGGCTTTCATACACCACGTACATAGCCAGTTGCTGGCAACGGGTTCCCTTGCTCATCGGAGTGCTGTAGATGGCTCTCCAGGCATCCTTCTGCGCATTCAGCATGGCGCCGGGCGTATAATCCATGGGCCCTGTCACCATGCGGGTAAAGGGCAAGGTTACATTATGTTCAGGACCAATCTCCCTGGGATCGCGGTCGTCGCTCCACTTGCTGTTCTCATTCCCGAATACGCCTTCCCTGGTCAGGGCGTTAGGATACAAGCGGTCCAATCCAGTCGGCTTATAGGCTCCATGGAAGTCCACCAGCATTTTTCGGCTGGCGGTTGCCTTTGCTACTTTTTCATAATAATTCACCATTACCTGATCATCCCGCTGCATGAAATCCACTTTGATCCCTTTGACTCCCCAACGGGCGTATAGATCCAGGGCGGGCTCCAATTGTTTATCCAGGGACAACCAGGAGACCCATAAAATAATCCCTACCTGCTTCTCCCTGGCATAGGCGAGTAACGCCTCCATATCGAGGTCCGGCACGACCTTCATAATATCTCCCACGGGACTCCAACCTTCATCCAGTATAATATAAGAAAGTCCGTATTTAGCGGCAAAGTCTACATAATACTTGTAGGTGTCTGTATTGATCCCAGCCCGGAAGTCCACCCCATACACATTGTTATCGTTCCACCAGTCCCATGACACTTTGCCGGGGTTGACCCAACTGTAATCTGTTCCTGCGTCAGCCGCCCTGGACAATTGGTACACCAATGTATTGGTCAGCAGGTCGGCATCCTGGTCGGCAATAGCAAGAACCCGCCATGGCAACAGCTTCTGCCCCTGCCCAGTGGCGATGAAGGGTTCCCTGCTCAATACCTTACGGTCACGGACGCTGGTCTCTTTCATCTCTTTCGGGTAATTCGGGAAGGTTGCATCAAATCCGCCTTTGTTATCTCCACGGAGCCACATGCCGGCATAATCATAGAGGTCTGCTTCGGTAAACAGCACTTTTGTGCCTTGTTCATTTATCAGGGTGGGAAGGCTGCCCAGTTGGTCGGTGCCAATGCTGTCCAGTGCATATGGCCGGAATATGCGTTCATTATGTGAATAAAAATTATCTTCCAACGGATACCAGGCAGAATCCGGCAGATGGAATTGGAGATGGAGGGTTTCATTCCAGACGCGATAGCTACCGGTCCGATTTAAAATCCAACGGTAAGCCACCCCGTTATTGTAGGCCCGGATGACGAGGGTATTGTTATTTTTAAACAGCAGTACTCCTTCGTTGTAATGATCCTCGATGGTGCTGAACTTTACAGCCACCTGGGGATGCAGCCACTGATCCTGGGTCCGTTGGGTGAACCGGGTTACCTTCCAGACGGGTTCCCGGGCGGAATCTGTACTCACGCTGATGGAGGAAGGTTCCAAAAGGCTTTTTCCGCTATGAGACACAGCAAAGGATATGGCCCCGTTAACGTTCACCGTTAGCACGGTTTTCGTGTCGGGTGAAGTGACATTATAGGTTTGGGCATATCCCCTGTAACCCAACAGGAGGAGCATCCAACCAGCCTGCTTACATATTTGTTTGAGTCGCATAAGTATCGTTTAGATGGTGTTGAACATTATTCGAAGGTATACCATACATATCCCCGGGCAGGTATTACAGTATGCAGCCTGACATTCTCATGGCGATCGGTAGAGAGGATCAAAGCCTTCCCATCCTCCGTATGAACGGAAACCCGCCCTTCTAATCCGGTATAATGCAAGGGGACACTGAGCGTCCGGACGAGCGGCGTGCTGAGTGGGTTATAGACGAGTAAAAATCCTTTGATCTTCCCCCGCGGGTCCACGTGCAGGATGCCATCCCAATCCCTGCCATCCGGCCTCCTCAGATGCACGATATCCCCGTTCAATATGTCCCGGTATTTTTTATACCAGCCAATCGTCCGGGAGACAAGCGCATTGGTGCTATCGGTATCGTATAACCGCGGACCGCGGTAGCAGGCCTGAATACCAGCCCCATAGTACTGGACCATCAGTTGCTCGTAATCGCGAAGGTGGTCTTTCAAGGGCTCCAGCACGGCCTCCGGACCGCC
>Ga0302309_10000304_pt1 | contig 61662 bp, 49 predicted proteins | sample III_Palsa_N1_1_FD_200453 | JGI IMG/M metagenome (GOLD analysis project Ga0302309, IMG submission 200453) | Peat permafrost microbial communities from Stordalen Mire near Abisko, Sweden - III_Palsa_N1_1 | ecosystem: Environmental > Terrestrial > Soil > Palsa > Peat permafrost | place: Sweden...
CTATTCACTGAAAATACATCTATAGGTTCGCGTGTGTTGCTATTAACGGCCGTACTAATTACATACGATTTGGGAAACTGTAGTTCTTTAGAATAAGATTCATTAATAGTATCAGAATAAGTTATTCTGTCTATACTGGCATACTTCATAAAGGTATTATCGTCTTTAATTACCTTATGAATTATCAGTACCACGCCAAGTATTAAAATTAAACCTATAGAGAGTAGAACCCAGAATAATACTTTTCTTACCATTTTTCACTGATTTCTCAAATCTAAAAAATTATTAATGCTAAGTACATAGATGAAAGACATCTTAGTAAATGCGACTACAAAACTTTACTATATTAGCCCAATGGCCGATTTCCGGATGCAAGTTTTTTATACCGTAGCCAAACGATTGAGCTTTACCAAAGCCGCAGCCGAGCTGTTTATTACCCAGCCGGCCGTTACCAAGCACATCCACGAACTGGAGGAAGAATATAACGCCAAACTATTTGAGCGTAAGGGCAACCGCATTACGCTAACCCCGGCGGGCAAATTATTGCTCGATTATGCCGAAAAGGTTTTCCAATTATATAAGGATGCCGCCTTTGAAATAAATGCCCTGAGTAAACATCGTGAAGGGTTATTAAAGTTGGGCGCCAGCACTACGGTATCCCAATATATCGCAGCACCGCTGCTGGCGCAGTTCAGGAATAAGTTCCCTGATGTGCAATTGAGCCTGATCACCGCAAATACCGAGCATATTGAAGGCGAGCTGTTAGCCAAAAATATCGAGATGGGTATTATCGAAGGCTACGCTAAAAATCCCGAGATCAGTTATGAACCATTTTTACGTGATGAGCTGGTTTTGGTTTGCGGCAGTAAGCATCCGTTGGCCAATCGGTCGGAATTAACGGTGGATGAATTGAAAAATATCCGTTTTGTGATGCGTGAGCACGGTTCAGGAACGCTGGATGTGATTGAGCATGCTTTAAAAGGCGTGGGATTGAACATTGGTGATTTGCAGGTTGAGATACGGCTGGGCAGTACCGAAAGCATTAAATCATACTTGATGAATGCACCCTGCATGGCGTTCATATCCATTCATGCGGTAACAGATGAAGTGAAAAGCGGTCAGCTTAAAATTATTGATGTGGATGGATTGAGCATTGAGCGCAGTTTTTATCTCATCAGCCTGAAAGGAAAGATCACCGGTTTGGCAGATTTATTTTTCAACTTTTGCAAGCATTATAACTTAAAGTTATAGCGGATTAAAATTTGCGATTTTTAGACCGGCTGCATTAGGCCCACCTTTGTGCTATTAAAATTCAATATTATGAATAGCACAGAAATAAACATCGACCATCATTCTATACTTAACACGCACATTCGCAAAGCCGTTTTTATAATAGCCGCAGTTATTTGTTTATTGCCGGCGGTTACGCCGCCTGTAGCCTTATTATTAGGCTTGATATTGGCCCAGCTCATCGAAAACCCTTATCATGCCATCGCCCATAAAGCCACCAATTGGTTGCTGAAGATTTCGGTTGTAGGGTTGGGTTTTGGCATGAATGTTTTCAGCGCGATAAAGGCCGGGCGCGAAGGCGTTTTATTTACCATCGGTTCTATAACTTTAGTGTTCATCGCCGGCACTTTGGCCGGTAAGTTTTTTAAAACGGATAAGAAAACCTCTCTATTGATCTCGGCAGGTACGGCTATATGTGGCGGCAGCGCTATTGCGGCCTTATCGCCCGTAATAAAAGCTAATGATAAGCAAATATCAGTTTCATTGGGCGCGATATTTATACTCAACTCCATTGCGCTGTTTGTTTTCCCGGTGATAGGGCATGGGCTGCACCTTTCGCAAACCCAATTTGGTTTATGGTGCGCACTGGCTATTCATGATACCAGCTCGGTGGTTGGCACTGCTTCCAAATACGGCGCTGTTGCTTTACAAACTGCTACAACAGTAAAACTGGCAAGGGCATTATGGATAATACCGGTAGCATTCATCACCGCATTCCTTTTTAAAACCGACCGGAAAAATATCCGCATCCCTTATTTTATAGGCCTGTTTGTACTGGCTATGCTGGTAAACACTTACGTGCCTTTTGTAAAACCAGTAGTGCCTTATATTACAACTTTGGCAAAAACCGGCCTTACACTTACTTTATTCCTTATCGGCACCAGCCTGTCATTTAAAACGCTAAGATCGGTAGGCGTAAAGCCTTTATTACAGGCCGTAATACTTTGGGTTTTGATATCGGGTGTTTCGCTATGGGCTGTGATGAGCTTTTAATCATTCCAAATGATTTTGCTAAAAATATTAGGATTTTAGTTCTCTAATCTGCACATTTGCAAATCTGCAATCGGCACATCAAAACATGGCCAAAACCAAAATAGCATATTTCTGCCAGAGCTGCGGCTTCGAATCGCCAAAATGGCTGGGCAAATGCCCGTCGTGCCAGCAGTGGAATACGTTTGCGGAGGAAATCATCGAAAAAGCCAACAGCTCTATCCCCGATTGGAAAGCGCCGTCAACTTCTTTTCAGCGTTCCAATAAGCCTACGCCGGTTTCGGAGATCACTTTCAACGAGGAAGACCGTATCCTTACGCCCGACAATGAATTTAACCGTGTACTTGGGGGTGGTATTGTCGCGGGTTCACTGGTGCTGATCGGCGGTGAGCCGGGCATTGGAAAATCAACCCTGATGCTGCAGCTGGCTTTGAACATGCCGGGTATGAAAGTGCTTTATATTTCGGGCGAGGAAAGCGAGCGGCAGATCAAGATGAGGGCGGAAAGGTTAGCCCCCCAACCCCCTAAAGGGGGAGCAATAGGCGATGGTTGCTTTATTTTAACAGAAACCTCCACCCAAAATATATTCAAGCAAATAGAAAAACTGGAGCCTGATTTGGTGGTGGTTGATTCTATTCAAACCTTATATTCTTCACATATCGAATCTACGCCGGGCAGTGTATCGCAGGTGCGGGAATGTACCGCCGAGTTGCTTCGTTTTGCAAAAGAAAGCTCAACCCCGGTATTTTTAATAGGCCATATTACCAAAGACGGCACCATAGCCGGTCCAAAGATACTGGAGCACATGGTTGACACCGTTTTGCAGTTCGAGGGCGACAGGCACCATGTTTACCGCATTTTAAGGGCTGTGAAGAACCGTTTCGGCTCGGCATCGGAGCTGGGTATTTATGAAATGTTGGGCGAGGGTCTGCGCGAAGTATCAAACCCATCGGAAATATTGCTTTCGCAGCGGGATGAGAATTTGAGCGGTATAACTATTTCAGCTACGCTTGAGGGGATGCGGCCCATGCTCATCGAAACACAGGCATTGGTAAGCCCGTCGGCGTACGGAACGCCGCAGCGTACGGCAACAGGGTTTGATACAAGGCGAATGAACATGTTGCTGGCTGTACTGGAAAAAAGGTGCGGCTTTAAATTAGGGGCACAGGATGTATTTTTAAATATTACCGGCGGTATACGTGTTGAAGACCCGGCTATTGACCTTGGGCTGGCAGCAGCCATCGTATCCTCTCATGAGGATATCCCAATTCCGTTTAAAACCTGTTTTGCGGGCGAGATAGGGCTTTCGGGCGAGATAAGGGCCGTAAACCGTATTGAGCAGCGTATCGCAGAAGCACAAAAGCTGGGATTTGAGCAAATATTTATCTCTAAATATAACCTCCCAGCAGGCGGAAAAGATAAAAAGCAGATCGACCTTTCGCGCTACAATATACAGGTAAAAACAGCCGGCAACATTGAAGAAGTATTTGCCATGCTGTTCGGCTAAGCCTTTATATAGTCCTTATAAATTTGTTACGATCTTCCTGATGACATTATTGCTGTAATCGGCTACATAAACATTCCCCTGTGCGTCAACAGCTACGCCCTGCGGATTATTGAATAGTGCAGAAGTACCCGCACCATCCTGGTAACCATAAATATTAGAGGTACCTGCAAGTATATATACTATATTATTTGTAGTGGTAAACTCAATTATGCGGCCTGTTTCATCGGCTATGTACAAGTTATCATTGGTGTCAACATATACAGCGACCGGCGTACCGATAAGGGTTGTTTGTATCGAACCGCCAAGCAGCGTGGTTACCACACCTGCAGAAGTGATCTTGCGTATGCAATAATTCTTCAGGTCGGCTACGTAAACATTGCCTTTTGAATCTACAGCTACATCATTTGGGGAGTTAAATACTGCCGCCGTTCCGGTAGCATTATAAAGTCCTATTTCACCATAATAACCGGCAAACGTACTTACAACACCCGCTGTATTAATTTTACGTATTACATTATTATCGCGGTCGGCAACATAAACCACACCGTTTGCATCTACGCAAACGCCTTGCGGATAATTAAATTCGGCTACGGTGTCTGCCCCGTTTACATAACCGCGAATGCCATTGCCTGCATAAGTAGTTACTATACCGGCTGCCGATATTTTACGTATACGGCTATTGCCCAGGTCGGCTACAAAAATATCGCCTTGTTTATCAATGCCCAGGCCTTGCGGTGCATAAAATTCAGCAGTAGCTGCAGGGCCGTTTGTATAGCCTGCATTGCCATCACCGGCGTAAGTGGTTACTACCCCGCCCGGTGTTATTTTGCGTATAACGTTATTAAAGCCATCGGCCACATAAACATTTCCTGCAGCATCGGTAACTACACTCTGTGGGTTGCTAAATAAAGCGCCGGTACCAGTACCATTAGCGTAGCCGCCTCCAACACTCCCGGCAAGCGTACTTACAGTTGAAGTTATTGAACCTATGGTTGCACTGGTAGTGAATTTTACTACATTACCATAAGCTGTGCCCGCACTATTAGTGGCATATGCGCGTAAATAATAGGTTGTGGAAGGCAATAAGCTGGTAATCTTGCTGGTAAAAGTTTTAGTGCCGGCATTATCAAAGCTTAATGTATCTATAGTGAATGAGTTTGCCGTTGTGGGTGTTTGATTTGACGAACTATAACAAACCCCTGCATTTAAAATATTTGCGCCGCCATTGGAGGTTATAATGCCCCCGCTTTGCGCGGTTGTTGAAGTGAGGTTAGCAATAAAACTGTTTGTGGTGATAGTTGCCACACTTGCAGGACTGGCGGTATTGCCGCCTTTAACGCAGCCACTTAACAATGCTATAACAGAAAGAGAAAATAACGATATAAAAACGTTGTTTACCAGGGACTTTTTTGTGAACACGTACAAAGAATTATTACTTATTAAAAATTTTATCATAAACTATCCTGCAAAGATACAACACATAGCCATTGCGGGCAAAAGTATCGCTAAGGTATTGTATTGTACCCATATGTCTGTAATTTTTTAAATACTTTCACATTTTTTAACGTTTCGCCCCTTTGATGTAATGGTTTTGAAACCATGGCAGTGCTTTGTTGTTGTACCTAAACCAGATATACTAACTATGAAAACACTAACATTATTATCCGCCCTGTTATTTTCATTAGCGGTAAGGGCGCAAACGCCGCATACCATGGTTTACGGAACAAAGCCCAATAGCGCAGGCATGATGGATGCCTCAAAAGTAAACGACTTTATGGGCAATAAAACCCGCGTAAGCACCACCTTGCACGGTAAGGTAATAAAAGTAACCAAAACCAAAGGCGGCTGGTTTGAACTGGATGCCGGCAACGGTAAGATCATCGGCGCACATTTTAAAACTTATGATATAACGTTGCCCATGAGCATTGCAGGCCATTATGTAATTGCCGAAGGCATTGTATCGAAACAATTTGTAGCTGATAGCAACCAGCACCTGGCAGGAGATAATACCAAGCAGCAGAAGGATCAGCCGTCACAAAATTTGAGCTTTGAGGTTACAGGGCTGCAGGTGGAATAGGAAGGTAAAGGGTTAAAGGCGAAAGGTAAAGGGTAAAATACTTTTAGATTCTGCCTTTCGCCTTTAACCCTTTACCTTTCACCTTAAATTATTTACTCAGATACATCGATTTTTCCTTATACAAGTTCCTAAAGTAAGGATCCTGTAAATTAGGAATAAACCGTATGGCCTCACCGGTTGATTTCATTTCCGGGCCGAGCTCTTTGTTTACTTCGGGGAATTTATCGAAGGAAAATACAGGCTCTTTTATCGCATAGCCCCACAATTTGCGTTCGATGGTGAAATCCTTCAGCTTATTTACACCCAACATTACTTTAGCGGCGATGTTGATATATGGCACGTCATAAGCCTTAGCTATAAACGGTACCGTACGTGATGCACGTGGGTTGGCTTCGATCACATATACCTTGTCTTTTTTGATAGCGAACTGGATGTTCAACAGGCCGCGCACATTCAGTGCTTTGGCGATTTTCTTAGTATATTCTTCCATCTGTTCGATCACACTGTCTGAAAGGTCGAATACAGGCAGTACTGCGTAAGAGTCGCCAGAGTGGATACCGGCAGGCTCGATGTGCTCCATCATACCTATAATATGCACGTCATCGCCATCAGAGATCGAGTCAGATTCAGCTTCTGCCGCACGGTCGAGGAAATGGTCTATCAGTACGCGGTTGCCAGGCAAGTTCTTTAGCAAACTTACTACTGCTTTTTCAAGGTCTTCATCGTTTATCACAATGCTCATGCCCTGGCCGCCTAACACGTAACTTGGACGAACCAGTACCGGGTAACCTACCTGGTGGGCAACCTCAAGCGCTTCTTCGGCACTTTCGGCTACACCATATAATGGGTAGGGGATATCGAGGTCTTTCAGCAGGTCGGAGAAACGGCCGCGGTCTTCGGCAATATCCATGTCATTAAACGATGTGCCGATGATGCGGATGCCATGCTGGTGCATTTTCTCTGCCATTTTCAAAGCAGTTTGACCGCCTAACTGAACGATAACACCGTAAGGCTGTTCCAATTCGATGATTTCGCGCACATGCTCCCAGTACACCGGCTCAAAGTACAGCTTGTCGGCCATGTTGAAATCGGTAGATACCGTTTCGGGGTTACAGTTGATCATGATGGCTTCAAAACCTGATTCCTTTGCAGCAAGCAGGCCGTGCACGCAACTATAATCAAACTCGATGCCCTGGCCGATACGGTTAGGGCCTGAACCTAATACGATGACCTTTTTCCTGTCGGATGCTATCGATTCGTTTTCGCCTTCGTAGGTTGAGTAATAGTATGGTGTTTGCGCGGCAAATTCGGCAGCGCAGGTATCAACCATTTTATAAACGCGGCGTATGCCTAATGCTTTGCGGCGCTGGTAAACATCCTCCTCTGTTACATTGCCTAAAATGTAGGCGATCTGTGTATCGGAAAACCCTTTTTGTTTAAGGCTGAAGAAGAAGTCTTCCGGTATATTATTTAATGAATAACGGCGCAGCTCATTTTCCATGTTTACCACGTCCATTATCTGGTTCAGGAACCAGCGGTCGATCTTGGTAGCTTTACGCACCGATTCGATGGGCACACCCAAACTCAGCGCATCATATATATGGAACAGCCTGTCCCAGCTAGGGTGCTCCAGGCTGTACATAATTTCTTCCAGGTTGCGGCTTTGGCGGCCATCGGCGCCTAAACCGGCACGGCCGATCTCCAGCGACTGGCAGGCTTTCTGCAAGGCCTCGATAAAGCTGCGGCCTATGCCCATTACCTCACCTACCGATTTCATCTGCAGGCCAAGCTCGCGGTTAGCGCCTTTAAATTTATCAAAGTTCCAGCGCGGTATTTTAACGATCACGTAATCCAGCGTAGGCTCAAAATAAGCCGAAGTTGTTTTGGTGATCTGGTTTTCAATTTCATCAAGGTTGTAACCGATGGCCAGCTTGGCAGCTATTTTAGCGATTGGGTAACCGGTAGCTTTTGATGCCAGTGCCGATGAGCGCGAAACACGCGGGTTAATTTCTATGGCGATGATCTCTTCATTGGCCGGGTTAACCGAAAACTGTACGTTACAGCCACCCGCGAAATTACCGATGGCGCGCATCATTTTGATGGCCTGGTTACGCATGCTCTGGTAGCAGCGGTCGCTCAGGGTCATGGCCGGGGCTACTGTTATCGAGTCGCCGGTATGGATGCCCATCGGGTCGAAATTCTCGATGGAGCAGATGATAATTACGTTGTCGTTATTATCGCGAAGCAATTCCAGCTCATATTCTTTCCAGCCTAAAACAGCCTGTTCAACCAAAACTTCGTGAGTTGGCGATGCCTGCAAGCCGCGACTTAGCGCCGTATCAAAATCTTCTTTTCTATGTACAAAGCCTGCTCCCTTACCGCCTAAAGTATAGCTCGGGCGAATAACCAGCGGGAAGCCGATATGCTGCGCGGCCTCTTTACCTTCTAAAAACGAGTTGGCAATTTTTGAAGTAGCCACCCCAACACCAATATCCACCATCAACTGGCGGAAGGCTTCGCGGTTCTCCGTTTTCTCAATTGCGGCAAGGTCGACACCAACTATCCTAACACCGTACTTTTCCCAGATACCGCGCTCGGCAACAGCAATGCAAAGGTTAAGCGCTGTTTGGCCACCCATGGTAGGCAGTACGGCATCAATCTGCTGTTCCTGTAATATTTTCTCAATACTTTCAGGTTCAAGTGGCAGCAGGTACACATGGTCGGCAATAACCTTATCCGTCATGATGGTGGCGGGGTTACTGTTGATAATGGATACGGAAATCCCTTCTTCTTTTAGCGAAAGCGCTGCCTGCGAGCCGGCATAGTCAAATTCGCAAGCCTGGCCGATAATAATAGGGCCTGAACCGATAATAAGGACTGATTTTATGGAGTTGTCTTTTGGCATAGTCTTACTGGTGTTTGGTTCATAGTTCATGGTTCATGGTAGCGCAATTTGCTATGAACTATGAACCATCAACTATGAACTAAAATCTATGCACTGAATGCGAAAAACCCGACTTCAGTGTCGGGGTGCAAAGATAGAAAAAATAACGTTTTGGTTTATTTAAATTTTCACTTTTTATAAAGCGTATTTATTTAAAAAAAAGGCATTATTAACTTTAATAACGATATTTGCCGCCGAAACGAATTTGTGTACCTATGATAAATAAAAAGCTATCTGTAATAATACTCTCCGTCCTCCTGATTTCAGCCTGTGCCACTACGCAATCCATCATTAAATCAACTTTCCCGTATACTACCGATCTTACAGTTGTAGCCTCTGCACAACCCGGCAAGGAATATGATGCGCTAAGCATGGCCACCAGCTTTGATCAAAACTTTACAAAGGATGGCAATAACGCCTATATGATCAATACTGTGCAGCTTACTTCGGCAAAATTAAGGTCGATCAATCCGTTGTCTTTTAATATTGGCAATATAAGTGAAGTAAAGGTTTATATGGCCAAACCGGATGGCAGTGATGAAATAATGGTAGCCTCGCGTACCGATATTACACCTGAAGTTGGAAACAGCCTGGTGCTGGATATCGACAATTCCCATCACCTCGACACTTTGGTACGCGAAAAACATATCAGGATACGGATGACTTATAAACTGCGCAATAATATTGGTACAGATGCCGGTATGCGGTTAACTTTGGGTTTAAGCGCACATCCGGATAAATAATTAAACTATTCTTCCGTCAGGCTAAAATCCATAGGAATGGTATACTGTGTCCTGATGGGGCGACCGTAAAAAGTACCAGGTATCCATTTACGTGATTCATGTAAAACACGGATAGCTTCATTATCGATATTAACCGTAACGGGACTTAATACTTTGATATCCGTGATTGCACCATCTTTCTCTACTATAAAAGAAAGAATTACTTTGCCATGGATGTTATGCTCTTTTTCATAATCAGGATATTTTACGGAGTTTGATATATAGCTGTAAAACGAGGTTAAACCTCCTTTATAATGCGGTTCTGTGCCCCTGGCTTTAGTATATTTAACTGTATCGCCTTTGTCGGTCACCGATATCCCCAAAACCAGTTCACCGTTGCTGTAATTTTCAAAAAAGCGGAGATGCATTCCCTCGTCAGTGCCCTTCCATTGCCCTTCGGGCTTACCATCTTTTATAGGCCCTTCGTCGATTACTTTTTTAAATTTATCGTCAAACCCTTTATAATAACCATTACCGTCTTTCACCAAGACAGCTCCGAGCGAATCTAATTCGTCTGTGATCAGGTAATCCTCTGTTTCCCTGTATTCCTCTGATTTTACTTCGGGGTATGTTTTAGCTATATAAATTTTCCCGTTGGGGTAATATTCATATTGAGCGCCCGAAAGCAGGTTGTTTTTATAATTGAAAAGGGCCTTCCGGGCACCATTTTTAAAATAAACGACACACGGACCTTCAAATTTGGGAGGGTCAATCCTTGAAGATTTTCCTACCAGCTTTTTAGTGCCATTCGGGTAAAATTCAAATATATTATAGAGGGTTGAAGCCGAGTCGGGCTCACGTACTATTCTAATAAAATCGGCACTATCCCGGTTAGTAACATAGCGCCCATCGTCTTTTAAAAAATATACGTTTTGTTTTTGCGCGAATACAGCAAACGAGGCAAGAAATAAAATTGCGGTAAGGTAAAATTTCATCGCTTAAAAATAAGCAAAGAAATTATTTTATCAACCTGTTATCTGTATCGGGGAAAATAGCTACAGGCTCGTATGTGCGGGCTTCGTCCATTTCCATGTAACCGTACGACATAATGATCACAATATCGCCAACCTGCGCCAGCCGGGCGGTAGCACCGTTAAGGCAAACGGTTCCGCTGCCGCGTTCGCCTTTTATTACGTAAGTTTCAAAGCGCGCGCCATTGTTGTTATTTACTATCTGCACCTTCTCGTTGGCTATAATGTTGGCCGCATCCATCAGGTCTTCATCAATGGTAATGCTCCCCACATAATTCAGCTCAGCCTGGGTAACTTTAACACGATGTATCTTCGATTTCAATACCTGTATTATCATGGCGCAAAGGTAATACTTTAAATTATATACCGTTTCATTCTATTGTAAACTCATTTTAGTCCATAGACGATGGTCCATGGACCATGGTAGCTGCAATCTTTTGCTATGGAAGTTTTAAATCATAGGCCGTTGTAGCTGCAATCTTTGCCATGGACTATCGACCATCGTCTATGGTCTCTACCCCACCAGCATATTATCAATCAACCGCGTATTCCCCACCCTGGCCGCTACTAATGCAACAAACCTGGTGGTATTTTGATTTGCCGGGTGTAAATTAGCTGCATCGGCAATCTCAAAATATTCAAGCTGTACGCCGGGTTCGGCGCTGATCTGTTTTTCTGCTTCGGATTTTAAGCTGGTGATATTATTTCTGTCGAAATTGTCTTTTACCCGGTTCAGTGTTTTTGATAAGATGAGCGAATGCCACCTGTCGTCTGTAGTTAGGTGAATATTCCTCGAGCTCATGGCCAGCCCGTCAGGCTCACGCTCTATGGGGCACATCACCAGCTCAACAGGCATGTTGAGCAGTTCCACCATTTTGTTGATGACCAGGAACTGCTGGTAATCTTTCTGACCAAAATAAGCCCTATCGGGCTTAACAATATTGAACAGTTTATACACCACCTGCGTAACGCCCTGGTAATGCCCCAGCCTGAATTTCCCTTCGAGTAAATGTTCTAACTCGCCAATAGCTAAATGCCATTGCTCATTATCAGCATAAATCTCTTTTACTCCAGGATTGAACAGTATATCGCAACCAATTTCTTCCAGTTTTTTGGTATCTTCCGCTATTGGGCGGGGATATTTTTCAAGGTCGGAAGGGTCGGTAAACTGCGTTGGATTGACAAAAATGCTGCAGATAACCACATCGTTATCCTGCTGTGCCTGCTCAATGAGCGAAAGATGGCCCTGGTGCAATGCGCCCAAAGTAGGCACAAAACCTGTTTTTTTGCCCGAATTTCGCAGGTTTTGCAAATATTCGGCAATTTCGTTCGTTGTATTAAATATTATCAAGGCTGTTAAAATTATAAACCCGGCGCGAAGTTGGTTAAATGATTAAAAATAACCAAAAGAATGCTTGTATAATACGTTGATAGTTTATATAATATTCGTATATTTGCACACTCAAAAATTTTTTTGACTGCTTATAATTTAATACTGATTCAGAGATGGGTAAATCTAAGCTATTGTTTGTAACTCATGAAATGTCGCCTTTCCTCGAACTCACAAAAATTTCTGAAATAACACGCCAACTTCCGCAGGCTATGCAGGAGAAGGGATATGAAATTCGTATCCTGATGCCGCGTTTTGGAAATATTAATGAGCGCAGGAACCGACTTCATGAAGTTATCCGTTTATCGGGAATGAATATCATTATTAATGATAATGATAATCCGTTAATTATTAAGGTCGCGTCAATACCGTCGGCCCGTATGCAGGTGTATTTTTTAGATAATGAAGAGTATTTTCAGCGTAAGCATGTGTTTGGTGATAAAGACGGGAAGTTTTACGCCGACAATGATGAGCGAATGATCTTCTTTTGCAAAGGTGCATTGGAAACTGTAAAGAAATTAGGATGGGCTCCTGACGTTATCCATTGCCACGGCTGGATGAGCGCTTTGGTACCTGCTTATTTAAAAACTACTTATAAGGACGATCCGACCTTTAAAAATTCAAAAGTAGTTTACTCAATTTATGAGAACGATTTCAAGGAAAAATTAGATCCTGAATTTGCGCACAAAGCCATTATGAGCGACATGAACGAAACCCATGTTGAACCATATAAAGAAGGCACAAATTCAGCGCTTTATGCAGGCGCTATACACTATTCGGATGGCATAGTGCTGGCTGGCGAGAATATCGACGAGGATGTGTTAAATAATGTTAAAAACAGCCATAAATCGGTTATGGAGTTTAATTCCACCGCAGATTTCGAAAATTATTACAATTTTTACGACGAAATTGCCAGTGAGGAATTGGCGCATGTTGTATAAGCTTTGAGGTCATATATGAAATTTTTCCGATTAGACTTATTAACCCTGTTGATAAGTCTTTTTATTTTGAATAGTTGCAAAAACGAGGGTACCGTTGGGTTAAACACCACAACCGGTACTATTAGTGGTACTTTAGTGGATACTGCTACGGTTTTTGCTGTTACCGATACCGATAACAGGGTGATAACATCCGGTTTAACCAATGTGCCGCTGGGCTATTTTAAAGACCCGGTAATGGGTACCACCACCGCCAACATGATAACTGATATAAATTTGCCTGGTGCCGGAGTTTCAACAAATGCCGCATATACCATTCCTACAGGTAAAATTACAATCGACTCTGCTTTACTGGTGCTCAGTTATGCCGATGGTTTTTACGGCGACTCGCTGACTTCAAGATATAAAGTAAATATTTACCAGCTTAGTCAGCGGTTGTACAATACACAGAGTTATTACAACAATAGCTCTTATGCCTACAATGCGTTCAATGTTATCGGGAGTAAAACTTTTTACTCGCGTACACATGATAGCCTAAAAGTAACAAGCATAGTTTCAGGCGGCCCCGATACGCTTATACAAGTTGCGCCGCAGGTAAGGATACCATTAGATACAAACTTTATACGGAGAATATTATTTACCGAAAGCCAAAGTTCCAACCTGGTATTCCTGAATAATACAAAGGGATTCTTTTTAACCATGGACCAAAGTCAGTCGGGCGCAGGAGGTACATTTATGGTTAAAGCCCCAGCCGATTCGTCGATACAGGTATATATAAGAACATTTAACGGTAATACTGTTGATACATCTATTGTTTATCTGAATATTTCGCAAACGGCCGCGCAAATAACACATGCATATTCTCCTGCGGTAATTAAGGCCTACAGCGATACCTCCATACACACCGACAGCCTGATCTATTTACAGGGGCTTTCAAGCCTGCGTGCAAAAATCAGTTTCCCATATGTTGCTAATAGCCTTTTTAAAAATATTGGGAACAAAAACGTCGTAATAAACCGCGCCGAATTAGTACTTACTGTGCCACCGGGATCGGATATACCGGCCTACCTGGTTCCGCAGCCACAACTTACCCTTTACCGGTTTGATGTAGCCGGTCAGCGTGTAAGCATTGAAGATGCCTCATCTACCGATCCCAGGTCTTATACAGATGCCATTTTCGGTGGTTTTTATAGTAATACTACCCGGCAATATCATTTCCTGGTAACTTCGTATGTGCAGGACCTGATAGATGGCAATACAATTGATTACGGTACTTACATTGCACCAATAGATGGCACAACCCCCACCTCAACCGATGTTGCTATTGGTAATACGCCTGAAACCGCTGGTCGTGCGGTTGTATATGGTGGTGTAAACAGATCACCTTATAGTAAAGTTAACCCATCATCGTTACTTTACAAGTACGGTATGCAGCTAAATGTGATCTATACCAAGACTACTAAACAATAAAGCGTATCCCCTGTTAGTTATTACGAATAATTAACAGGGGATATTTGTTTTTACGGCATAGCTGGTTACTTTTATTTCCTTTATATAAACTCACTCAACTTATGTGCGGAATTGTAGGTTACATCGGCTTCAGGGATGCTTACCCCATCATCATTAAAGGCCTTCACCGTTTGGAATACCGGGGTTATGATAGCGCAGGCGTAGCCTTGCTTGATGACACCCTGAAGGTTTATAAAAAAGCCGGTAAAGTAAGCGACCTCGAAAACTTCGTTAAGGATATCGACTTGAACGGCACTATTGGCATGGGGCACACCCGCTGGGCAACCCACGGTGCGCCAAGCGATCGTAACTCGCACCCGCATTCATCCGGCGACCGCAAGCTCACTATCATCCACAACGGCATCATCGAAAACTATGTTGCTATAAAAGAAACACTGCTTTCCAGGGGCCATGTTTTTAAAAGCGACACCGACACGGAAGTACTGATACACCTGATTGAAGAAATTAAGCATGTAACCGGCCTCGATCTTCAGGAAGCCGTCCGTATAGCCCTGAACAGGGTTGTTGGCGCTTACGCCATAGTGATCATGAGCGCTGATGAACCTGATATGCTCATCGCTGCGCGCAAAGGCAGCCCGATGGTAATAGGGGTTGGGAAAGGTGAATACTTTGTAGCCTCAGATGCTACACCAATAGTGGAATACACCAAAAATGTGATCTACCTGAATGATAACGAGATCGCCTATATCCACCGCGAAAACCTGCTGATAAAAAATATCGATAACACGGTACAAACCCCCTACATACAGGAACTCGACCTTAAACTGGAGATGCTGGAAAAAGGCGGTTATGACCATTTTATGCTGAAGGAAATATACGAGCAACCACGCTCGATACGCGATTGTATGCGCGGCAGGATATATCCTCAGCAAGGCAAGGTTCAGTTGGGCGGTATAAAGGAATATACTGAAAAACTGAAAAATGTCGACCGTATTATCATTGTGGCCTGCGGTACGTCATGGCATGCGGGTTTGGTTGGAGAATACCTGATAGAAGAATATGCGCGCGTACCGGTTGAAGTTGAATATGCTTCGGAGTTTAGGTACCGTAACCCCATAATTTCGGAAAAGGACCTGGTGATAGCCATCTCCCAATCGGGCGAAACAGCTGATACCATGGCTGCCATTGAATTAGCAAAGGAAAAGGGCGCAACTATTTTTGGGATATGTAACGTAGTTGGCGCATCCATCCCTCGCATTACCGATGCAGGCGTTTACACACATGCCGGGCCCGAAATTGGCGTGGCATCAACCAAAGCATTCACCGCACAGGTTACCGTTTTAACACTTATTGCATTTTATATAGCGCAGCAGCGGGGCACCATCACCCAAAGCAAACTGATTGAATATTTAACCGAGCTGAATACCATTCCTGAACTGGTTGAAAAAACGTTAAAAGTTAACGACCACGTAAAGGAAATTGCCGAACGTTTCCAAAATTCGCCTAACTGTATATTCCTGGGCCGCGGCAGTTCATTCCCGGTTGCGCTTGAGGGCGCTTTAAAGCTCAAGGAGATATCTTACATACATGCCGAAGGTTATCCTGCCGCCGAGATGAAACACGGCCCTATCGCACTTATTGACGATGCTATGCCTGTAGTATTCATCGCTACCAAAAACTCATCGTATGAGAAAGTGGTAAGCAATATACAGGAAGTGAAAGCCCGCAAAGGCCATGTAATTGCCATTGTAACTGAAGGTGATGTGGATGTAAAGGAAATGGCCGAATACGTGATAGAGATACCACAAACCAGCGAGGCATTTGTGCCGCTGCTGGCTACCATTCCTTTACAACTGCTGTCATACCACATTGCCGTAATGCGCGGTTGCAATGTCGATCAGCCACGTAACCTTGCAAAGTCGGTAACGGTAGAGTAGTGTCTTCGCCGTTTCATAGTTAAAAATAACTGATCAATAAACACAGATCGTTAGCCCGCTGAATATTTGATATTTGGCGGGCTTTTTGTTTTTAACCGGGTTCATAATTAATTGCATATCACTTGTTTATTTAAAAAATTTGGTATATTTATTCTATAAACCCTTAATTATGAACTGGAAACTTGTTTTACAATTGTCGCTTTTTGGCCTGGTAATGGCCTTTGGAACCTTATCGTTAATACCGCAAGCCTTTGAGCCATTTTTTTGGCTGGTAATATTTATCTTCTGCGCTTATATCATTGCCAGGGTATGCACGCAAAAATATTTTCTGAATGGCTTTATGGTAAGTATCTTCAACTGTGTATGGATAGTAGCCGTACACATAATTTTCTACAAAGTTTATATGGATCACCATCCCGATATGGCAGCTATGAATGAAAAAATGCCGCCGCCTTTATCTATACATCCACGGCTGGCAATGGTTACAACAGGCCCGGTAATCGGTATTATATCGGGACTTATACAAGGACTGTTCGCCTTTATCGCTTCAAAAATTGTAAAGAAAAAGAATGTGTCCGCTGCCGGTGTTCAATAAGAGGTTTTTAGCTAAGGAATTACAGACTTGAGTGTCCGACATATTTTTAAAAGAGCAGAGGCCAGTGCGATTCCCTCCCTTGGGAGGGGCAGGGAGGGGTTTAGCCGCCATGCATAGCACGTAAACCCCTCCCCGCCAATTCACAGTCAGCCGCACCCCTCCCCAGGGAGGGAATTCAAAAATTACTGCTCAGGAGTTCGAATATTCAAAAGCATTATAGACTTTTATCGATCAGCTTTAATGGTATCCATATTGCCCTTGCGCGGTAATTATTGGGGTCATATTTGCCATCTGCACAGGAGGGTACACACGGCGCATAACCGTTAATGGAATAATCCATCAACATTTCGTCCTTATCATTAATATATTCCGGGTGCGCCAGTGGTCCGTAGAAAAATGGCCTGTGTCCTTGCTTATTGTCCGTAATAGTATAAATAACTTTGCGTGGCGGGAATGGTCCTTTTGGACTTGTGCTGCTGGTTACATAAATATCCTTTCCGGCATCGCATGTAAGACTGAACTCGGTACTGAACAGCACATACCTGTTCTTCACTTTGCACATATACATACTAAAACCGGGCACATCGGCAATAGCGGCGCATTTTTTAACATCGCCCTGCCAGTTTGCGCCATCCCAGAATAGCCACTTTGCATTCGGTTTATTTTCCGGGAAACGCGCGACGTAAATCTTATTTTTACTCAACCCATAAGTATAAATGAAGCGCTTTTCTTTAATAAAACCTTCGCCAAAGGTTATATCGCCAAAATCCTGCAGGTGCGAGTAGCTTACTACCTGCATGGTTGGCACGTATATTTTGGCCCAGGTATCGCCCATATTTTGCATATCGTACTGGCCGGGGCCGTTTTTGTGCAGGTTGAGGCAGAAGATATAAACCGTATCGCCATGCTGAAAGCCGGTTAGCGGCCATATAAAATTCCCCGGCTGCGCCTTAAAAAAACTCTGTGAGCCATCGCTGCCGGGCTGGGTGATGGTATGCCGCCAGTCCCAATCGCCTTTAGGCTGAAGGAGCACACTGTTATTGGCCCCGAAAAGACAGGGGACTGAATGAGTCGCCGGGTCATAATCATCAATATAACTATCCCCGAACAGCCAGAATACGCGCCCGTCATTTAGCTGAATAGTATAGCCCCCATCCGCTGCGATCATGCCTTTTTCACGTTTGAAAAAGTTGGTGATGTTGCTATCGAGGTGGGCTTTTTGGGCGAATGCGGGAAAAGCAATTGATATAAATAAAACCGAATAAATTAATTTTTTCATAATTTGGTTGAATGTTCAGAACGACCACTACACTCAATAAATGTATAAATAAATTGATTTACTGATATGGAATTATCCAAAAAAGAAAAGCAATTAGCCCGTGAATTGATAGGGAAAGGCTTACAGGAAGATTTAAAAAGAGGGTTATCGAAATTTGATACTATGCTACAGGAATGGAAAAATTTTGACGGGGATCAACGCGACCCCTATAACGATTTTTGCGATAAGGTAAGCGATTATCGAAAATCGATTACCAGACAATATGACGACCGGTTGATGAGCAATACCGATTTAATCGCACTACAACTGCGGGATAAGTTATATGATTTTGCCGAGTTGGATATTTTCAGGCCCGAAATTAAGGAAGACATCATTCGTACACTTAAAATTTGGGATGACGGGAATAAAAAAGGATGACCGGATTGAACCTTGAATGCCTGAAAGATTAAAAAAGCAAGAATGATGCAAAACTCTCTGCAAAAAATAGCGATGAATTTCAAACCATTAGTGTTCGAAATATCCCAAACGAACAGTAGTTAATGCGATTCCTATGAAAGGGGTAAGTTTAACCCCACCATGCATTTACATATAAACCCCTCCCTGCCAACACACATCCAGCCGCACTCCTCCCCGAAGAGGGAATAAAAAAGTAATCACCCAAGGTTTCGAACAATCCCCGTTCATCTACAATTTACTGCGTTCGTGTACTTTATGTTTTAAGTATCCGGTTTATTATGTTGTTTTGACAGCATAATATTAAAACGCGTTTGAAAAAAAAGATTTCTATATCGCTTTATTGGAAATGCCAGCTTATCGGTTGGTCGCTGGCGGCCCTTTATTGGCAGTGTATTGGCTTTTTTGGCGGCAATTATAACTTCTTTATCGGCTTGCTGCAATTTATCTCAGACGTTGCGCTATATATCCTCATTACACATTTATACCGCAATTTTTCAGTTCGCCATCATTGGCAGCAACTGGGCATTGGCAGTTTATTAAAAAGGATTATTCCCGCTGTTGTTATTATGGCTATAGCCTACCTGTTGGTAACTATGCTAAAGGTGCATTTATTTCAGCAATGGTTTCACACCGGTAAAGCCGGGCCATTCATTATTTTCTTTAAAGAAAACTGGTTGCCAATGCTTATGGCCGGTGCCAGGCTGATGTGCATATGGCTGCTGGCGTATCATTTATATTATTACGGAAAGCGTGAGATTAGCCTGGTTAAAGAGAATGCGAGGTTGGCGCTCATTGCAAAAGATGCGCAGCTTAATAACTTATCCGCACAGCTTAATCCGCATTTCCTGTTTAATTCGTTAAACACCATTAAAGCGCTGGTTATTGAAAATCCGAATTCGGCGCGGCGGGCTATCGACCTGCTTTCAGACCTTTTGCGCACCTCGCTTTATGGTAATTACCTGTTATTGCATCCGATAAAGATCGAGTTGGGTTTTGTAACTGATTACCTCGAACTGGAACAATTACGGCTGGAAGAACGGCTGCAATTTTCCATAGCATGTGAAGATGAACTTGGTTACATACCGATACTTCGCTACAGCATACAGGTTTTGGTTGAAAATGCAGTAAAGCATGGGATCAGCAAGCAAAAAAAAGGCGGCATCATCGATATAAAGGTCACGCGTTACAATGATTTGGTAAAGATAATAGTACAGAATCCCGGAGATATCGCAACAGGCGTGCCGCTAGAAGGATTAGGCTTAAAGAATTTAAACGAACGCTTATTACTTCAATATCGAGGGGAAGCAATATTTAATATAAGTGATAGCGATGGAATAGTTTCGGCAGTTATAATGGTCCCGGAAATATGAAAAAGATAGCGGTAATTATAATTGATGATGAGCGCAGCGCGAGGAACGAGATCAGAACTTTGCTGGCCGGTTATCCCGACTTTGAAATTTTAGCCGAAGCAAGAAATACGGATGAGGCAAAGGCGCTCATTGGAGAAAAACATCCCGACTTGATTTTCCTCGACATACAGATGCCTGAAGGATCGGGATTTGAGTTGCTCGAATCGCTTATAAATGTCCCGCAGGTGGTGTTTGTAACGGCCTTCGATCAGTATGCGGTAAAGGCCTTCGAGATAAGCGCACTGGATTACTTAATGAAGCCTGTTCGTGAAGAACGCTTTGCGAAAGCTATTGAACAGGCAAGGCAAAAGCTGGCTGCGGCCCATGAGGAACGAATATTTGTAAAAGACAGGAATCAATACCATTTTATCAATTGGAACAGCGTATTCCTAATTGAATCCATGGATAATTACGCGCGGCTTTATTTTGATGATAAAAAAGTTTTTCTGAAAAGCTCGCTCAATCAATTGGAGCAGCGGTTAAATAAGGATGTCTTCTTCCGGGCAAACCGCGCGCAGATCATCAATATGCAGTTTATTGATAAAATACATACGGCCGCCGGAAAAAATCACATCAGCCTTAAAACAGGCGATATTATTGAAGCATCGGAACGGCAATGGGTTAAATTTAAGAACAGGATGGAAGCCGGCAGCAAAGATGGTTAGCCTGCCTGTGATAACCAGCAAGCCATTCATCAAATAATCAACACTTTATAGTATAAAATATGAACAGAAAGATCTGCATGGCATTGCTATGCCTTTTCACCACACATTATTGTTTTGCCCAGCGGTTTGTTTTACAACCCACTGCCGCCAATGACAGCGCATCGATGGCCCAACAAATAGCGTTGCTGGCTGGTGGGGTTATAAAAACCTATAGGGACACAGAAAGGGAAAATTACCTCGGGAATTTATTCAGGCTACAAATGCTCGCCGGAAATTATCGTGAATCTTTGGTAACGATTAACACACTTTGTACTCTATCGCCACGGACGGCGGACAACATCACACCAAATTATCTGCCATATGAGCTATTTGCAAAAGCGCAAATGGGTCGCGACCAAAATCCGGGCGATTTTAAAAAAGCATATACTTCAGCATTCAACAGCACTTTTGAAAAGCTTGATGATAAAACTGCCTACCGCAGCATAAATGTTTTTTCAAGCGGCGACGGCGTTGATGCTTTAAAAGGCGAATTTCAAAATTCGCTATTATCAGCCAGGAAAGAAACTAACCTAACGCTAACCGAAGCGCTTTCGTTATGCAGGCGCTATTACGATTATTGGCTTTACCGGCAAACGGAAGCGATAACCAGCTCACTGATCCGCGACGACCTCAACCGGCGATATACTGTTAAAAGCCGGTTAGTAACAACAAGCACCGGCTCAAACATAAATGTTATTGTAGTGCTTAAAAAGGGTATAAGCCATGCGCAGCCCGCCGTATTACAATATACCATTTATGCCGATAGCAGCGACATACGCATTTTTAAAGCCGCAGCATACGGATATGCCGGCGTTACTGCTTACACGAGGGGTAAAGGAACAAGCCCTGATAAAATTGTGCCCTATGAACACGATGGCGAAGATGCCAATGATGTTATTACCTGGATCAGCAGGCAAAGCTGGTGCAATGGCAAAGTTGGGATGTATGGCGGCAGCTACAACGGTTTTACGCAGTGGGCAGCGGCAAAATACCATAACCAGGCGCTTAAAACCATTGTGCCTTACGTGGCCGCTATTCCGGGCCTGGGCCTGCCGATGGAAAATAATGTGTTCATAACTGCCAATTACGGCTGGGCATTTTATGTTACCGATAATAAATACCTGGATAATAAAATTTATTACGATCCGCAGCGGTGGCGGTCGCTTAACTTTAAATGGTTTAGCATCGGCGCTGCTTATAATAAGATCGATAGCATCGACGGCACACCCAACCCCTGGTTGCAACGCTGGCTCAAACACCCGGACTACGATAGCTACTGGCAGCGGCAGGTTCCCTACCAGCACGATTTCGCAAAAATTAACATCCCGGTGCTCACGTTTGAGGGATATTATGATGATGGCCAGGTATCCGGACTGCACTATTACCTGGAACATTTAAAATACAATTCAAAAGCCAACCACTACCTTATTATCGGCCCTTATGATCATTTTGGCACCCAGAGCGGCGGTGTGCCTGTTCTGCGCGGTTATAAAGTCGACCCGGTTGCACTGATCAGTACCAGCGATATCACTTTTCAATGGCTGGACCATATATTAAAAGGGGCAAAAATGCCCGGAATAATTAAGGATAAGGTAAACTACGAGGTAATGGGCGCCAATAAATGGCGGCATGCCCCCTCGATAGCCGGGATGGCCGATAAAAGATTGAGATTGTACCTGACTGATGCAAAAAGCAGCGGGAATTATTTGCTTTCGCCACAAAGGCCCTTGAAAAAGGCTGCGCTGGGTGAAACCGTCGACCTGGCTAGCCGTGATTCTTCATATGGTGATTATTACCCCGCCCCGATCATAAAAGACCAGCTCGACCATAGTAATGGGCTGTTCTTCATTAGCAAACCTTTTGACAAGCCGGTAATGGTGAACGGAATGTTTAGCGGAGAATTAAAAGCCATCATCAATAAAAAAGATATGGATGTTACAGTGGTACTGTACGAGGTGACACCTGACGGAAAATATTTTGAGTTGTCCTATTTTTTGGGACGGGCCAGCTATGCCAAAGATATGGCTAAAAGAGCGTTATTACATCCGGGCAAGGAAGAAACCATCCCGTTTACGCGCCCAAGAATGTTTAGCAGGCAGTTGAGTAAAGGCAGCCGCCTGCTGGTTGTTTTAAATACGGATAAAAATCCCTTTGCCGAAGTTAACTACGGTACAGGTAAAGATGTGGCGGCTGAAACAGCCGAAGACGGGAAAATCCCGTTGAAAATTAAATGGTTTGATGATAGTTATATAGATGTGCCGGTTATGGAGTCGCGGTAAATGATTTAGGTTAAACTCATTTTTGATAAAGATTTGCGAAGTTTTTAAAACTTCGCAAATCAATACATGGTGGTTACAGATCGGCTTTTATACCGTATTTCGCGGCGAATTTACGGTACAGTTGTTTGTGCAGGTTATCCAAATTAATATCCCTGCCTTGTATAAATGCTTTTTGAACATCCAGCCCCAGCATATCCAGCGCATCACCCTTGGAGATAAACAGGATAGCATCTTTGCCAACTTCAAGCGTACCTGCCGTTTTATCGATACCTAAAATTTTGGCATTGTTGAGGGTGATCATGCTTAAAGCCTGCTCTTTGGTCAAACCGTAACCTACTGCTTCGCCAGCCTCAAACGGCAGGTTTCGCTGGCGCCAGAAGCCGATGCCAGTTAAGCCGTACAATACGCCTGCATCCTGTAATAATTTTGGCGTTTTATAGGGCAGGTACACATCATCTTCATCATAATCGGGTACCCTTTGTGTTTCGGTAAGTATAACAGGTACGTTATTGTCTTTCAACACATCAGCAACGAGGTATGAATCATGCCCGCCGACTATTACCACCGTAACACCGAGTTTTTTGCCGAATTCAACCGCCTGGACGATCTCCCTTGCGCCATCGGCATTTACAAACAATTTTTTGCTGCCATTGAACAGACCGCGCAGGGCTTCAAAGCGCTGATTGATGACTGTTGGTCCGTCTATTTCGGAATAGGCTTTGGCTTGTACAAACAGGCTGGTGATGGCATCTATTTCTTTTTGCGCACGTTCGGTTGGTGATTCCTGCGGAGCTGCACCCGGTGCGCCACGCCTGCGGAACCCGCTTGCTACCACTGGCCAGTTTAAGTGTACACCGATATTGGTTTTATAAGCCGCATCCTCCCAGTTCCAGGCATCTAGTTGAACTACGGACGATTGACCAGCAATCACGCCGCCGTCAGGTGTAGGCTGGGCTAATAATATGCCATTTGAACGAACGGTTGGTATTACTTTCGAATCGGTGTTGTAAGCCACCAACGATTGCGCGTTGGGGTTGAAGTCGCCGGTTTCAGAATCATCCACAGTACCTTTTGCGCCTTCTTCTACTTCTATCAAACCCAAAGTGGTTATCGGGCAAATAAAGCCGGGATATACCTGCTTACCGGTAGCGTCGATCACATCAGCGCCGGCGGTACTGGCAGGTGCGCCTTCGCCTATAGCGGTTATTTTGCCTTTATCAAATGCTATATAGCCGTTATTGATTACTGTGCCATTGCCCACATGGATAGTAGCTCCGGTGATGATAATTGGTTTTGATTGTGCAGGTGCAGGCGAAATGTTTGCCTGCGCGTTTACGAGGTTTATGCCAAGCAATAATCCTCCAAAAATTAAAAATAGCTTCTTCATGTTTTTAAGGATCATTGGTTATTGTTTATCAGTTTGAACAGTTGTAGTTGATTGTGTTTGATCGGCAGATGCGCCGCCATTGTCACCTAACACGAATTCATCATCCTCGGCAACCTCATCATTTTTACGCGGACGACGGCCCATCGGGCGTTGTGTTACCGCGCCTTTGTTTTTGGCGGCGATCATTTTTTGGATGATGCGCGCCTCGTCGGCCTTCATGGCTTTTTGGTTAGCAGCATCTTTATCAATGTCCCAATAGGGGATACCGTCTACAAAAGTTTTCTCTGCCACTGCATAAACAGATAACGGATCAGCCGACCATATTACGATATCGGCATCCTTGCCAACCTTAATACTGCCTACGCGATTATCCACGTGCAGCATTTTGGCCGGGTTAAGCGTAACAAACTTTAATGCTTCCTCTTCGCTCAAATGGCCGTAGGTTACAGACTTGCCGGCTTCCTGGTTAAGGCGGCGTGCCATTTCCTCATCATCAGAGTTAATGGCGGTAACAACGCCCATATCATGCATCACACGGGCATTGTACGGGATGGCTTCGGTAACTTCCATTTTATAGGCCCACCAGTCGGAGAAGGTTGACCCAGCGATACCACGGATAGCCATTTTATCGGCCACTTTATAACCTTCCAGCACGTGAGTAAAGGTGTTTACTTTAAAGCCGAGGCTGTCGCCAACCTTCATCAGCATATTTAGTTCCGATTGTAAATAGGAGTGGCAGGTAATGAAACGTTTCTTGTTCAATATCTCTACAATCGCATCCAGCTCCAGGTCGCGGCGCACGTGGTTGCCTTTTACAGCACGGGCAGCCTCATATTCCTTAGCGCGGGTAAACTCATCTACATAAACCTGCTCAACACCCATACGGGTTTGCGGGTAGCGCATGTTTGGCGTGCCTTCGGGTATGCCCCAGTTGCTTTGCTTAACGTTTTCGCCCAATGCAAATTTAATGAAGCCATCAGCGCCTTCAAACTTCATATCATCGGCCAAAACACCCCAGCGGTGTTTGATCAGCATGGTTTGCCCGCCAATAGGATTGGCCGAGCCATGCAGAATATGCGAAGTGGTTACGCCGCCCGCCAACTGACGGTAAAGGTTAATATCTTCGGGATTTAATACGTCGCCGATGCGTACTTCAGCAGTAACGGCTTGTGTGCCTTCGTTCACGCTGCCTGCAACGGCAATATGCGAGTGCTCATCCACAATACCAGGCGATAGGTGCTTGCCGGTAGCATCAACAACTGTTGCGCCTGCCGGTGCTGCCAGGCCTTTGCCAATGGCTTTTATTTTGCCGTTCTCTATCAGCACATCGGTGTTTGGCAAAATGCCGTCTTTTTCGCAGGTCCAAACAGTGGCATTTTTAAACAGCGTAGTTTGGGCGGTTGGCAAGGTAACATAGCCATAAGCGCCAAACGGGTAAACAACCGGGCCGACAGTCAGGTCGGGCTTAGGCGTTGGCCTTGGCGACATGCCCGGTGCTGCTGCCCCGGAATAAGTTGCCACCCATTTAAACTCCGTACCATCAGGCAGGGTACCGTTACCGTGAAAGGTGAGCGGCGAAGCATTGGTGATATAACCATCCAAACGGATATTACCGCTTGGTTTATTTTTCAGGTCGAAGTAAATGCTTACCATATCGCCATTGCGGGTAAGCGTTCCTTTGGCGCGGGTGCTATCGGCATCGCGTGATAAATTTACTTCATATTCAGCGGGTGTGCCGCCTATTTTTAGCGTAACGCCGGATAATGCATCACTGGCTATGGTATAATTGCCGCGCAGGTCGGCTACGTCTATACGACTAACCTGGTATTTGCGGCCTTCTATCCAGTTCTCGTAAATGATATTTTCTTTTTTAAACAGGTCGTCGGAAGTGATAATGAAATTGGCCATTTTGCCTTTTTCAAGTGTGCCTACCTTATCGGCAATACCCAGCATTTGGGCGGGAATAACTGTTAATGATTGCAAAGCCTGCTTTTCGCTCAAGCCATAATCCATCGCGGTACGCAGGTTTGTCCAGAAATCTTTGGCGTTTGATAAGCCGTACGAGGTGATGGCAAAACGTATCCCGTTTTTCTCCAGCGTTGCCGGGTTGGTTGGCGCAAGTTCCCAGTCTTTCAATTGTGCATAGCTTACTTTGCGGGCATCTAATGGGTCTTCCACGTCATATGCATCGGGGAAGGTTAGGGGGATGATAAAGCTGGCCCCGGTGCCTTTCATGGCATCAATACGGCGGTACTCGTCGCCATCGGTTTTATAAATATATTCCTTGCCGAACTCTTTGGCTATTTTCCAGGCGCGCATTACGCCCAGCGGGTCGCCTACCTCGAATATTTGCGGGATAGCCTGTTCCTTGTTAAAATCAGCTAAAGAAATATTGTATTCCTCATTTTGGTTCTTATACCAGTCGGCATCATAATAGGTTTGGCGCAAAACCGCTATACTGCCCATTAATGACGAAGGGTAATCCGTAGCTGCTGTACCTTTACTGAATGAATAATTAGCCGCAGCCTCGTCATTCAGCATTACTTCGTTATCCGATTCATCGCCCAAAGTAACTGCTACCGAAGTGCCGCGCGCAATACCATCATGTATCAGCGACTGCACAGCTGTAAAGCCGTTCTTTTTGTAATCTTCAGCTTTAGAAGCATCGGCATGGAAAATATCTTTAGCAGCCATTTCGGGTTTGATGGCTTCATTCCAGTTATAAGCGCCCTGTTTAGTTGTGGTATAAACAGGTGCAAAACGGTTGCGGCGGCCTAACTCCTGTCGTGGTGCATCGGGCATGCCATAGGTGGAATAAGCATCTATCAAACCGGGATAAATGTATTTTCCTTTCAGGTCTATCACCACATAACCTTTGGGAATGGCAACACCTGCGCCAACTGCTTCAATTACGCGGTCTTTAACCAGTAAAACCCCGTTGGGAATGGTTTGATCGGCGTTGACTACGATGTTGGCATTGGTAAAGGCGAATAGCCCCGGCCGGATATCATAAGGGCCATTAACGGGAAAAGTTTCCTGCGCATAAAGCAAATGGGTAAGCAATACGGCGCAGCAAATGAGTAGAATTTTTTTCATTATAGTGACTTGTTTTTTAATGGTAATGAAGCTATCATGAGCTGTTTTTATTCATTCATTTTGTAAGCAGTAGCTCATGATGGTTTCATCTGTTGTGAATTAATAATGAGGTTGATAAATATAATCAACATTTTGGTAGCTCCAATAAATGGATAAAAATCGTAGTGCTTTTGTTACAAAGGTGTGTCCGCTACTGGTATGGACACTTTCGAATATAAGTGCCTTAACTGTTCATTTTGTGAACGTTTTGGCGCTATGCAAGCTATTGATCTACAGCAATGTTGGTGTTCACGGTGTTCACGGGTTTTGGATAACCAACTGTATAATAGCAGGTTGAGTGTTCACGCCAAAAACCAGCGTTCACCGTACATATTGAACACCGAACTGTTCCCCAATGCTAGCGCACACGTGGCGTGTGCTTACCAAAGTTTCAGTGTACGGAAGTGTTCAGTCAGTTAGCAAACGAATACCTTAAATTACTTAGTCTTTGCAAACCGATAAGTATAGCTCAACAAAAAATACCGCCTGATGGCTTCGTTCTGAATATCATTTATCGTATTGTTCGAGGCATAATGCATGGCGCTTATGCCCTGGTTTAGAATGTCGTAGCAGGTAAGCCTTATTTCACCTTTATCCTTCTGCTGAAATGCCTGTGCAACTGAAAAACTTAACAGGTTCGATTGCCGCTGAAAACCCTGCGCTACCAGCGGGTTGTAAATGTGGGTATAATTAATGTTCCAGCTAAGCCTTTTTGGCCACTGTACATCCAGCGGGAGGCTTATCGTTTGCTGTACATAACTTTGGTTTGGATAATTAACCAGCTCGTACCGTGTTATTGCGGGGTTGATATAATAGGATGGTTCAAATTCTATCACATCTTTCCAACTGATGCGGGTAATTTCAGATAGCGGCAGCGCGTAGGTATCCTGGTAGCCATCTTTATCATTCACCTCAAAAAAATTGTGCCCTGCGCTGCCATTAATATTAATATTTTCACTTACACGCCAGTCGCCGGTGTTCTTTATAGGCTTGGAAATGCTCGCACTAACATAAGTGGTAAACCGCCCGTTTTTGTTAATAGGGGTTGTTAACTGGGCACCTTGCGCGTTAACAAAACTTTCCTGTATAATGCTGTTATCCTCTAATTTCACCTGTGCCGATAAAAAAATAAAAATGTTGCTTTGCATATTATAGTCGTTATAACGGATGGCAAAGTTCCGTAAGCGCATCGGCTTCAGGTCGGGGTTGCCGGTAAAGCTGTTCAGCTGGTTATATACAACCGTTATCGGCTGCAACTGGCTTACTGTTGGCTGCTGTACATCTTCGCCATAGTTGAAACTTATCTTGTTCACGCTTACTGAAACAGAAGGGAACAGGTAAGTAAAATGCTGGTTAAGATTGGGAACGCTATTGTGAAACTGGTTATCGATCTGGTTGGTTTGCGCAATGACGCCGATATTGATATTGATATTTTTTTTAATATAAACCAACTGCGGATGTGCACTTTGCTGCCACTGATCGCGGACTAAATTGCTGCTCTGATCGGGTAAAAACAGGTTATACAAGCCTGTTTTAGGGTCGAGGTCATAGGTGATCAGGTCGGCGCCGTTGTTTAGGTAATTGCCGTTGGCATTAAAACCTGCTGTAATGGTTTTACTAAGCGGATAGTTATAGCCAACGCTTAAGCCGGCAGTGGTATTGCGCGTAGTGTTATTGGCCAGCCTGTCTAACGTATCTGATGTTAATCCTGCCGTAAATGACATTAGGTTATCGGCGCTGATGGCTATATCCCGCAGTGGGTTCACCTGCACATCGCTTGTTATAGTGAGCGACTCGCCTTTTTTCTTAAATGAATGATAATAAGTTAATGTATGCTGGTATTGTGTACCGCTGCCATTATCATTATTGTTATTTACGCTTTTACTCAACAAAGGGGTAAAATTATTAAAGCTGGTAACCTGGCTTAATCCGTTTGATTTATTAGTGTTAAAGCCTAATTGAGGCACATATTTTATATCGGTAGCACTATCGGGCGTCCAGTCTATTGTACCGTTAACCGTATTTTGGTTAGTAACGTTGTGTATTTTGTTAGATGAGTTATTGGTTAAAACGGTGTCGCCTAAAAACTGCGCTACATTTACCTGCTGCTGGTTATTGAAAATGTTGTTGCTGTAATTGTACACGAGGTTGAGCTTTACTTTTTTGCCGAAGTTATCATTGATATTAACCCCGGTATTGGTAACCTGCCTGGTGCCTTCGCCCGGCCCGAACCCTGTTAACGATGTGCCAATAAATTCGGTACTACCCAAATTCTTACTGTTGCCAATTGCAGTTACCTGCAAATTATCAATTGATTTATTATAAAGCCCGTCGAGATTGTATTTCCCCTGCGTACCGCCGCCGGCAGTTACGTGACCAAATGTGGCTTTAGAGAATTTCTTTTTGAATTTTAGATTGATGATCTTTTTTACCGCCCAATCTGGTTGTAAATGGGCGGGGTCATTCTCGCGGTCGTCGTATACCTGTACGCGGGCTATCATATCAGCATCCAGGTTTCGGGTGGCGATCTTAGGGTCGTTGGCAAAAAAATCGCGGCCATCAACTTTTATCTTTGATATAGCTTTACCGTTGAAAGTGATCGTTCCGTCACGGTCAACCTGCATGCCGGGCAGTTTTTTTAACAGGTCCTGCACCAGGGCATTTGGCCGCACTTTGAAAGCCTCGGCATTAAAATCGATAGTGTCTTTTCTGATTACAACAGGCGCCATTTCTCCTTTAACTATTATTTCGGTAAGGTTTTTTGTGCTAAGGGTTAAAGTGCCCAGGCTCAGCAATTCGGCGCCGGTGAATTTTAGCTTTACATGCAGGGATTGATAAGCCACATGCGATATCAGTAAACGTATAGGGTCGCTGTCTTTTATATTATGAAAAGTGAACTGACCCTTTTTATCGGTAAGCGTGTAGGAGACAAGCGACGAATCACTCACTTTTAATATAACAATGGTTGCAAGCTCAATGGGTTCGCGACTGGTCGAGTCGATAATGGTAGCAGTAATTGTATGCCGGATTTGCGCCCGGCATACGTTTACAACACAAACAATCGCGATAAGGGTTAAGTAGAAGTTTTTTCTCATTTAGTTTTGGTTAACTAAATGTATAGTCATTATATGGAGCCGCCAAAACCGTTAACATTTATTGATATAATTTAACGTTTATTAACGTCGCAGGGACGAATTAATAATTGCTAATGGGATATTACAGGGAAATTGCTTTCGAGATTTTAAAGTGCCTGAAGGTTTGATATTTAGGCTAAAGCCTGGATTGATCGATAAACCAAACCGTTGGCTAAAGCCGAACGGCAATAAATTTTATCATTGCCGTCCCATTTATGGGGCGGATAACTATTGAAATCGCATTGGCTTTAGCCAAATATTCGCCGAAATGTTTTAAAGGCGATTTCCGGCCGGATGTATCACGGACATATAATTTAATTAATGTGTTGTATATTCGAAGAAAATTTAGCGCCATGTACCCTACGCTCTTACACCTGCATTCAGGCTTCCGTTATGTGGTAAGCATACTGCTTATCCTGTCTATCATCCTTTCATTTGCCGGCTGGTTCGGTAAATCAGCTTACACCGAAGGCAATCGCAAGTTGAATTTATTTACGCTTATCTCGGCCCACATACAATTATTATTAGGATTAGTGCTGTATTTCAAAAGCCCTTTTGTACAGTTCAATTCTTCAACTATGAAGACAGACGCCCTGCGTTACTGGACTGTGGAGCACATCACTATGATGATTATCGCCATTGTGTTGATCACCATCGGTCATAGTAAATCCAAGAAAGCTGTACTGCCTGTAGCGAAGCATAAAACAATTGCTATATTTTATACAATAGCCCTCGTAATCATTGTTTTGGCTATTTTAGCCAGCAAAAGAAGTTTTTTTGGAATTAGTTGATCAAAATATTGCAAAAAAATTTGGTAATTCAATTTTCTTTCTAAATTTGCCCTCGCTATGATCAAAAACACTCCAATTAACCGTTGGTGGCACCATCTAACCAATGGCAGCCGGAAAAAGATTTGATCTATACTAACCAATTGTAAACCTATTTGGAACCCGGCGAATAATATTCGACGGGTTTTTTGTTTTAAGGGAATTAAGAGAAATGAAACGATATAAAATAACAACTATACAAAAGAAGCTGCTGGCCGATACCACCACGCCGGTAAGCATTTACCTGCGCCTGCGCGATGTGTTCCCTAATTCGCTCCTGCTGGAAAGCTCCGACTACCATAGTCGCGAAAACAGCACCAGCTACATCTGCTGCGAACCGATCAGCGGGCTATTGCTTAACGAAGGCAACCTCAAACTAAAATACCCCGACGGTGAAGAAAACTTTGAGCCGGGGCAGTTTGAACTGATAGGCCAGATAAATGATTTTTTGAAATGTTTTGAAACGGATACAACGCCATCGAAGATCATATCCAACGGGTTATTCGGCTACTTCGCGCATGAGGCGGTAGAGCATTTTGAGACCATCAAATTAAAAAAGGTTGAGAACGATCCGAAAAAGATACCCGAGATGCAGTACAATATGTACCGTTACGTGATCGCGATCGACCACTTTAAAAACGAGCTTTACATCTCCTATAACCAGTTTGAAGGCGAAGCGCCGAACGGCGGCATTGAAAAGCTGGAATACCTCATTAAAAACAAAAACTTCCCCGAATATTCCTTCCAGAGCAACAGCGAAGAACGGTCCAGTCTTACTAACGAGGACTTTATAGCGATAGTGGAAAAAATGAAGCAGCACATTTATCGCGGCGATGTTTTCCAGATCGTGCCATCGAGGCCATTCTCCCGGCAGTTTTTGGGCGATGAATTTAATGTGTACCGGGCGCTGCGGTCAATCAACCCATCGCCTTACCTGTTTTATTTTGATTATGGCGATTTCAGGATTTTCGGCTCATCGCCGGAGGCACAAATCACTATTAAAAATCGTGTGGCCAGTATATTTCCAATCGCAGGCACCTTTAAACGTACCGGCGACGATGTGAAAGATGCTGAACTGGCCCAGAGCCTGATAGAAGATCCCAAAGAATCAGCCGAACACGTAATGCTGGTCGACCTGGCCCGTAACGACCTGAGCCGCCATTGCGAGCAAGTGGAAGTAAAGGCTTTTAAGGAAGTGCAGTATTATTCACACCTGATACACCTCGTTTCGCATGTAAGCGGAAAGTTGCTGCCCAATGTGGCGTCATTTAAAGTTGTCGCCGATACCTTCCCGGCGGGTACGCTCAGCGGCGCACCGAAATACCGCGCCATGGAGATTATCGACGAAAACGAAAAAACCAAACGCGGTTTTTACAGCGGGGCCATCGGTTACCTCGGCTTTAACGGCGACTTTAACCACGCCATTATGATACGCTCATTCCTGAGTAAGAATAATACCCTGCATTACCAGGCAGGAGCAGGCATTGTGGCGGGTTCGGTACCTGAAATGGAGTTAAGAGAAGTAGATAACAAAATAGCCGCCTTAAGAAGGGCGATTGAACTGGCGGAGGAAATATAACAATGAACGACAAGATACTAATAATAGATAATTACGATTCCTTCACTTATAACCTGGTGCATTTGGTTAATGAAATTGGTTTGCAGTGCGAGGTTTGGAGGAATGATCAGTTTGCGCTAAGCGATGTGGATGCATATGATCACATCATTCTTTCACCCGGGCCGGGCATACCTTCTGAAGCTGGTTTGCTGCTGGAGGTAATTGAAAAGTATGCACCCACCAAAAGCATTTTTGGGGTGTGTTTAGGCCAGCAGGCTATTGCCGAAGTTTTTGGCGGTACGTTGTACAACTTAAAACAACCTATGCACGGCATTGCCACGCCGATAAAAGTAACCGACCCGCAGGAAAAGCTTTTTACCGGTTTGCCGGAGAGTTTTAAGGTTGGGCGCTACCACTCGTGGGTAGTGGATGGGAAAAGCCTGCCGGATGTGTTTACGGTTACTGCGATCGATGAAGCAGACAATTCAGTAATGGCATTGCGCCATAATGAGTACGATGTACGGGGTGTACAGTTCCACCCCGAATCGATATTAACGGAGTATGGTAAAGAAATGATGAAAAACTGGCTGGGTGTATGAGTATTTTAGACAAGATTGTTGAGAATAAACGTATTGAGATTGCGGCAGCTAAAAAACTGGTTTCACATAAGGAACTTGAGCGGTCGGAATTTTTCGGTCGTGAGACGTATTCATTCCACGAATCACTGCTGCACCCGGAGCGCACGGGCATTATTGCCGAATTTAAACGCAGGTCGCCGTCAAAAGGCATCATCAATGATAACGTAAGCGTTAAAGATGTGACGACAGGTTATGCATCGGCAGGAGCATCCGCTTTATCTGTTTTGACAGATAAGGATTTTTTTATGGGCGAAAAGGCCGATATTTTAGAAGCCCGTCGCAGCAATGCTATCCCCATTTTGCGCAAGGATTTTATGATAGATGAATACCAGGTGCTGGAAGCGAAAGCCTGGGGTGCGGACATTATCCTGCTCATCGCGGCTATCCTTACGCCTGCCGAAATTCACCGACTAGCCTCACAGGCAAAAAGTATTGGTTTGAATGTGTTGCTCGAAGTGCATAATTTAGAAGAATTGCAGCGCAGCATCGACCCTAACCTGGATGCCATCGGTGTTAACAACCGCAACCTGGCTGATTTCAGTGTTTCGGTGGAAACATCGTTCAACCTGGCGGAGCATATCCCGGCGAAGTTTATGAAGATATCCGAAAGCGCCATCAGCAACCCAAAAGTAATCAGGGAGCTGAAAAGCGCTGGCTTTAACGGGTTTTTAATTGGCGAGAACTTTATGAAACAGCCTGATCCGGGCCTCGCGATGAGGGAGTTTGTGGCGGAGTTATAGCAGCATTGCATTCAAGCATCAATTTGATAAATAGTTTATTGTAGGTACATTAGCTATAATGTCGACTAAGCCAACATTAAATCCTGAACAAAAGACAGCCTTTAAAGCTATTCAGAAATTCCTTGAGCATCCTTCAGCCAATGTGTTTATTCTGAAGGGTTACGCAGGTACCGGGAAAACTTTTTTAATGCAGCAATTAGGGCAATGGCTTACGGAGCATGAACAATCCTTCTGTTTATTAGCCTCTACCGGCAGGGCTGCTTCAGTATTAAAAGGTAAAACGGGCTTCCCCGCAAAAACAGTTCACAGCGAATTATATAATTTCAGCAAGGTTGATGGCATAGATGACAGGATGCTGGAAGAAGCTGCTGAAATGGATCATGCCGGGCAAATGAGCCTGCAATTTACCACGCGAAAGCCGGATGAGGAAAAACAATTGTACATCGTCGACGAGGCTTCAATGCTATCAGGCGACTTAACGAAAGATGTCCTGTTTGCGCAATTTGGATCGGGTGTTTTGTTGAATGACTTTTTTGAAGTTGTTGGAAAAAATAAAATAATTTTTGTCGGCGATCCCTGCCAGTTGCCGCCTGTAGGGCAAGGCTTTAGTCCGGCCTTAGACCTGGAATGGCTGGCCGGGCAAAACAAGGTTGCACTTTCTTATACATTGGAAAAAATTGAAAGGACAGAAGCATCAAACGACATATTGACACTGGCAGGTGCTGTACGTGATATGAGCCTGCAAAAAGAGTGGGAATTATACCTTAAGTTGCCTGCTGACGGCCTGAAGAATGTTAAACTGTATGCCGCTGATACTGAATTATTCAACGTTTATTTCAAAAAGTATAAAGAGACAGGCACAAATGAAACGCTTGCTATTGCCAGGAGCAATAAAATGGTAGCAAAAATTAATAATGCCATGCGCCGTGGGCTTTACGGTAAAACAAATATACCGTTGTATATTGATGAGGTTTTACTGGTTACCCAAAACAATTATAAAGTACCGTTAACCAATGGCGATTTTGTAGTTGTATGCGAATTGGGTGATATTTCTTCAAAGGCTTCTCTTAAATTCCAAAACGTTCGTTTAAAATCCGTTGCCACCGGTATAGAGTATAATATTATCCTGTCGTTAGATTCATTGTATAGCACTACAGGTAATCTTTCAAATAACCAGATGAAAGAATTAATGATGGACTTTAGTTACAGGATGCGCGAAAAAAGCATTAGCACAAATACTGCGGCATATAAAAAGGAAATGCTGGAAGACGATTACCTGAATTGTTTACGGGTTACTTACGGCTATGCAGTAACCTGCCATAAAGCGCAGGGTGGCGAATGGAACAACGTTTTTTTGTTTTTAGATAACGACAACAACGGCATGTATAATATGCCTCCACAGGTGCTATGTAAATGGTGGTACACGTCGATCACCAGGGCACGGCGGGAACTGCATTTAGTGAAACATTGGTGGGTTAAGTAGTTCTTATTCGGGTTCAAAATACCTGCCAATGGTATTTTGCACGTTATTAACCTAAAGTTATCTGTTTCAATAAATAGTATAATATGGAGTAACGTTGTGGTAATATAAGCATAATAGAACCATTATGTGGCAATAATATTCAGTTTACGCCGGGCGTGTTTTTTTGTAAAAACACTCAAACACTCCTTATGAAACTGGAACATTTAAAATTAAACCTAATCCCCGCAGCTACCACAGGTGCGCTGCTGTTGGGGGCGGCCCTTTTTGCCGGCTGCAGCAAAAAAAATAATAGCCCTACAACTACCGGCTCAATTAACAGCGTAAATCACGTAGTGGTTATTTACATGGAAAACCACAGCTTTGATAACCTGTACGGTTCCTTTACCGGTGCCAACGGTTTGCAAAACGCTACCGCTGCCAATTATACACAGGTCGATCCAACTAACAACAATCAGCCTTACGCTACATTGCCCCCCATTAATACCGCAGCGGATATTGCGAGTTACCCCAACGCTGCTTTGTTTCCGACAGATTTGCCAAACAAGATTTTCAATATCGACCAATATGTGCCTAACGATGCAATACCCCCGGATGTTACGCACCGCTTTTACCAGGAACCGTTACAGATAGATAACGGTAAAATGGATAAATATGCTTATTATAACATCTATGGGAGTTCGGCTGGCTTGTCACAAGGATATTATGACACCAACTTATTGCCATTACTATCCATGGCGCAAGAATATACGCTTTGCGATAACTTTTTCCACAGCGCTTTCGGTGGCTCGTTTTTAAACCACCAGTGGCTAATTGCCGCTGCAAGCCCTACTTTTCCTAACCCGCCGGCCGCGAAAGTAGCAGATACTGCATTACTGGCTTCGACCGGTGGCGCACAAGGCGATGGCTTTATAACCCCTATGGGCAGCCCTGTTGGTGTTCCGGCTAATAATTATGCAGTTAATACCTGCTATTCGGTAAACACCCCGCATCCGGCAACAACCGCTGCAAGCCAATTGGTGCCAAACCAAACCAACCCTACCATTGGCGACAGGTTAAATGACAAAAGCATATCGTGGGCCTGGTATTCCGGTGGCTGGGACAATGCCCTGGCAGGCCATCCCGATCCGAATTTCCAGTTTCACCACCAGCCATTTGTATACTATAAAAACTATGCCGATGGTACTGCCTTAAAAGCACAGCACCTGAAAGACGAAACCGATTTTGAAGCAGCAGCCCTGGCTGGTACTTTACCGGCTGTATCGTTTGTAAAGCCTTTGGGTACCTATAACGAGCACTCTGGTTACTCTGATGTACAATTAGGAGAAACCCACGCGCTTGAACTGATAAATGATGTGTTAAACGGCCCTAATGGTAAAGATTGTGTAATTATTATTACTTATGATGAAAACGGTGGTTTCTGGGACCACGTTGCGCCGCCAAAAATCGATCCATGGGGGCCGGGCACACGTGTACCAACCATTATTATTTCTCCGTTTGCAAAAAAGGGATATGTTGACCATACCCAATACGAAACGGTAAGTATACTCGCTTTCATAGAAAAAAGATGGGGTTTAACGGCACTGTCAACACGCGATAAAGCCGCTAATCCGTTCAGCAATGCCTTTACTTTTTAATAATCTTTCATAACCTGTAAATCCACGCAGGCAATAATTTATTAATCCGGATAAAGGGGGGTGGCTGAAAAGCGGCTCCCTTTATTCATTTTTTAACGACTATCCGCAACTGGGTTCTTTACTCCTGCCCAAACAACAAAAAGTGATTTCAAATTAATGAAGAAGTTTGTTTTTATACCCCTGCTAATTAGTTTAATTGCCGCATATGCGCTTTACTCGTGTAAACCAAAAACCCCCGTTCCCGAAACAACAATTGCGCAACTATTAGTGGCGCAAATTGACAGCCTTGCTGCTTGCAAAAACAAACTGCTTGTTGCAGCAGAAAGCGATAAAACTGGTGAAAAACAATTGCAGCAGCTTTTTTTGCAGCTAAGGCTGAGTTATAAAAAAGCGGAATGGGCCACCGAATATTTCGACCCGGCAACCTCCCGGTTTTTTAACGGGCCGCCCGTACAGGAGATTGAAATGGCAAGCGGCCAGGTGTTTGCCCCTGCCGGCCTGCAGGTTATAGAGGGTTATCTTTTCCCCAGGTATAACATCAGCCAAAAAAAAGTACTAATAGAGCAGCTTAAGCTGCTGCAAAGTGGTTGCGACAAATATAAAAGCCACTTTGCCAATATCGGTATTTTTGATTGGCAGGTATTTGATGCTACCAAATTGGAAGTATTCAGGATACTATCCCTCGGTATTAGTGGTTTTGATAACCCGTTAACTTTAAAAAGCTCGCAGGAAGTAGTGGCCAGCCTCGAAAGCATGAAACCGGTTTTGGCTTTGTATGAAGATAAAGAGGGTACTGGAAATTTGTCCGGCGAGTTTGACGCGGCAATAAAATATCTTCAAGCGCATACCGATTTTAACACGTTCGACAGGGCTGCATTTATAACAGGATATGGCAATGTAATAACAACAAGCATCACCAGCCTGGAGAAAAAATTAAACATCCACGAAATGCATTATAACCGTTTATTGAACATGGATGCGAAAACGTTGTTTGATAAAGATGCATTTTACCCGGATGCCTATAACCCAAATGTTTTTGAACCGGGGCAAACGGCTATTACCATAGCAAGAAGGATAGCCTTGGGGAAAGTGCTTTTCGCGGATCCCATCCTGTCGGGGCCTGGTACAAGGAGTTGCCAGTCGTGCCATCAGCCCGAAAAGGCATTTACCGACGGATTTGTAAAAAACACCATGATTGGTAACAGTAATAAACTGATACGAAGAAATACGCCTACCTTGATAAACGCGGCCCTGCAAGCCGCGCAGTTTGATGACCTGAGGGCTGGTACCTTAGAAGGGCAGGCGGATATGGTAATACATAACAAGGATGAAATGCACGGCTCCCTGGCAGTGTCGGTAAAACGCCTCTGGCAAAATAAAAGCTACCGGCAATTGTTTACTGATGCATTTCCTCAAAAAAACAGGACAAGCATAGATACGCTCGAACTGCTGAATGTAATTGGGGCTTATGTGCGTAGCCTTGTTGCCCTTAACAGCCGCTTTGACGAATACATGCGCGGTAATAAAGCCGCGATGAACCGGCAGGAAATTACTGGTTTTAATTTGTTTATGGGTAAGGCAAAGTGCGGTACCTGCCATTATATGCCACTGTTCAACGGGTCATTCCCGCCAAGATATCTGATAATTGAAAGCGAGGTAATTGGTGTCCCTCAAACTATAGCCGAAACCGCAATTGATACCGATATGGGCAGGTACAATATATTAAATACGCCTGCTTTTAAACATGCTTTTAAAATATCCACCGTGCGCAACGCTGCGCTTACCGCACCGTACATGCATAATGGCGTATTTAAAACGCTCGACGAGGTAATGGACTTTTATAATAAAGGTGGTGGCGCCGGCTTAGGCTATAAGGTTGATAACCAAACGCTGGATCCGGGAAAATTGAACCTCACAAAAGAGGAAAGTGCTGATGTGATTGCTTTTATAAAGAGTTTGAATAGCAGGTAAGGCTGGTTAGCTATCTATTTATGTTTTCTTTTTGGTGATAAACAGAATCGATCTCTATGTATCCATCCCCAATTTCGTAAAATATATAATAATTATCCCAAATCAATAATCGTATTTCGGGATCATCAGTTTCCAGCCCCGTCAACGGATGTTTAGCTAATTTTGACAGCCCTTTGTTTTAATCCGGCTAAAAACTTTTTGGAGTATGTGTTTGATTTATTTCGAATGTCGTTAAACTCAATTATTCTGTCAATATCAGCAAAGGCTTTATTAGTATAAACTACTTTAGCCATTTCTCATATTTCTTTTCAAAATCTTCCATCGAGTAAACATGTCCGGCTTTTGCATCTTCTTTGCCTTGTCTTATTCCTTCCTTCATATGCTCAGGAATAATAAAAACACTCTCCTTGCTGTCAATAATAGCCTCAATATGCTCAAGAAAGCGCTCATCATTCAGATGGTCTATCTTTTCATGAATGGATTTTTTCAACTCTAACAGCGTCATAATATAAAATTACAAACTTTTTGTCAAAATCTATCAAAACGCTACATGCACCCTTAGCGAAAATACATTCACCGGTCCACGGTCGGCGTTGTAGGCAGGGTTCATGATAAACTGGTAATCGGGCGTGAGCCAAAATATTTTTTTGTAGGCGTTGATCTTATAGTAGAGCTCAGCCACCATTTCCGGGCTGTAATTAAGTTTGCCGTCGCCAATGATAAAGCCGTAGCCGCCATCAGCCAGGTAGTCGCGGTGTTCGGATGATAGTCCGCTGCCGATGAATGCCAGGCCTGCTTCATCATCAGCACGGTTCCATAAACCACCTTTTAATGTGCCGCCGAAACTTAACGAACGGTCTATTTCGGTGAAGAACCAGGTTTCGGTATGGCCATCGTTATAGCCAAGCCGTGCAAATACGCCAAAGTCCTTGCTTAAGTACTGGTCGGCACTGATGCCGAAGCCATATTTATGCCTGCCGTAGGCTTCGGTACTATCAACAACCGGCGCTTTGGGGTTCTGGGCAATGGCCTCATCATAATTACCAAACTTGCCGTTGTTGGTAAATAGCAATACACGTACTGCGCCTTTCTGGCTGTTTATGGTATAGCGGCGTTCATATTCTACGGTTTGGGTATTGGCATGCAGTATTTTGGCATCCCATACTGATCCATTGGGCGTAGTAGTAACCATGGTAAAGGCAAAACGCAGCGTCCAGTCGGGTTGGCCTAATTCGGTATACAAACCTAATACATAGCCACGGGTGTTGGCCGGGTAATCCCATGCGCCGTTATCCATCAGCGCCCAGTTCATAAATTGCTCGCGCGGGTCATGGCTGAACTCGTTATTGTCAAAATAATCGGCCATGCCGAATTTTCCTACGGTAAAGAAAAAGTAGCGTTTGCTGCGCAGGCCGGCAAGCTGGTTAATATCATCGGCAATGGTATCTTTTTCTTTTCCCCACTCAAAGGTTTGTTTAAAGTACAAACGGGCAATGTAAATGCCGGGCGAGGAGCTGCCCACACGGAAGGTTTCGCCGTTCGGAAATGCTGCTATGCCTGTTGTTTTACTTAAGCCGCTGCCGCCTGACAATTCGGGATCAAAAACGGCCTCAGCGCCTTTCCATAACCGGGCGTCGCCAAAAAGTGTGCTGGTTATGGAGCTCTGCGTTTCCTGCATGGTAGACAAGCTGTTTGTGCCCGAGTATGGCGCACTGAACGATGGCTTATATTGCGTTATGGTTGTCTCCTGGAAATGGAAATTATAAGGCTCTTGCTTAACGGTATCCTGCCCAAAAACAAATTGAGCGACCGCAAGCATAAATATAGTTGGTAGTAAAAGTTTTTTCATTCGCCGTAAAAGTATGAACAGTATGTTAACTGAATATTTTCCTTATCGTTTATATTTTAAGCAAAGCTAATAATATTTTTAGATAAGCCTAAATATTATTAGCCTATTCTATAGCCAAAGACTAAACTTGCGAATAAACCAGTTTTTTATAAATTGGGTAAGCAGGCAGTAGGCAAATAAAATACCAAACAGCCACAGGAAAAATGTAAATGGCATGGGTACCAGTTTAAACGCCCCGGCGATTGGCGTAAACGGCAATGCAATACCTATCAGCATAATAAACGAGGTAAGCGCTACCACTGGTGCTGCTGCCCAGCTTTGTATAAATGGTATTTTACGCGTACGTATCATGTGTACAATCAAAGTTTGCGACAGTAAACTCTCGATAAACCAGCCTGTTTGAAAGAAATTTTGATGGGCCGGTGAGTTAGCTTTGAACACAAACCACAGTACCGCAAAAGTGGCATAATCAAATATCGAGCTGATAGGGCCGATATAGATCATGAACTTGCTGATGCCGCTTGCATCCCATTTGCGCGGTTTAACAATATAATCCTCGTCCATAATATCCCAGGGGATGGATATTTGCGAAATATCATACAGCAGGTTATTGATCAATATCTGTATAGGCAGCATAGGCAAAAATGGCAGCAGCGCACTGGCGCCCAGCATACTGAACATATTGCCGAAATTACTGCTGGCGGTCATCTTAATGTATTTAATGATGTTACCAAAAGTGCGGCGACCGTAAATAACGCCTTTACGCAGCACCATCAGGTCTTTTTCCAATAAGATGATATCGGCGCTTTCTTTGGCAATATCTACCGCAGTATCAACAGAAATACCTACGTCGGCATCGCGTAATGCGGCGGCATCGTTTATGCCATCACCCATAAAACCAACGGTATGGCCTTTGGCCTGCAATACCTTAACCACGCGCGATTTTTGCAGCGGGCTAAGCTTGGCAAGAATGCTGATGTTATCAATTTTGCTGATTAACTCCTCGTCGCTCATCTCTTCAAGGTCTTTGCCCAGCAATATGTTGTTAACGGGTATGCCTACGTCTTTGCATATTTTTTTGGTAACCACCTCGTTATCGCCGGTGAGCACTTTTATGGTGATGCCCAGCTGATGCAAGGCTTCAATAGATGGTTTTGCCGATGGTTTTGCCGGATCGAGAAAACCTACAAAGCCGGTCAATATCATATCGCTTTCATCGGCCACGCTGTAAGTAAGCGGCCTCTCGTCATATTCTTTAATAGCAACCAGCAGTACCCTTAATCCTTCTTCATTTAATTTCCTTGAAGTTTTGAGGATGATCTCCCTTGTCTTCTTATCCATAGGGATAATATCGTCGCTTTTAATTTGCAACTGGTTATCATCTCCCGGATCGAACGCATGAGTGCACAGGTCGAGTACCTCTTCAACCGCGCCTTTGCATATCAGCAGGTGCTTGTGGTTGCTTTCTTCCAATATAACCGACATCCGCCTGCGCTGGAAATCAAAAGGTATCTCATCCACCTTTTTATAGGCTTCGCCTTCTTTCAGGCAGTCGTGCAGTTCAACGTGTTCCAGTACGGCAGTATCCAGCAGGTTTTTAAGGCCGGTTTGGTGATAGCTGTTCAGGTAGGCCCATTTCATTACCTCGTTGTCTTCCTGCCCGAACACATTCAGGTGGCGTTCCAGTACGATCTTATCCATAGTGAGCGTACCGGTTTTGTCGGTACACAAAACATCCATCGCACCGATGTTTTGGATGGCATTCAGGCGTTTAACCACCACCTTGCGTTTCGACATATTTACCGCGCCTTTGGCCAGGTTGGCGGTTACTATCATGGGCAGCATTTCGGGGGTTAAGCCCACAGCTATGGATATGCCGAAAAGCAGGGCCTGCAACCAATCGTGTTTGGTAAAACCATTAATTAAAAACACCAACGGCACCATTACCAGCATAAATTTTATCAGCAGCCAGCTAACGCTGTTCACGCCTTTATCAAAGCTGGTTTCGGCGCGTTTACCCACCAGCGACTTTGAAAGTGAACCGAAGTAAGTATCGCCGCCGGTATTTACTACTACTGCCTGGGCGGTGCCGCTTACTACGTTAGTGCCCATAAAGCAAACGTTATCCAGCTCTAAAGGTGATAACTTGTTGGCTTTGGAGTTAGGCGCTTCTGTTTTTTCTACCGGCAGGGCTTCGCCGGTTAATATGGCCTGGCTAACGAACAAGTCTTTCGAGGTTACTATACGGATATCAGCGGGGATCATGTCACCGGCGGACAGGTAAATAATATCACCCGGTACTAACCGTTTGATATCTATTTCCTCTTTTGCCGCATCGTTCCGCAAAACCGTTGCCGTGGTTTTAACCATCGATTTTAGCTTTTCGGCTGCCTGGTTACTGCGAAACTCCTGCACAAAACGCAACATAGCGCTCAGGAATACCATTATGGAGATCACAATTACAGTGGTATAATCCTTATCCTCACCTTTCTGGATGATTACATCCGTAATGAGCGAAATAATGGCCAGCACAAATAAAACACCGATAAAAGGATTCAAGAAGGCTTCAAGAAACTGGATGTACCATTTTGGGGCTTTTTCATGCGCAACCTCGTTAAGGCCGAAAGTTAAACGCCGCTCCCTTACTTCGGTTGTGGTAAGGCCATGTGCGCTGCTTTCCAATAAAGCCAGGAATGATACTTTACCGCTGGCGGAAACTTCTTTGAGCTTTAATGCAGCGGCACTTTCAGCAGGTGAAGAAGATTGGCTTACGTTTTTGCCGATGTTTTTTAGTGCAGTGTTTAGTTTGTCTCTTTTAAGCATGATAGTAGTATTTACCCTGTTAACAGGGCCTGCTTAAAGAGCGGAACCGGTTAACAGGTGGTAATTAATTGAGATGATATTCTACTCGGACCAGTATCCATTTTATGGTTTCTATTTCGTGGGCGAAGGTAAGATTTTTATACAATGCAATGGTATTGCATTATTTTTTGCAGTTGCTGCAAACGCCTTTTACAACCAGGTTCATTTCGGCAGAGCTGAAATTTTCCGGCAGCATGATTTCGGGAATCTTTGTGTTGGGTAGGCAAAAAGTCTCTTTGCAAATCGTGCAGTTAAAATGCACATGCAGGTCGTGGTGCTCGCCGGCATCGCAATCATCGGGGCACAGGGCATATTTGGGTGAACCTGTGCCATCATCGATCACGTGGATGAGGCCTTTTTCTGAGAAAGTTTTTAAGGTGCGGTATATCGTTATCCTGTCGGCAGGTACAAGATTTTTTTCAATATCCCTTAAGCTAATGGCGGTATGCTGCTGCAAAAGCGACTTAAGGACCAATATGCGCATAGCAGTTGGGGCAATTTTACGTTCGGTAAGCTTTTGTTCTGCATTCAACCTTGTCATAGCATAAGCGTAATTCCAACACCGCAAAAGTAAACTTTAAATCTAAACAGCATAAAAAATAAAAGCCTGCATTTAATTGCAGGCCTCGTATTTTTCTATTGAAAAAATAAGTTAAAGAAGTTACAATGCAACAAGCATTAATAGCTGTTGTCGAAATAACATTTCTGTAAAGAAAGCTGCGGTTAGTATTAACCCACCTTTGCTATATGCACCATTCCTGGTTTGATAGTCAAAAGGTCCACCACATCATACTCCAGCACATCTGCAATTTGAAAAAGGCGCTCAACGGTAATTTTTGTGTACCCGAGCTCTATTTTGCTGTAAGCATTCTGAGAGATATCCAGCTTTGCCGCCAGGTATTCCTGGGTATAATTGCGGTACTCTCTTTTATGCCTGATATTAGCTGCAATGGCTTTAATTTTAAAGGTCAGCACGTCATTGTTCATAATAAGGCACGATTAATGTTTTACTTACGTAGTTGAATTACATACGGATTTTAACTTTTTGCAAAAAATCAACCAAAAATTAAAATTTTCGCTAAATGATTGATTGTTAACAATATAAATTTACATAGGGACTACTGTCACCTTTAAAAAGGGGGACAAAAAGGGGACAATTGGGGAAATATTGTTACTTAGCCGGTTTCATTTCTGCCTCAATGGCGCGAAGAAACTCATTTGGATGATGAGAGCCGATGATGTATAAAAGGCCGTCGCGGTCGGTGAGATGTATGGCATCCTTACCCCCGGCATAAAAACGGATAGTGCCTTTTGAGTGCAGGTTATACACTGGGTTGTTAAATAAATAACGGCTGTAGGGGCCTTTTTCAACCCTGATAATACTGTTAAGGTCGATCTTTACTAAACGGGTGGTCCACAAGCCGTCGAGCAATATACTTTTATTGAGTACTCGTGTACGGAAATGGAGCAGGAAGCCCATTATAATAGAAATGATAATGATGGCAAACCCTACTATGGCCAGTAATTCGTTACTGTCGCTGCCAATATCGGTTAAAAAATAGGCGGCGAAACAAAAAACAGCCATTACCAGCCTGATGGTTAAAGGAATAAATTCCCTGCCGAGGTATTGCTTTTCAATAAATGCCGGTTTATCGCTCATTTCAGTTTAAACAATTCGAAGATAGTAACTTTTTTGGTGTTATCATTCACTTTATAGCGTTCGCTAATGCGGTGCCCGGCTATCCACATAATATCGCCATTGCCGTTTACCAGTAACGGGATGTTATTTTTTTCGTGCAGCGGTATTTTTTGCTGAATGAAAAAGTCGCTTAGTTTTTTGCGTGTCTTCATCCCCAAAGGGTAAAAAAAATCGCTTTGCTGCCAGGCGCGGATGGTTAACGGGTAAATCAGCAGTTCAGTATCAATTGTCGCGGCTAATGGGTTGTCTTTTATAATAAGCGGGCTATCGTCGTGCAATAAATTTACCTGGTAGTTTCTGTAAAGCACTTCGTGATCGTTTTCATTGATTTGAACGGAGTTTTGCCAGTGTGTATTTTTTTTGGTGAGGATAAGTTTATCCCTGTCAAGCACGATCATAAAATTATTGCTTTCGAAAACACGGCCCGGATGTTTATGGAGGGATGCGATCAGGTCGTTTACTGAGGTCTCATTAAAACCGTATTCCTGCAAAAGATTGAAAAGCAGCAGGCGCTTAGGTTCCAGTTCCTTTAAAGCTGTCAATGGAATATACACCTCATCGCCTTCAAAAATAAAAAGTTCTTTTTTTAATTCGATAAGGCGTAGCTCCAATAGCATTTCCATGCCCCTGAAATGCTGCAGGCTGTTCTCAAAGGTTTTTTCGAGCGAAGGATTGAGTTCCTTTAGTTTGGGTATTACCTCATGGCGTAATTTGTTACGGGCATATTTGGTTGCGGCGTTAGAGCTGTCTTCAACAAAATCAAATTTGTTCTGCTTAATGATTTCATGTACTTCATCCCGTCCCAAAAAAAGCAGGGGACGAACAAGGTTACCGTTACGCGGTAAAATGCCATGCAAGCCGGCAATGCCTGTACCACGGGTAAGGTTCAACAATATTGTTTCAATCGTATCGTTTTGGTGGTGCGCAAGCGCGATAACATCATAGCCGTGCTGCTGCCTCAACTGTTCAAACCATTGATAGCGAAGCTCGCGGGCCGCCATTTGAATGGATTGTTTATGTTGAGCGGCATAAGCTGATGTATCGAAGTTAATGGTGTGGAATTTTACCCTGAACTGTTGTGCCAGCTGGTTGCAAAACTCCTGGTCGCGGGTAGCTTCATCGCCCCTTAACTGAAAATTACAATGTGCAATGCTAAAATTTAAACCCGAAGCCTTTAACAAATGTGCCATCACCACCGAATCCATACCCCCGCTCACTGCTGCAAGTATTTTGCTGCCGTTGGTAAACAGGTTATTTTGTTTGGCAAAATCAATAAATTTTTTAACCGGCAGCATTCATCAAAATTATTAATTAGCCTCACCCTGCCTCTCCAACCGCGTGCCGCCTTAGCTTTAGCGGTGGCGCAAGGAGAGGGTTCAAAATCATGACGCTAAATAGTTATCAAAATTATTAATTTAATAACCCCCGACAAAAAAGTAATTTTGCCATCCGTGAGTAAATATATCATAGTCTTTTTATTATTGCTGGCAACGTCGGCCGCTTTTTGCCAGAAAAAGTCAAAAGTGATACTGGTTTCGTCGTCCCGTAGCGAAGGTGTGAAATTAAATGGCGTGGATGTAATTAAAGTTTACGACGGACAATGGCGGCAGGACTTTTCTACCATGCGGTCGGACAGCGCTTATTTTCACCAGGCAGAGAACTCTTTTGATGCGTTTGGCCATGTGGTGATCCACCAGGGCGACACGTTAAATATTTATGCTGATAAACTGCATTACGACGGCAATACTAAAGTAGCCGACCTGACTGATAACGTGGTGATGATTGACAAGGATGCCCGTTTAACTACCAATCATTTCTCATACAATACTGCTACGCGGATAGGTGTTTACACCGAAGGTGGTAAGATAGTGGATAAAACCAATACGCTTACCAGTACTAACGGCTATTATTTTGCCGGTTCGCACGATGCTTATTTTAGATATAATGTAGTGTGTATTACTACCGATGCCCGTATAATTACCGATACCATGCGGTATAACTCACAAAGTAAGATCAATTACTTTTACGGCCCCACGCATATTTATGGCCAAAAAGATAAGGATACGCTCGATACCGATTACGGTACTTACGATACCAATACCGAACAAGCCTTTTTTACAAAAAACAATATGTACCGCCAGGGCACCAAATCGTTAAAAGGCGATACGCTGTTTTATGACCGTTTAAAAGGCTTTGGCCGTGCGGTTAAACATGTGATATTTAATGATAATGAGCAGAAAGTAACCATTCATGGCGGCCTGGGCACTTACCAAAAATCAAACGACCTTACGATAGTTACCCGCGACCCATACATTGTAATGGTGGCCGAAGAAACAGATACAACTAAAAACGACAGCCTTAAAAAAATAGCCCAGCTTAAAAAAGCCGACTCGCTCAGTAAAATACCTGCTGTAAAGAACACAAAAGGCAAAAAGAACAAACAGGATATACAAACCCTGGTGCCGCCGCCGAATACCATGCCCATGAACCTAAAGATGCCCGATTCGGTGAGCAAGCGTTTGACTATGCCGGTTATCGATTCGTTCAGCAAAAAAATACCAAAGGTAAATACCGATTCGCTTGTTAAAAATGCGCAGGCACAAAGCAAAAAGATTGATAAGGCCACTCAGAATAAAATAAAGTCGGCGGTTAAAGGCGCGGTCGGTTCACTGGCAGATACAGGCAAATTGATCTCAAAAATGCGCCCCGCTGCTAAAAAAGATACCGGTAAGATCAAGCGCGATTCGATCTATATGTCGGCCGATACCATTGAAACGCGCATAGTTACTTTTAAAGAACTTAGTACAATTCAGGAGCAGGAGCGATTGTCACATATTAAAGACAGCACCAAAAAAATAACTATATTATTAAAAAAAGCACCCAAATATATTTCGCTTGGGCCACCGCCATGGCCAAAAGACACCAGCTATTATAACCGGGGTTATTTCGGGCCGCCAAAACCCAAAAAACAAAAGAAAAAACCGGCTGCTGCGGCATCTGCGCCTAAAAAGCCTGTAAAGGCCGATTCGGTATTTTATACGCCCAGGGTGGTGTTGAACGATACCACGCATGTGCGTATTATTTATGCTTTCCACAGCGCCAAAATATTTAAGTCAGATTTACAGGCCATTGCCGATTCGATCTTTTATAGTAACAGCGACTCCACCATCCGGTGCTATACCAAACCGATGATGTGGACACAGGGCTCGCAATTATCAGGCGATACCATCAATATCCATTTGAAAAATAAAAAGCTCGATAAGATGGATATGTTCCCCAACGCTTTTATTGTGAACGTAGAGAAATTCGATTCCACCCATTTTAACCAGGTGGGCGGTAAAAAAATGCGCGGTTTTTTCAAAAATGATAAGCTACAGAAGACGTACATCGATGGCAATGCTGAAACCATTTATTTTGAACGGGACAGCACCACCAAACAGATCACCGATATGGAGCGTTCGTCCAGCAGCCGGCTGTGGGTGTTTATGACTAACAACAATGAAACGGACAGGGTGGGCTTTATTACAAAGCCCGATATCCGCTATATACCGATACATGCGGTTAAAGAGGATGAGAAGGTACTTAAGGGCTTTATATGGAAGCCGAAAGACCGCCCGGTTTCGAAAGAGTCGGTACTGCCTTCATATAACAAAAGAATGAAGGCTGATACTGCCAAAAAAACCACAACAGGTGTAGCAAAGAAGTCCGGTGGTTCTAAAGTTACCAAAGGTGGAGTAAAAACCTCAACAGGGCAGAAAGCGTTAACGGATACAGCAAAGTTATCACCGGCAGTTGCCGATACCACTAAAAATAAGTTGATTAACAAATCACCCGCTCTAAAAACCAAAGCCGACAGTATGGTAAAAACTACTTTAGGAAAAGACTCGCTTAAGATTACCTTACCGGCAGGAGCGCCGATGAAAAAGGATACGGTAAAGAAGCCGGAATAAACCGCTGATTTAAGTTGATTGAATTGATTTCGTTGATGTAAGTCATTTTCCCCCTAAAAATCCCACCAGCTTTTCAACCGCTTTAGCGCGATGGCTAATGGCGTTTTTTTCGGCCATGCTCATTTCGGCAAAGGTAACCGCGTAACCATTTGGCTGGAAAATAGGGTCGTAGCCGAAACCGGCGCTGCCACTACGCTGATAACGGATAGTTCCTTCAACCGTTCCTTCAAAAAAGGTTTCTTCACCATTCCATATCAGCGATATTACCGTTCGGAAACGGGCTTTGCGGTTAGTTTCATTTTTGAGTTTTTCCAGCACTTTATCCATATTGGCATCGTGATTGCCATGCTTGCCTGCATACCGGGCGGAATAAACGCCAGGTTCGCCGTTCAGCGAGTCGATCTCCAGCCCGCTGTCATCGCCAAAACAATTCAGATTGTATTTTTGCCAGATGTAATGGCTTTTTATCGAAGCGTTTTCGTGGAAAGTAGTGCCGGTTTCGTCAATTTCGTCAAAATAGCCAATGTTTTTTAGACTTAACAGCTCTATTTTGCCGGAAAGTTTTTCAGCTACCTCTTCCAGTTTGTGGGCGTTATTGGTTGCGAAGACGAGTTTGTGCATTGGTTGATTAAGTGAGTGGTTGATTGGGTGGGTAGTTGATTGTGGGAGTTGTTAGGAGATATTGTTGAAAATGGGAAGCTAAAACCACTCACCCAATCAACTACTCACTACTCCCACCATTGGTTGATTAGGTGAGTAGTTGATTAAGTGAATGGTTGGGTTTGCAGTTAGTGATTACAATTGATAAAGTGAGCTACAACTACTCACCCAATCAACTTAATCAACTACTCACTACTAAAACAACCCCTCACCACTATAATAATTTCATCTGTTCCCAAAATAACTTCTTATTCTCATTACTGTCCATCATCTCGTCAAAACTGAAGGTATGCAGCACGGTGCAGGAATGCAATTGATCAAGCTGATTAAATTTTACCGGCACAGTGGCGGCGGGTAATGCATGGTTGCCCATTATTAATAATTTGCGCGGCTGGAGTTGAGCGTTTATCAATTCAAAACCAATTTCGTCATGTGCGGCCATATTTACTATTGCCACCTTATCTGGTTCTATGCCCTTGCGCTTAAACGTATTCTCCAGAGCGGTTAAATGGGCATCGTGAATAAATTCAAGTTCGGGATAGTGAACTAATACTACGTATCCGCTTGTGTTGCTGCCTTTATATTTTATGGTTTCCAGCGCGGGAGTATCAACTGCTACCGGTGCTTTTTCCTCAGCCTCAGTAATAACTGCTTCTGCCACTGCTACTTTTTTATTGTACAGATCTTTCTCAGTGTTCAGCAAAAAAATGTCATCCTGCATAATAAAATGCAGCGCAGCGGTGTTATCAATATTCACTTTAACAAATTTTAACCAAAAGTAGTTAAACAGTTTGATGCTTTATCGGCATATTCGCATAATTTTGGCCGCCTGTACTATAAATAGGCAGGCTATATTTAATAAATTTTAACGAGATTTGAACTTTTTGCGGAGAACCCGCACATACATAAGCAATTAAAAAGGATACATGAGAAAGTTTGGGATAGCAGTACTTAGCATTTTATTTATCGTAAATATAGCCAAAGCGCAAACGCATTCGTTGGATAAGATAGTAAGCGTTGTGGGCAGCAGCATTATATTACAATCGGATATTGAGCTTTCATACGCCAATTACCTGGCCCAGGGCGGCGCACCTAATGAAGCCATCAAATGCCAGATATTGCAGGGCCTTATCTCCCAAAAAATATTAACTGCACAGGCAATTATAGACAGTATAAGTGTAACAGATGACGAAGTTGACAACGAAGTTGACCGCCGTATGCGCTCGAGCATGGCCCGCGCCGGTGGCCAGGATAAACTGGAGCAGTTTTTGGGTAAATCCGTTATCCAGTACAAGGATGAGATACGCCCTGAGATACGGGAGGAAATGACTGCTGATAAGATGAAGCAGCACATTACCGAAAAACTTAATGTTACCCCCGAAGAAGTTGAACACTATTTTAATAAGATACCAAAAGACAGCTTGCCTACCTTTAATAAAGAGGTTGAAGTAGGCGAAATTGTTTTCCAGCCGAAACTGACCAAGGAAGAAAAAGAAGCCTACAAACAAAAAGCTGAAGAGTTGCGTACCCGCGTTAAGAACGGCGAAGATTTTGGTACGCTTGCCCGTTTGTATTCACAAGACCCACAGTCGGCTATCGACGGTGGTGATTTGGGTTTTGCCGATAGGCAATCTTATGTAAAAGAATTTTCGGCCTGGGCTTTTAGATTGAAAGCGGGGGAAATTTCACCCGTTTTTGAAACTGATTTCGGGTTTCACTTTTTGCAGGTGATAGAGCGCAGGGGCGAACAGGTACACGTACGCCACATTTTGATTATACCGGCAGTTACCCCGGCCAGTCTCGACCGGGCTAACGCGAAAGCCGACAGCGTATACAAAATATTGACCGACAGTAGTTTTGACATGAAACTGGGCGTCAGGAAGCCGACCTTTGCAACAGCCGCTGCCTTTTATTCAGATGATCGCGATACTAAATTTAATGGCGGTATGATGCTGAATGCCGACAATGTTGAAACAAGGAGCACATTTATACCAAGTGATAAACTCGACCCACAGGTGGCGCTTATTGTCGACACGATGAAAGTTGGCGGTATGTCGGCCCCACAGTTGTTTACCGGTAGCGATGGCAAAAAAAGTTATAAAATTTTATACCTGAGAACAGTTATCGATGCGCATAAGGCTAACCTTAAACAGGACTTCCCGAAAATTAAGGATGCTGCCTTTAATGATAAAATGAGCCGCACAATGAGCGAGTGGTTTGAAAAACGCAGGAAAGAAACCTATATCAGGATTGATCCGCAATACCAGGGCTGCGCCCAGGTTAAAGGTTGGGCTACGCCGGCTGCACCGCCAACAGCTGATGCCGGCACCAAATAAACAACCAGCAGTTTGACGACATGCAGCACCGTACCGAAGTAGAAGCGGCCGACGCCCTAAAGGATACCTACAAGCAACTGCGCGCCGAAATAGGCAAGGTTATTATAGGGCAGGAAGATGTTGTAAAATTTGTGCTCATATCCATATTCAGCAACGGGCACTGCCTTTTGGTAGGTGTACCGGGTTTGGCAAAAACGTTGCTGGTACAAACCGTTTCGCAGGCGCTGCACCTCGATTTTAAACGTATACAGTTTACACCCGACCTGATGCCGTCAGACATTATCGGTTCAGAAATATTGGGCGAGGACAGGCATTTTAAATTTATCCCCGGCCCGGTATTCTCCAATATCATCCTGGCCGATGAAATAAACCGAACACCGCCAAAAACACAGGCAGCTTTATTGGAAGCTATGCAGGAAAAGGCTGTTACTGCGGCCGGTGTAACCCACCAGCTCTCGAAACCGTTTTTTGTACTGGCTACGCAAAATCCTATCGAGCAGGAAGGCACTTACCCATTGCCCGAAGCACAGTTAGACCGCTTTATGTTTAATGTTTCGCTGGATTACCCTACATTTCGGGAGGAATTACAGGTGGTTAAAAACACCACAGGCGGTACAACGGCAACGGTTAAGCCGGTTTTAAATGCCGAGCAGATCATTTACTTTCAGCAGTTGGTGAAGAATATCCCTGTTGCAGATAATGTACTTGAATATGCCGTAAAACTGGTAGCCAAAACCCGCCCGAACAGCGAATTTGCCCCGGCAAACATAAAGCGGTTGCTGAACTGGGGCGCTGGTCCGCGTGCTTCGCAATTCCTGATCCTCGGCGCCAAATGTCACGCGGTGATCAATGGAAAATATTCGCCCGATATTGAAGATGTGCGGGCAATAGCCAAACCTATACTGCGCCATCGTATTGTGCGTAGCTACCATGCCGAGGCCGATGGCCTATCGACCGACGATATTATTGAGCAGTTATTTTAATAATAACGATTAATATCCATAAATAAATTTCCTGATCTCATCATTGCTTGTTATTTTTCACAAAGCATTCCCGTTTAGTGAAAAAAACTATTATCCTAATTGTCGCTTATTTTTTGGCCGTAGCACCCGCCTGGTGCCAAACTACGGCTATTGATTTTGCCAATGAGGCCTTTGTTGTTACGCGGATGGTAGATAAATTTCATGTTGAGCCGCGCCTGGTTGACAGTAAGTTTTCATCGGATGTATTTACCACCTGCTCACGCGGGCCGATCCGGATAAGGTTTACTTTTTAAAAGCGGATATCGACCGGCTTTCTGTTTACAAATTTTTATTAGATAAAGAGATAAAAGGCCGGAAAAATAATTTTCTCCAACTGTTTACGACTATCTATCGGCTTAGGCTGAAACAGGCAGATTCCACCATTACAGAAATAAGTAAAAAGCCATTCAACCTGTACCTTGCTGAAAAATTTACTGCAGCTGAGGATACTTTATGGCCGGTTTCAGCCATTGCTATGCAGCAAAAACTGCACAAGTTAATAAAAGCCGAAATGCTGAGTAGCCTGGCGGAAGACATTCCTGCAAACTTCAAGTCTTTCCCTCCTGAAAAACAAAAAAAATATACCGACAGCGCCGAAAGTACCCTTCGACACAAAACAACCTCGTCATTTAAAAGAAAAATAGCCGCTATTTTGCAATATCCTTATGGTATCGATAATTACACAGGCAACCTGTATTGCGAAACGATCGCTTCCTGTTTCGACCCGCATACCGAGTTTTTCCCGCCAGAAGAACGTGAGCATTTTGAAAGTGCACTGGGCAAACAAGCATTTGTTTTTGGTTTCAGCCTGAAAGAAGGTAAAAACGGCGGGATACTGATAGATAACCTGCAACCCGGTAGCCCGGCATTTAAAGGAGGCAAATTAAATAAGGGCGATAAGTTTTTGACTATGCGATGGGATGGTGGGCAGCAGGTTGATGTTTCGGATGTATCGATAGAAGATTTTTCGGCACTGCTGGATGAGAGTGATCACAAACTGGCATTTTTCACCATAAAAAAGGCCGATGGCCCGGTAATACAGGTGACGCTGCAAAAAGAGCAAATGGCGGATGACGGGGACGAAGGAAAAGTGAAAAGTTTCATATTAAAAGGTACGGCCAATGTAGGGTATATTTATCTGCCTGCTTTTTATGAGGATTGGAATGCTGATAACCGGGGACTGAACGGCTGCGCCAATGATGTAGGCCGTGAAATATTAAAGCTCGAAAAAGGAAACATTAGCGGGCTGATACTGGATCTCAGGTATAATGGCGGCGGTTCGGCCCAGGAAGCTGCTGAACTGGCTGGGATTTTTATCGATGCCGGCCCTGTAGCGCAGGTAAAAGAGAAATGGGGGAGAATCTACAGCCTGAAGGACGTTGACCGTGGTACAGTGTTTGACGGACCCCTGGTAATTTTGGTAAACGGCTACAGCGCGTCGGCATCGGAGCTGGTTGCCGGTACCCTGCAGGATTATAACCGTGCGGTTATAATAGGCGGGCCAACCTATGGCAAGGCTACAATGCAGGTAGTTTTCCCGATGGATACCACCGTTACGCCTGAAACCTATGCCGAAAAACAGACGCAGAACAACATAAAAATAACCGTAAGCAAGCTGTACCGCGTTAATGGCGAAACAGCTCAATTTAGAGGCGTACAGCCCGATATTTTACTGCCCGATATCCTCGACGCTTACGCTTCAAAAGAAAAGGATGAGCCCTTTGCCCTCCGGCCGTCAACAATTGGCCCAAACAAGTATTATACGCCTTATCCGCCGTTGGCTGTAAGCGCGCTGGCTGCAACTGCACAACCTGGGATTGATACGGGTAGCTATTTCAAAGCGGTACGGGATATCATCGCGTTTACAAAACAGCAAAAAGGGGCAAGGGATGTTACGCTGGACATGGCAAGTTTACTGGCAGGTGATTATTTTACTGAGAGGGACGAAAATGATGCAGCTATCACCGGTACACCAAGCAAAAAATTTGTGGTACAAAATAATGGCTATGAGCTTGAACGCATACAATCGAATGATGAATTGAAGGAGATGAATGATGAGTTTAGTAAACAAATTGCTGCCGATGCTTATATTAACATTGCTTATGATGTGCTAACTAAAATGAAACCTTAATACAATTAAAAGCCTTAAACAATGAAAAGATCGTTTACAATATTGCTGCTACTGTTGGGCACAGCTTTTATAAACCGTGCAATGGCGCAGGATAGCCCCAGTGCTTACATGAACCAGATGACTGATGCCGAAACAAGTATGAATAAATCATACATGACCTACATCAGCGCATCTGCACACAGCAGCCGGAAAAGGAAGATTGAAAAATTGCGTGAGCAGGCGGTTGAAAGCATACTTACTTGTCAGTCGACTATTAATAATATGTCGCCTTATAATGGCGATAATTCCCTGAGGCAAAATGCGATCAACTACGTAAACCTTTGCTATAAGATATTTAACGATGACTATGCCCATATTGTAGATATGGAAGATATTGCCGAACGCAGCTATGATGAAATGCAGGCATACCTACTATTGCAGCAAGCTACCGACGATACCCTGCAAGTGGCTATAACCCGGATAAATGCAGCCCAAAAAGCATTCGCGGGCAAATACAATATTACCCTGATTGACCAACAAACCGAACTCGGCGATAAAATGAAAGAAACTAACAGGATGAATGCTTATCGTAACAAAGTTTACCTTTTATTTTATAAATGTAACTGGGAAGACGGCCAGCTGACGGAAGCCGTGAACCAAAAAAATGTAACCAAAATTGAGCAGGTACGCACTGCGCTGTTAAAATACAGCAATGAGGGGTTAGCTGTGCTTGATACTTTGTCGTCATTTGAGGGCGATAATTCACTGGCCGGCGCCTGTAAGCAATCGCTTACATTTTATAAGCAGGAAGCAGAAACACAAGTACCTGCGCTAAGGGATTTTTACCTGAAAGAAGAAAACTTTGAGAAGCTGAAAACGGCGATGGATGCCAAGGATCAAAGCCAGCGTACACAGGCTGATGTAGATACTTACAATAAAGCAGTAAATGATATGAATGATGCGGTTAATACCTTTAACCAAACCAATAACGACCTGAATACAGACCGTACCAATACTATAAATAGCTGGAACGATACCGAAAAGTCATTCATCGACACGCATACGCCGTATTATAAAGGCTGATGCTGGCCAGGCGGGAATTTTTACTTCCCGCCTGATCAAATATAGGTTACTCGCTATCCACTGCTGAAAATACTTCCAGCAGGATATCCCACTTGTGGTCTTTATCAATCTCCCAAATGCGCACGTAGTTGTAGTTGTTTACTATGTTGCCTTTTTTAATGCTGGCCGTGCCATAGCTGTAAGCAAGGTCACCGCTGGCCGCGCGTCCCGCGTTAACGGTCTCCGCGTTAATACTTATCGCCTCGTTATCGATAAACTTCATGATCTTGTCCTGGCCAACAATCGGCTCAAAACCGGGGAAATAATAGCGGCCTTCTGCACTTAAAAACTCTTTATAGCTTCCTAAAGTTGATATAGTTAGCGAATGGTTAAAAGTTTTGTCGGTAGCAAGTATAATGCTTTTGCCATTAAACGGGTCTTTACTTGGGCCTGATAATTTAGAAGAGTCCGGTTCTGTAAAATCGGTAACCGGGGTGTCTTCAGGTTCAGGGTGTTGTATACCCAGGTCCATCAGCAGCTTCAGCTTATTATTTTCGTCAACGCGCCATACAGAAACATAATCGCCGAAAACTTTGTCGGTATCGTTGTTGCCGTTTTGATAAATATAAGGGCCGGCACTAAAGGCAAGGTCGCCGTTGGCTGATATACGGGCAAAATTAGGTTTCCAGGTTAATGTACCCGGCTGTTTATCAATATTGCCGTAAAAATCAATTATTCTAACCGGCTGCGGTTTAAATACAATGCCTTCCGGGTCGGCTACTTCCAAAAACGCATCCTTAATGCCCTTACGTTCAACCAGTTTGTCAAAATTTTCTTCGGCTTTTATTACTTTATCTGTTGTGGCAAGCTCGGGTTTTTGAGCTAACGCTAAACTGCTAAATAAACAAATAGCGGCAGCAGCGGATATAATTTTTTTCATTGTGCGAATTGTGGCAGGAAATATAGTAATCGTATACAAGTTTTTTTCTTTAAATCTTACTCCAGTTCGTTCCTTCTTTTGAATCTTTTAACTGAAAACCTATTTTTTGCAGCCCGTCCCTTATTTTATCGGAAGTGGCATAATCTTTTGTTTTCTTGGCTTCGTTGCGCAGGTCAACAATAAAATTCAGTACCTGCGGCAGGTCATCGCCGGCAGCCTGTTCGTTCTTCAAACCTAAAACATCTTCTACAAAGCTTTTCATCAATTGTTTTAAAAGGGCAAGGTTCTCAGGGTCGATATTCATTTTGCCATCATTCACCGAATTGATGATGCGTGATGCCTCAAAAAGCTCGGCAATAAGTACCGGGCTGTTGAAGTCATCGTTCATAGCATCATAACAACGTTGTAACAACGGTTTTATTTCAACATCCGATTTTTCTGTAGCTTTCAGCTCATCCAGCAGTGAATAAGCATTCATCAGGCGTTTAAAGCCTTTTTCTGATGCATCCATCGCTTCGTTGCCAAAATCGAGTGTACTGCGGTAATGTGCCTGTAGCATAAAAAACCGTACCGTCATGGGGCTGTACGGTTTATTCAGGATTGAATTTTGCCCGCTGAACAATTCATGCGGCAAAAAGCTATTGCCAAGTGATTTTGACATTTTTTGGCCATTTACCGTAAGCATATTGGTATGCACCCAGTAATTAGCCGGCATTTTACCACATGAAGCAATGTTTTGCGCTATCTCATTGGTATGATGGGTAGGCACCAGGTCGATGCCGCCGCCGTGTATATCAAAATGCTGGCCCAGGTACTTATCGCTCATGGCCGAGCACTCCAAATGCCAGCCCGGAAAACCTACGCTCCAGGGCGATGGCCACTTCATCAGGTGTTCAGGCTTGGCTTTTATCCACAGGGCAAAATCAAGCTTGCCATGCTTTTCCTGCTGGCCGCCCAAGTTTCGGGTATTGTTCAGCAAGTCATCCAAATTACGGCCATTCAGAATGCCGTAATCATGGTTCTGGTTGTATTTCTCAACATCAAAATATATCGAGCCATTTACCTCATAAGCATAGCCCGATTTTAATATGTCTTTTATCAGCTCTATCTGCTCAATTACATGCCCGGTTGCGGTAGGTTCGATGCTTGGCGGAAGCACATTCAGTATTTCCATTACTTCGTGAAAGCCAACCGTGTATTTCTGCACAATCTCCATCGGCTCCAGCTTGGCCAGTTTGGCTTTCTTGGATATCTTGTCTTCGCCTTCGTCGGCATCGCTTTCCAGGTGGCCGGCATCGGTAATATTACGCACATAGCGCACCTTATAACCGATGTGGGTAAGATAACGGAATATCAGGTCGAATGATATGTAAGTGCGGCAATTCCCAAGGTGTACATCGCTGTAAACGGTTGGTCCGCAAACGTACATGCCTACATGCGGCGGTGCAATGGGAATAAATTCTTCTTTTTTTCGGGTTAAAGTATTGTAAACAAATAAATTTTGTTCCATTGCGCAAACTTACGATTTATATGAGAATCACGAGGAAAGAATCAATAATCACGAACAAATGGTTTTTTTATGACGTGATCAATTCCGCTGTACCGGCGTTATCCTGAACTCCGTTTTAAAATTATTACGCAGTATACCGATATACTGAAATTGCCCGATCTTATCTTCGGTAAGTTGCTTAAACAAACTATCGGATGTTTCGATAACCTGGTTATTGAACGAGTGGATAATGTCGCCGCTTAAAACCCCTGCTTTTTCTGCCGGGCTGCCGGCTTCTACCGCCGATATGAATAAAGCCTGCTGGTTTTTCAACTCGTGTATGGTTCTAAGTTTTGGTACGAGGTCTATCTGCTGCATCACCAAACCTAAATAAGCACGTTTTACTTTCCCGAACCTGATGAGCTGGCTGGCAACATCCTTGGCGGTATTGATGCTGATGGCAAAGCAAAGACCCTGTGCACCACGAATGGTGGCTGTATTTACCCCAACCACCTCACCATCGGCGTTAATAAGCGGGCCGCCCGAATTGCCAGGATTAAGCGCAGCATCGGTTTGTATCATGCTGTCCATCATCCTGCCGTTCTGGCTTTCCAACGTGCGGCCCAGGGCACTTACTACGCCAGCCGTAACCGTATGCTGAAAGCCAAGCGGGTTGCCTATGGCAATTACCAACTGGCCTATGCGCAGTTCATCACCGTCGCCTAATTTTACGGGCTTAAATTCGGCGCCTGAAATTTTTACGATGGCCAGGTCGGTATCAGGGTCTTCGCCAATTAAAACAGCCAGGATAGTAGTGCCGTCATGCAACTTTACCTTTATGCAGCCGGCATTATGCACTACGTGGCTGTTGGTAAACAAATAACCGTCGGATGAGAATAAAAAGCCCGAGCCTGTGCCCGCCGGCTGTTCCCGTCCACTAGTGTCGGTTTTATAAATTTCGATTTTCACGACTGCCGTCTTCACTTTTTCAACAGCGTCGATTATAGTAGCTGAATAGCTATCCATGTTGTGTCCTTTCAATAATCAAGGCCACAAATGTTATTCCTTGTTTGTAAACAGGGCAAAATACTGACAGACTGGAGCTTTATGCAGTTATTTTGACGTCTTATTGCGAATAATACCGCAGTAGTGGCAGAGCTACATCAATTAAACTATTACTAATGAACTAATGAACCAGTGAACGATACAGAGTGAACCAATGAACGATAAAGGTTATTCCAGCAGATCCGGCCTTCTTTTCTTCGTGCGTTCCACGGCTTGTTCAAAGCGCCATTTTTCCACTTCGGGCGTGTTGCCGCTGAGCAGTATATCCGGCACTTTGTAGCCGTTCCAGTTGGCCGGGCGGGTATAAACCGGGGCATCTAACAACCCATCCTGGAAAGAATCCGATAGCGCCGAGGTTTCATCGCTCAAAACGCCGGGTATCAATCGCACTACAGCGTCAACCAGCACGGCCGCAGGCAATTCGCCGCCGGAAAGTACATAATCGCCGATGGATATTTCCCGCGTAACAAAAATGTCCCTTATCCGCTGGTCAATGCCTTTATAATGCCCGCAAAGGATGATGATATTTTTTTTTATGGATAGCTGGTTGGCGATCTGCTGGTTCAATGTTTCGCCATCCGGCGACATGAAGATGATCTCGTCATAATCCCGTTCTGCCCGCAGCTTTTCAATGCAGGCTGCGAAAGGTTCTATCGTCATCACCATGCCGCTGCCGCCACCGTAAGGATAATCGTCGACACTTTTTTGTTTTTGGGTCGAGTAATCGCGCAGGTTATGCACGTATATTTCCGCTATGCCTTTTTTTTGCGCACGCTGCAATATGGAATGGGCAAAAGGACTTTCGAGCAAGCCGGGCAGTACTGTAACGATATCAAAACGCATGGCGCAAATTTATGGATTACCGTGCACAGATCAGCGATTTGTTTTAGAGGCTGTCTCAAAAGCCAATTTTACCAAGAGGATGCCAAATAATATTTGCCTCAGTGCTCTCTGTGCTTCTATCTCAGTGTTCTTTGTGGTTAAATTTTACCACAAAGGTCACGAAGAAGGCACAGAGAGGCACAGAGTTTTTATAGTGCAAAATATAATTTCGTATCGCCCTTTTTCATTTTACTTTTGATACAGCCTCTTT
>Ga0302309_10000315_pt1 | contig 60528 bp, 56 predicted proteins | sample III_Palsa_N1_1_FD_200453 | JGI IMG/M metagenome (GOLD analysis project Ga0302309, IMG submission 200453) | Peat permafrost microbial communities from Stordalen Mire near Abisko, Sweden - III_Palsa_N1_1 | ecosystem: Environmental > Terrestrial > Soil > Palsa > Peat permafrost | place: Sweden...
TTGAGCAATTGCAGGTCCAAAGGACTCCTCACGGAGGGTGTGTTTATGCACCATGCAACCCTATCGCTTTGTTATAACACACCCCTGCAGCCACACGGTTCCCAACGCGCCCCCTCTCGACCGCGTGCCGCCGTAGCTTTAGCGGTGGCGCAGAGGGGAACTAAAATCTGTTATAGTTACAGCAAATTTTTAAAAGCGATTTCCTGCTTTCGTAGCGTTTAATGATAGATTTTCTTCGTAAATTCACATAAACCAAAGGCATCGGAGCAGACTTAAATATCAATTAAATGCTTTAAATTTATTTGTAATTCAAAAACGCACACCCCTACGTACGCTTACGTTACAACAATCAGCATAAACAAAACGTTATTACTTGTATATCAGTGAGTTACTGATTTGGAACGTGGATTGAAGCGATGAAGCTACTTGAAAGCATATACTTTTCATATCACCCTTTATGACATTGCATTCTTCGGAATGCTATTTATCGGGCTGAATTTTGCCTTACAGCTATGGTTCAAAAAAGATATCAATCGCGCCGCCAACCGGTTTCTCGCCCTGGCGCTGGGTGCAATGGTATTATGGATTGCCGGGTTATTAGGTATTGATATTAAGCTATGTGCCTTTCCTCTGCAATTTTCACTGGCCTTTGGGCCCTTTATCTATTTTTATGTAAGAAAAGCTGTGCGACCAGAATGCCGGTTCCATTGGAAAGATATGTTGCATTTTTCTCCTGTTATTTTGGAACAGGTTGTTTGGATACCAGGAGTCACTCTCCTGATAAAACCATTGATATTTATATCGGTTGGCGCTTACTTATACCTGGCTCACCGGTTGATCGAACGCTTTTACGAAAGCCTGAAATTTAGCGAAGGGGATCGTTACCGGCATGAATGGCGCTGGCTGGATCATTTATTGAAAGGGTTAGGCATGGTTCTGTTATTATGGATACCGCTTACGGCCATTGATTATCTTGGTTTTCACTTTGCTTTAGACCGGCAAGCTTATTATCCCCTGTCTTTGCTAATGGCGATTATGGTTACCAGGATGGGCGCAGTGGTGTTTTTTAGGTCCGGAAGCGATGCATCTGCGGAGGTATCGCAGTTTGAAAAATCCCCGCCATCAGCAGCCTTAAAACAAAAAGGCAACTGGCTCAGGAAAACAATGGAGACCGGATTGTTCTACCAGGATCCGGAACTGAACATAAGCGCGCTGGCCGAAAAACTGAATATGCCGGCTCACGAATTATCAAGGATTATCAATATCGTGCTCAAAAGAAACTTCAGCGATTTCATCAATGAATACCGCATCAGAGAAGTAGTACGAAAAATGCAGGACCCGCACTATGACCGGATGACGCTGTTGGGCATCGCCTATGAGTCGGGTTTCAATTCCAAAACAACATTTAACCGCACCTTCAAACAAATGACAGGGAAGAGCCCGGCGGAATATAAGAACGAGCTGAAAAAAGAGCGCCCATTTTCTAAAATGGAACCTTATTACCGATACAGGCCGGTAATTTTATCTCATGAAACCGCATTTAAGTGGTCTCGTGAAAAAATTAACCGCATTACTATGTTTCGCAATTATCTTAAGATCGCCTGGCGCAATACCGTGCGCGGCATTACCTACAGTTCCATCAACATGATAGGCCTGGCAGCTGGTTTGTGCAGCTTTATTGTGATACTGCTGTACATGAACTATGAATTAAGCTACGACAAATGGAGCCCCGAACTGGATAAAGTTTACCGCGTTTCAATGCGTGAACATGAAGATGTTTCGCCCGCTATGCCTGCACCGCTCGCCGACCTTTTGGCGCAAAAATACCCAAATGCGGAAGTGGCTACCGCCATACAGACGGACGGGGGATATGAAACGCTAATCGCTTCAGGCGATAAAAAACTTTATCAGCAGAACGCCATTACGGTCGATTCGAATTTCTTTAAAGTTTTTCCATACAAATTGTCTATAGGGAATACATCGAACGCACTTAACAACCCTAAAGCGGCTATCTTGACCGCAGACCTGAGCCATAAACTGTTTGGCAATGAAGATCCTATTGGTAAATCAATAAAAGCGTATAATAACACGGACCTTGTCGTGACCGGCGTACTGGAAGAACAACCTGGGGCCACCCATTTGCTTGTCGGCATGTTGATGCGTGATCCTGATGCCAGATTGAACTATTCCTGGAACATTAATTCTTATCAAATCTATATCAGAATCAGGCAACCGAAAGCCGATGCAACAATTGAAACAGCCATCAACCGGCTCTATTACAACGAACGGTTGAAAAAGGGCGGTATGTCTTTTGAAAGTTATGAGAAAGCCGGAGCTGAAACCTCCCTGTTTGTGGACCAGGTACCCCGGATACACAATTTCCCGAAATACGGCAGCAGTAATTTTGCCACCGTAACTATTTTACTGATTTTAGCGGTGCTGCTTCTGCTGGCCGGGGCAATCAATTTCAGCAACCTCGCCATCGCCCAATCCATCAGCCGGGCGAAAGAAGTTGGGATACGTAAAGTAATGGGGTCGGGCCGTACACAGCTAATCCTTCAATTTATGTCCGAAACTGCATTGCAATGCCTTATCAGTTTAGTTTTAGCGGTCATTCTCCTGGCGGTGGCGCTGCCTTATATCAACAGGTCTTTTAATATTAGCATCGGATTCCTGCAGCAGCACGAAATGTTGAAGGTTACCCTACAGTTAGCGGGCTGTTTATTATTAATTACAATGCTTTCGGGCCTGTATCCGGCGGTTTATTTGTCAAAATTCAATGCTATCAAAATTCTTAAGGGCAATTACTCTACCGGGGCGAAAGGAAAATTGTTCCGTAATAGCCTCATCGTGGTTCAGTTTATGGTATCAGTGTTTTTTATCACCGGCATCATTGTTATCAAAAGCCAGATGAGCTTTATGCAAACCAGGGACAAGGGCTTTTCGGATGAACAAGTGATGCGCATACAGCCCTCGTACGCTACGCGGGAAAAAGGTTTTGATAATGCCAGGAATATACTGCTCACCGTACCCGGCGTTATCAGCGTTGCCAAAACAACCAACGTGCCGGGCGATAACCTATTGTTCGCTGATACATCCACGTTCTCTTTCAAAAACAACGGAAAAACCTACCGCATGTCGTCGGTTAAAGTAAGCACCGATTATTTCAAAACCCTCGGCGTGCCTTTAACAAAGGGCCGGCTTTTTACTGATGACATTCAGGACCAACAAACCCGTTCGGCGGTCATCAACCAGGCCGCAGCCAAAAAATTAGGGATAGCCAATCCTGTCGGAGAGAACATCACCTTTCCCGGGTGTGACAGCATACCGATACGTATCGTAGGTGTCGTAAAAGATTTTAATGTGCGGGGTTTTGAAAGCGAAATACAACCCGTGGTATACACTATCGGCAACCATGCGTGTATGTCCCAGTGGGGCGGCGCTATCCTGGTTAAGCTGAACAGCAGGCATATTCAACAATCTATTGCCGGCATCACGCAAGCTTGGAAAAGGATAGAACCCGATTATCCGCTTAGCTATTCTTTCATCGATCAGAACTTTGAACAGTTATTTATTTCCTACGCACGGCTGGAAAAGATCATCACGTTTTTCGGCTTCGTCGCCATTATGATCTCTGTAATGGGCTTGTTTGCCCTTACAGCTTTCTTTACCCGGCAACGCACGAAAGAAATCGGTGTACGAAAAGTATTGGGCGCGACCGTACCGCAGCTGACCACCCTGTTAAGCAGGGATTTCATCTACCTGGTTCTTTTGTCGGTGCTCATCATTACGCCTTTCACCTGGTGGATGGTACAAAAATGGCTGCAAACCTTTGCGTATCGTATTGACATTGGCTGGTGGATGTTTTTCGCTGCGGGTATAACTGCCATTATGATCGCTATCATAACGGTAAGCTTTCAATCCATCAGGGCGGCGTTGTCCAACCCAGCAGATAGTTTGAGAAATGAATGAAACCTTATAGACCCAATGAGAAACTTGAAACGTAGTGATTTTATTAGCATGTATTGCTACATCTGTTAATAATGGTTTCCTCACAAATTCGCATACCACCAAAATTGCCAAAGACTCCAATTATGAGATGTAACATTATTTCTCTTAAATTAAATTTATTTCAAATAAAATAAAATATATGTAACAAACTTGTTATTTTTTCGTTTAGTGATTGTTTTTACTGATTAAGGAAACTATTGATTAAACGATGAAAAGAACAATTTATGCCTTCCTGGGCCTTGTTATGAGCATATCATATGCAAAAGCGCAGGACATGGGCAAGTATCAGAACCCGCCTGTTCACCAGGAATCATTCCAGCTAACCACAGGCACACAAGGGCTTGGCGCAGAGTTTATTTACGGCTTGTCGGCAAAGCTGGCATTGCGCGGCGGCGCAAGTTTTATCCCGCTTACCGTAAATAATGCCTTCCCGGTTTCGGGCTTAAGTTCCGATAACACGCTTACCGCGCATTTCTCTAACATCCATTTTATGGCTGACCTAACGCCGTTTCAAAATGCACCATTTTTTCGCGTTGTTGGCGGCGCTGCTTACTTTATGCAGGCTAAAGGCGATTTTGAAGTACAGCCTACCGGCAATTATACTTATGGCGATATTAACCTTACCCCGCAAGAGGTGGGTAAGTTAGATATGAATACCGATTGGAGCGGTGTAGCGCCTTATTTGGGTATAGGTTTGGCCCGGCTTTTTCCGCTGCACCGGTTTAATGTAAACGTCGACCTGGGGAGCTATTACCTTTCTCAGCCTCAAACATCAGTCGTCGGAACAGGTTTGCTCGATGGCAACTCATCACAAAATGCGCAGTTTGGCAAAAACATGAGCAGTTACCGCTTTTTGCCTGTGGCGCAAATAAATTTCAGTTTCAAATTATAATAAAACTTAATATGGCTATTTTAAAAAAAGGTGTATTGGCTTTAATGCTTGTAGCAATGTTTGGCTTTGGCTGTACCAAGCCTACAAATAATATAAAAGTTGTGGTGGATGCAAATGTGATCAAGTATTCGGCAATGATAAATGTTACCGATGCTGATGACAGCAATACCGTACCTGCCGGCTTAACCTTAACTGTTGGCGGCGAGGATGCAGGCCAGATATATGAAATATCGGGCAAAAAGAACTTTGCTTTTGCCGATGGCATTATCTCCATAGGCCCTTCACCTACGCTGGTGCCAACAACGAGCAGCCCGGTAAAGTTTACTGTAACCATAGCTGCGCCGGGCTATACCAGCATTACCCAGGATGTGCAAATAAATGCAGGTGAGATACAGCAGGTAGTGAGTGTTACACTCGCTAAAACAGGTTCGGCGAATACCGGCGGTGCAACCGTTAGCTCAACCCCGCCAAATACCAGCGCGACCGGAACTACCGCGGTAACCTTGAATTTCACCGGTACCTGCCAAAACAAAAGCGATTTTGAATTTAAGCCGAGCAACTACATTTTTTACAGGCAAAGCGGTACGTCCGAGGCTTATCAATACCTCGGTTATATGAACGCAGGCGTTATTACCGCCTCGCTGGTGCTTGGTGAAACTTACGATTTCAAATTTGTTTACAACGGACAGAGTTATATTGTTACCCAAAAGGTTGACGAAACCAATTATTCGGAGAGTGTTGATATGGGTACTACGCTTTGCGATACTTTTTAACCCACCTTCGCTAAAGCTATGGCGGGCGATGCCCGCAAATACTAGAACAGATGCTTAATTGCAAAGGCCCCGCCTTCGCTAAAGCTATGGCGGGGGAGACCCGCAAATATTAAAAGAGATGCTTAACTGTAAAGGCCCTGCCCGAACCTGATTTTAAATATCGTTCAAAGTCATATGCCTTATATCTATCAGGAAATGAGCAACACCAAACTAATTTTAAAGGGAGGTGTGGTTTGGTAGCAGGTACACGCCCTTTTTTATGGCGCATATATCTTTCTTTTAGGTTTACCGTGCAGCCTACATAATGTTTACCATTGTTTAGTTCGAGTATATAGACATAGTACCACATCGGAAAAAGGTTTAGTTTGCATTGCAAAATAAGAAAAGCCCAACAAAATATAAAGAATTTGTTGGGCTTTAATTTTATTTCCGTACTACGGCGAACGAAGCCCACTTACGCAGTCTACAGCGGATTTCATCCGCCGTAGCCCGCTTCAGCGGGCGAAGTTCGCTTTCGCGCTACAGCGGACTTCGTCCGCCGTAGTTTGCTTCAGCGAACGAAGGCGGAGAGGGAGGGATTCAAACCCCCGGTACCGGTTAAAGTACACCTGATTTCGAATCAGGCACATTCGATCACTCTGACACCTCTCCGGTTGATGGGGTGCAAATATAAAATAAAATTTGTTTTGTGCGAGCGGTTAGTGTGTATTAGTTATCAGCCCCGGCTCGTCATATTCTATCATTTTTTGCCGCTGGGGCTTGGGAATGGGCACCGATTTATTCGCGCTGTAGTCGTAACTGATACAAACGGTTTTGCCGGTAGTGCAAATTTCCTCGCCGTTAGAGGTGATCTTCACCAGTACATGCGCCACATCAAAGCTGCTGTTACCTATACGCGTGGTGCGTACATAGCAGGCAATCTCGTCATTTAGTGTAAGCGGTTTAAGGTAATTGATCTCAGACCGGCCCAAAATAATGCCGTTTTCGCCCCAGTTCCAGCCGATAATATCGCGCCAGTAGTTGGAGCGGGCAATCTCGAAATAAGTAAGGTACACCGCATTGTTTACGTGTCCGTATGCATCCATATCAGAAAAGCGGATGGAAATGGGCGTTTTGTATTTGTAGTTTGAAATATTTTCAGCCATAAGTGTCAAAAAGTCGGACGAAAATGGTTTCGGCCTGTCGTTATGTCGTGCAAAACCCGGTTTTAAGGTGTTGGTACAACAGTTGAACAATATGCTGCGAAGTTAACAAAAGAAAACTTTGGAGGATATAAAAATGACTTTAGTAAAATTTAACAACGGACAAAAAAACTACGGTGTAAATCCATTTTTTAATGATGTATTTGACACAATATTAAACGACAGGTTTTTAGGCGGCAGGCAGGTAGCACAAGTACCGGCTGTAAATATTGCCGAAACTGAAAGCGAATTCCACATTGAATTAGCCGTTCCCGGCTTAAAAAAGGAAGATTTCAAGATCAACCTTGAAAAAAACGTATTGAGCGTATCAGCTGAAAACAAAAGCGAGAATGTTGAAGAAGGCAAAAAGTTCAGCAAACGCGAGTATAACTACACTTCATTCACAAGGTCGTTCACCTTGCCTGAAAGCGTAGATCATTCAAAGATAGGTGCCGAATATGTTGATGGCATTTTGAAACTGAATGTTGCAAAAAGAGAAGAAGCTAAGATCCAGACCAGGGAAATAGCTGTTAAATAATACAAAAGTTTGTTTTCATAATAAGTGGTTTAGTTTGATGAAAGGCCGTTCCGAAAGGGGCGGTCTTTTTTTTGTCCTACATTTCAATCCAGCCTTCTTTAAAGAATGTTAACCTTGCATCTTTTATGAAATCGCCTATGCTTGTTTGAGCAGTTGCTTTATTGTTTGTCAATTCAAAAAAACAAACCGTAGAATTAAATCTCATTGTTGAATAGCTAAATAATTCAAATCTTTTTATTTTTACGGAGTGACTTAAAGACGGTAATAAAGTTACTTCATATACCTTTAAATCGTATCCAACAAGTAATGCTGGGTACAGCAAACCATTACTAAAAATGGCTTTATTTTCAGAGGTATCATCAATAATAAGAACCTCTTTTCCATATATAATGCTGTCACCAGCGATTTGAATATGGCCAGAATATCTTTTTATTTTTTCTTTTTTGTAATTCTTTTCAAAGAAGGTTTTTGTCCAGTAGGCCTCCTGTTCACCCTGATTTTTAAACTCTTGTTTTTGCGTATTTGGTAATAGCTTTTTATGAGTTTTACAAGCTATAAAGAGCAATAAGATAGATAAGCAGGTAACATAATAACTTATTTTCTTCATAAATTCGAAATTGAACATCCGAAATTCGAAATCAAATTAATTCCTCATATTAATATACTGCAAAGGCTGTCCGAAATCGCCGGCGCGGCATAAGGCGATAACCGCCTGCAAATCATCAATTTTTTTAGCCTGTACGCGCACCTGGTCGTCCATAATGCTGGCTTGTACCTTTAGGCCGCTGTCTTTTATCTTTTTTACTATCTTTTTGGCGGCGTCCTGGCCAATGCCTTCTTTTAACTTTATTTCCACCCGGATCATATTGCCCGAGGCAGCTTGCGGAACACCCTCCAGGTCGAGCGCCTTCGGGTCGAGGTTTTGCTTTACCATGCGGCTGATAATGGAGTCTTGTATGGCTTTCAGGCGCATATCGTTTTCCGTTAAAATAGTTATGGAGTTAGTTTTCTTGTCCAGCTCAATCGTACTTTTTGAATCGTGAAAGTCGTAGCGGTTCAATATTTCTTTTTTGGCGGTATTTATGGCGTTATCAAACGTTTGCCCGTCTATCTTGCTAACAATATCAAATGATGGCATGGGGATCAGAATTTGCTGAATTTAAGAATTATCAAAATTAAAAAGATCAAAGCTAACAATTTGTAAGTAATCAAGATAACAAGTCAATGCGGCGCATCGTTTAAAATTAACAAAATTAGCATTCTGCGAATTTAAAAAATCAGTAAATTCCGATCAATAATAGCAATGAGTTAATATTAACTTAACAAATAAATGAGCAGTTTTGTGAAATCCGCTGCGAGGCGCGTATATATGGATACCAAACACATACCACTAATTAACAGGGAAATAAGCTGGCTTTACTTTAATGACCGCGTTTTACAGGAGGCCGGCGACCCAACAGTTCCGTTAATTGAGCGGATACGTTTTTTAGCAATATTTTCATCTAACCTGGATGAGTTTTACCGTGTACGCGTAGCAACGCTTAGCCGTTTAACCAACCTGAATGAAAAAGCCAAAGAGATACTGGGCTATAACCCCAAAAAGCTGCTCAACCAGATAAAAACCATCGTGGTAAAGCAGGAACGCAAGTTCAACAACCTGTATGAGAACATCATTGTAAAGCAGCTTGCCGAGGAAAAGATATTCATCCTGAACGACAAGCAATTGAACGTAACGCGTGGCGAGTTTGTTAAAAATTTTTTCCGCGAAAAGCTGCTGGCAACATTAGTGCCCATAATGCTGGACGAAGCCCGCACAATGCCCGAACTGCGCGACAGGGCCATTTACTTTTTTGTAAGGCTTACCCAAAATAAAAAAACACGCCTGGCGCTGATAGAAGTGCCAGACAACCTTTCGCGTTTTTTGGTATTGCCCGATACGAATAACCTGAAGTTTATCATTTTGCTTGACGATATTATCCGTTACAGCCTGGAGGATATATTTTTCATCTTTGAGCACGATAACATCGAGGCGTACTCCATCCAGCTTACGCGCGATGCCGAGCTTGACCTGGATAAGGAAGTGAGTGAGAAATTTATTGATGCCGTGGCAAAAAGCCTCACCAAGCGCCGCAAAGGTAAGCCGATGCGCCTCCTGTATGATGCCGAGATGCCGCATGATATGCTCAAATATCTTGTGAGCAAAATGGGCCTGCATGGCGAAAGCCTTATACCCGGCAACCGTTATCATAACTTTAAAAACTTTATTTCATTCCCCAATGTTGGCCGCCCCGAGCTGGAAAATGTAAGATATCCGGCCTTACCGGTCGACGGGCTTTCATTCGGACGTAGTTTGATGGGGCTGATAGCCAAAAAGGATTACCTCATCAATACGCCTTACCAGTCGTATGATTATGTGATACATTTGTTACGCGAAGCAGCAATCGACCCTAAGGTCGAGGAGATCAGCATAGCGGTTTACCGAGTAGCCGAAAATTCGAGGATAATGCATGCCATTATTAATGCGGCTAAAAATGGCAAAAAGATAAACTGCCTTGTTGAGTTGCGTGCGCGATTTGATGAGCAGAATAACATTACCTGGAGCCGCAGGCTGGAAGAGGAGGGGGTAAATGTGCTCTATGGTATAGAAGGTTATAAAGTGCATTCGAAAATTTGCCTGATTAAACGGCGCGAAAAGGACAAGTCTGCTTATTACGCGTGTTTGTCAACTGGTAATTTCAACGAAAAAACGGCAGCATTATACGCCGACCATACTTTGTTCACTGCCGACAAGCGCCTGACGGATGACCTGGTGAAAGTATTTAAAGCCCTTGATAAAAATGCACTGCCAAAAGGCCTGAGCCACCTGGTTGTTTCGCCGATTGACAGCCGCCCTGCAATTTATAAGCTGATAGATAACGAGATAAAAAATGCTAAGGCGGGCAAACAGGCCTACATGATATTAAAAATGAACAGCCTTGCCGATGAGCAGGTAATAGCAAAGCTGTACGAGGCAAGTAATGCAGGAGTTCGCATACAACTTATAATTCGCGGTATGTGCTGCCTGGTACCAGGCGTAAAAGGCTACAGCGAAAATATTACTGCTATAAGCATAGTAGATAAATACCTGGAGCATTCCCGCGTGCATGTATATTGCAATGGCGGCAACGAGCTATTATTCCTTACTTCGGCCGATTTTATGACGCGTAACATCGATAACCGTGTTGAAGTTGGTTTCCCGATATACGATGAGAAACTGAAAAAAGAGGTGCGGGATATTATCGATATCCAGCTGGCCGATAATACAAAAGCTCGCGAAATCAACAGCCAGAACAACAACAAATACCACAGAACATCGTCTGATAGCCTGGTAAGGGCACAGATAGACATTTACAATTACCTCAAAAATAAAAAATACTAAAATTGAGATACGCTGCCATCGACATTGGATCAAACGCCGTGAGGCTATTAATTGCGGATATTATTGAAAATAGCGCATCAGTTTCCTTCAAAAAAAATACCCTTATACGTGTACCCCTGCGTTTGGGCGATGATGCGTTCCTGAACCAGCATATCTCTGATAAAAAATGCGAATCCCTGGTAAAATCTATGGTAGCTTTCCGCAACCTGATGGATGTTTACAAGGTGCAGGATTACCTGGCCTTTGCTACATCGGCTATGCGCGAGGCTAAAAATGGTCTCGAAGTAGTAGAAAAAATAAAACAGGAAGCCAATATTGACCTGGAGATCGTTCAGGGCCAGAAGGAGGCTAAGATCATTTATGCCAGCCATATTGAGGATAATATTGATAAAACCAAAAACTACCTGTATATTGATGTGGGCGGCGGCAGTACAGAACTATCCCTTTTTGCCGATGGCGACCTGCTGGCTTCACGTTCATTTAACATAGGCACCATACGCATGCTGGATAACCAGGATAAGGAAGAAACCTGGAACGAGATGCGCGAATTTGTTCGTGATAACACGCGTGCCTTTAAAGGCATTTCGGGCATAGGTACGGGCGGTAATATCAATAAACTATATCGCTTGTCCGAAGAAAAGAACGGTGCGCCCATGGGCTTTGCCAAACTGAAATCGCTGTACAATTACCTCAATTCCTTTTCGCTTAAAGACCGTATAAATGTGCTTGGTTTAAACCAGGACAGGGCAGACGTTATCATCCCTGCATGTGAAATTTATATTACGGTAATGAAGTGGGCAAACATCAAAAATATCTACGTTCCGAGCGTTGGAATGGTTGATGGCATTATCCAAACCCTCATCGAAAAAAACTTCCCAAGGCCCAGTTAAGTTTTTTTCATATTTATTATTAAAATATTAAGAAACTGTTATTATCTTTGTGTTGCCCATTTATGGGCATGTTTTTCATAGGTAGATGTAGGGTCGAAGTAAAATTCGACCCTTTTTTGTGCCTGTAACTTTTTTGCGGTAGGTTTGTTGCTAAACAATATGTCGAAAAAAAAGATCGTAGTAGCTATTACCGGGGCCAGCGGCGCTATATATGCCAAACTTTTCCTGGAAAAATTGCAGCAACTGAAAGATCAGATCACTGAGGTGGGCATTGTAATGTCTGACAATGCCAAACAGGTATGGAAGTTTGAGCTTGATGACGAAGGCTATACCCATATCCCGTTTAAATTTTACGCCAAACACGATTTTATGGCGCCATTTGCTTCAGGTTCGGCGAAGTTTGATACCATGGTGGTTATTCCATGTTCTATGGGTACGCTTGGCCGCATAGCTTCAGGCGTATCCGACGATTTGGTTACCCGTTCTGCCGATGTAATATTGAAAGAGCGCCGGAAATTGATATTGGTAGCAAGGGATATGCCCTTAAACCTCATCCATATCCGTAATATGCAAACGGTTACCGAAGCAGGTGGTATTATCTGTCCGGCGGTACCATCATTCTACAGCAAGCCGCAAACCATTGAAGATGTAGCCATGACGGTAGTAAATAGGGTTATCGATCTTATCGGGCTGGAAAATGAGAGTTACCGATGGAGTGAAGAAAAGTGAAGTTGAGTTGAACGAGGGTGAATTTATAATGAACAACCACCAGCCATCTGCATAAAAAATTAAAAATGATTATCTTTGCCGCCTGGAATGAACAGGAAGGTAGCATTTTATACACTGGGCTGTAAGCTGAATTATTCGGAAACGTCGTCAATCGGCCGGCTTTTTAATAATGCAGGTTTTGATACGGTTGATTTTACCGATAAGCCTGACGTATTTGTGATAAATACCTGCTCAGTAACCGAGAATGCCGATAAAAAGTGCAAAAAGGTTGTAAAAGAAGCACTTAAAATATCCCCTGAAGCATACATAACCATTGTTGGCTGTTATGCCCAGCTAAAACCAAAAGAAATTGCCGAAATACCAGGCGTTGATATGGTTTTGGGTGCGGCTGAGAAATTCCGGATTATAGATCATATCACCGATCTAACCAAAAACCCGAAGGCATTGGTTTATAACCAGCCGGTGAGCGAAGCCAACCAGTTTGTTTCGGCCTGGTCCATAGGCGACCGTACGCGTACCTTTCTAAAAGTGCAGGACGGCTGCGAGTATTCATGTTCGTTCTGTACCATACCCTTAGCCCGCGGCGCAAGCAGAAGTGCTACCATTGAAAATGCTGTAAAGCAGGCCGAAGAGATCGCCGCATCAGGCGTTAAGGAAATTGTGCTTACGGGTGTAAACCTGGGCGATTTCGGCATCAGGGATGGTCAGCGTGAGGATAAATTCTTCGACCTGGTACAGGCCCTGGATAAGGTTGAAGGGATTGATCGCATCCGCATCTCATCCATCGAACCTAACCTGCTTACCGATGAGATAATTGAATTTGTGGCAACTTCAAAACGGTTTGTGCCGCATTTCCATATCCCGCTGCAATCCGGTTCGAACAAAATACTAGGTTTAATGCGCCGAAGGTATAAGCGCGAACTGTATGCAGATCGCGTGTCAAAAATAAAAGCACTAATGCCTGATTGCTGTATAGGTGTGGATGTAATCGTTGGTTTCCCCGGCGAAACACGCGAGGATTTTATCGATACTTACAATTTTTTAAACGAATTGAACGTTTCATACCTGCATGTGTTTACCTATTCGGAAAGAGAAAACACATTGGCCGCCGGGATGAAGGGTTCTGTACCCGGTTCAACACGTGCCGAGCGCAGTAAGATGCTGCATATACTTTCTGACAAAAAGCGCCGCGCCTTTTACGAAACACAGCTGAATAAAACAGCCGAGGTTTTATTTGAAGGCGATATAAAGGATGGGTTTATGCATGGTTTTACACGCAACTATGTAAAAGTAAAAACCAAGTACGACCCCGTGCTGGTAAATGAATTGAAAGCAGTTTGCTTAACCAATATTTCACACGATGGTGATGTTGAAATAACAGAGCCGGAAGAAGTTTTAGTGCATTAAACCGCTATATTCGCAGCAAAATATAAACATGTTCCCAACCCTCTCCTCACTTCTTAAATACCTTTTCGGGATAGATATACCGCTGCCGATACAAACCTTTGGCTTTTTTGTGGCGATAGCTTTTATAGGCGCTTACTGGGCCTTTACGGAGGAGTTTAAACGGAAGGAAAAGCTGGGTTACATCCATTCCTTTGAAAAAGAGGTTATGGTAGGAGAGAAGATATCTCCGCTTGAACTGTTTGGCAATGCTTTTTTTGGCTTTATCATTGGCTTTAAGTTGGTTTACGCGGCAATGAATTACCATCAGTTGGTAGATGACCCGCAGGGCACCTTACTTTCGTGGAAAGGTAGTTGGTTAGCAGGGATAGTTCTTGCAGGAATAATTGCTTATTGGGCATATTATGAAAATAAAAAGACCGTATTGCCCGAACCTAAAAAGCAAAAGGTAAAGGTTCATCCATATGAACTGATGGGGCAAATATTGGTTTGGGCAGCTGTTTGCGGTTTTGCCGGCGCCAAAATATTCAATGCACTGGAAAATTGGGACGAATTTTTAAGGGATCCCGTTAGTATGCTATGGGGTTTTAGCGGCTTAACCTTTTATGGCGGTTTAATATGCGGCGGCGCAGCGGTATTGTATATTGCCAACAAGCATGGCATAAAGCCTTTAACCATGCTTGATATTGGCGGACCCGGCATGATGCTTTCGTACGGTTTAGGCCGTATTGGCTGCCAGATGAGCGGTGACGGCGATTGGGGCAAAATGAATTTAGCGGCAAAACCACACTGGTTGAGTTGGATGCCGGATTGGATGTGGTCGTTTAGGTTTCCGTATAATGTTAACGATGCGCCTAATACCGACGCTGGTGTAATACCTGGTTTATCACGCATGAAATTAATTGACGGGCATATGGTTGAAACCTGCAAATTCTGCCACATATTGCCCGAACCGGTGTGGCCAACATCATACTACGAATCGGTTATCTGTATTTTATTGTTCTTGTTCCTCTGGAGTATTCGCGATAAAATAAAGACGCCGGGTATTATGTTTGGTATTTACCTGGTTTTAAATGGTGTGGAGCGGTTTTTAATTGAATTTATAAAAGACAATAATAAATATCATGTCCTCGGGATATCTTTCCCGCAATCACAATTAATCGCAATTTTACTTTTCGCGTTAGGCGTAGTCTTAATAGCGCATGGTTTAAAAAACAAAAATAAACCTGCCGTAAAGCATGCCTGAGAAATTAATGCATAAAATACTTCAAAACGAGGTGGCCCGCTTTGTTTTGTCTGCCGGCGCTGGTTTTTTGGTTGATATTTCAGCATTTTATTTGTTTTACCACAACCTGCTTACCCAAAAGAGATATCATGTTTTAAACGCCAATTTGAGTAATTACACTATTTCACTGGCTATATCTTTTTTCCTGGGTGTTATCGTTAATTTTCTCATCACAAAGTTTGTAGTATTCTCTCACTCAAAACTGGCGCCTTATAAACAATTTATACGTTTTATTTCGGTGGCTATAATTGGTTATTTCGCCAACCTGGCCGTAATCGAGTTTTTGATAAAACACCTGGGCATGTACCCGCCTGTTGCCCGGCCGGTTGCTGCGTTAAGTTTGTTTTTTGCGAGCTTTTTTATCCACAAAGTGTTTTCTTTCAGCCTATCTTTGCGGCATCATGCAGTACACTCAAATAACAGGCAAAGTAGTTGAAATAGCCAAACAAGCCGGTGAATTCATCCGCGAACAACGCAAAATATTCGATCCATCTAAAATAGAGTATAAAGGCCTTAACGACCTGGTTTCCTACGTAGATAAAACTGCCGAGGAAATGATCGTTGCCGGTCTGGAAAAGATATTGCCCGAAGCTGGCTTTATCACCGAAGAAAAAACAACAACTAAAATAGGCGAGCGGTTCAATTGGATCATTGACCCGCTGGATGGCACTACCAATTTTATTCACGGACTGCCTACTTTTGCAGTTAGCATTGCTTTGCAGGAGTATGACGAGCTGGTGAGTGGCGTAGTTTACGAAGTAAACCTCGATGAATGCTTTTACGCCAGCAAAGGTAGTCCGGCATACCTCAACGGGACCGAAATAAAGGTAAGTCAAACCGATACTGTGGCAGGCAGCTTATTGGCAACCGGTTTCCCATATTACGATTTCAAAAAACAACAAATATATATTGAGCTATTTACTGAGCTGATGCGCAATACGCATGGCCTTCGCCGTATTGGCTCCGCCGCGGTTGATTTGGCCTGGACAGCTGCCGGCCGGTTTGAAGGGTTTTATGAGTATAATTTAAACTCGTGGGACGTTGCAGCCGGGATACTTATCGTAAAACAAGCCGGCGGCGAAGTGGTGAATTTTAAAGGCGGAGAAGAAGTGATTGTGACGAGGGAGTTGGTGGCTACTAATGGAAAGATAACCAAGGAGCTGTTAAATTACATACAGAAATACTTCAAAGATTAATAAATACACGAATTACTCGAATTAGTGCGAATTACACGAATTTGAACACGCAGTTAATTCGTGAAATTCGTGGGATATAATTCGTGAAATTCGTGTCAATTATTATATTATAATGCTTCAGAAACCACTTCAGTTACTTCCGGCACCATTCTTTTCAAAAGGTTCTCAATGCCGGCTTTTAGCGTAACAGTAGATGACGGGCAGCCGCTGCATGAACCGCGCAGCTCAACGGTTACTACACCTTCGTCGTATGATTTATAGGTGATTGCGCCGCCGTCCGATTCAACAGCCGGGCGAACGTAGTCATGTAATATCTGTTGTATCTTTACTTCTATATCGCTGCCTTCAAAATCGGTATTTTCGATGTGTTCTTCTTCTTTTACAGCCAGTTCAGCTTCAACAGCGCCTTTTACAAACTCTTTCAGTATCGGCAACAGGTCGTCCCATTCGCTGCCTTCAGTTTTGGTTACTGTAACGAAATTACTCGCGAAGAAAACCCCGTTCACAAATGAAAACTTGAACAGTTCCTTTGCAAATGGCGATTTTTCAGCAGCTTCCTTAGTGGCGAAATCGGCACTGCCGTTTATCAGCAACTTGTTTACAATAAACTTCATTGTTGCCGGGTTCGGTGTCGATTCGGTATATACGTTGATATTCATCTTCTTTTATCCTCTTAAATTACTAAACAAATGTAATCAGGTTTTTGATTTAAAAACAATAGTGCAATAGTTATGACAGGAAAATGATGTGCAGATGTGCAAATGAGTAGATGTGCAGATGTGCAAATGAGTAGATGTGCAGATATGCAAATGTGCTAATGAGTAGATGTGCAGATATGCAAATGTGCTAATGAGTAGATGTGCAGATATGCAAATGTGCAGATATAAATCAAAGATATTTCAGATGTTAGAATTTGAAGTTTTCATTATCTGCACATTTGCATATCTTCTCATTTGCACATCAAATTCCTGTATAATTCGACGGCGTTACCTGTTTTATCTCATCCTTAACCGTATCGCTCACATCCAAGGTCTCTACAAAAGCAGCAATCGTATCGGCATTTACTTGTGTGTTGGTACGGGTTAGCTCTTTTAACGCCTCGTAAGGGTTGGGATAGCCTTCGCGCCTTAATATGGTTTGTATGGCTTCTGCAACTACCGGCCAATTGGCTTCCAGGTCGGCTTTGATGGCGGCTTCGTTCAACAATAATTTGTTCAGGCCTTTTATGGTTGATTTTATGGCTATAAGCGTATGCCCAACCGGTACGCCGATATTGCGCAGTACGGTTGAATCAGTCAAATCGCGCTGCAACCTTGATATGGGCAGCTTGGCGGCAAGATGTTCAAACAAGGCATTAGCAATACCTAAATTACCTTCCGAATTTTCAAAGTCTATCGGGTTTACCTTATGCGGCATGGCTGATGACCCTATTTCGCCGGCTTTTATCTTTTGCTTAAAGTAGTTCATGGAGATATAGGCCCACATATCCCGGTCGAGGTCGATGAGGATATTGTTGATCCTTTTCAATCCGTCACATTGTGCAGCGAAGTTATCGTAATGCTCAATCTGGGTGGTGAACTGCGAACGGCTCAATCCTAAAATATCATTCACAAAATGATTGCCGAATGCTTTCCAGTCCGTGCTGCCATAAGCAATGTTATGTGCGTTAAAGTTGCCTGTAGCGCCGCCAAATTTAGCTGAATAGGGTACCTGTTTTAATAAATTCACCTGGTTTTCCAGCCGTTCAATAAATACCTGTATTTCCTTGCCCAGCCGTGTAGGCGATGCGGGCTGACCGTGCGTATGCGCCAGCAGCGGGATGTTCGCCCAATCGTTTGCATATGCCTTTAAAATGGCGACCAGCTCACCTAAAGCGGGATAGTAAACATCCTGCAAAGCCAGCTTAAAACTGTATGGGATCGCAGTATTATTTATGTCCTGCGATGTTAGGCCGAAATGGATAAACTCTTTAAAATCCCTTAATCCCAGCTTGTCAAATTCAGCTTTAATGAAATATTCAACCGCTTTTACATCGTGGTTGGTGGTTTTTTCTATTTGTTTAATTGCCTCAGCATCAGCCTCACTAAAATTTTCATAAATGGCGCGTAACTTTTCTGTTATGCTTGAATCAAAAGTGTGCAACTGGGGCAACGGGATCGCGCACAGGGCAATAAAGTATTCTATCTCAACAAAAACCCTGTATTTGATAAGCGCGTATTCCGAAAAATAACCGGATAGTTCTTTGGTAGCATTGTGGTAACGGCCATCGATAGGCGAGATTGCTGAAAGCGGGGAAAGCGACATTGGATTGAATTTTTTGCAAAGATAAGATTTTTTTGGACGGCGATTTACCCTCTATCTCGCGCAGCGAAAGAGAGAGGGTCGGCCAGCGAAGCATCGCCGGGGTGAGTCAACGGAGCGCTGCAAGGTGACGAAATGCCTTATTGACTATTCTATCAAATAAGTCAGTAAGTCATTATTTTTATTTGGAAACTTTGAAATCTAAAAATGTTTCCATAGTTTTGTGCCGGAGAATAAAATGATAGCGATAGAACGCATAATTGAAGGTGGTGAAGACCTGTTTTTAAAGGCAGGCATTAAGAGCGTAACGATGGATGATATAGCCCGGCATTTGGGTATATCAAAAAAAACCATCTATCACTTTTTTAAGGATAAGAACGAGTTGGTAATGGCGCTGGTTAAAAAGAAACTGAAAGAGGATGAGGATCAAATGAGCGACATCATCAGCCGGTCGACCAATGTGATAGAGGAAATGATCAATATGATGAAGTGCTCGGAGGACATTTTTTCGCGCATTAACCCGATAGTGATACATGATATGCAGAAATATCACCCGGATGCCTGGAAACAGTTCCAGAATTTTAAGGCCGATGTCCTAATCCGAACACTCGAGGAGTTATTGGTAAAAGGGATTAAACAAGGGTATATACGGCCGGAACTGGATGTGAAAATAATAGCGCGCATGCGGGTAGCGCAGGTTGAAATGGGTTTTGATACAAGCCAGTTCCCAATAGCGGAGTTTAGCCCGTGGAAGGTGCAAACACAGTTCCTGGAGCATTTTAATTATGGCATTTGTACGCTAAAAGGTTATCAACTGCTGGATCAGTACAGAAATATAAAACAGGATTAAAAGCTGCTGACATAGGGTTGTCAGCACGGCAGATGAAATTTGAAATACAAACTAACAACATATATAACAAATGAGATATATCTATTCATTAATAATCATTTGGTGTGTGGCCGTAACAGGTAGTTACGCGCAACAGGCAGGACCCGATACTGCTACGCTGAACATGCGTTTGCAGGATTGTATCAATTACGCTTATCAGCACCAGGATTCGGTAAAAAATGCCACGCTGGATGTTAAAAGCGCTGAATACAAGATCAAAGAAACGATAGCGACAGGCCTGCCACAGGTGAGCGGTACAGCCTCATTCCAGTACTACTTTACCCCGCCGCCATCAGTGGGGCCTAATTTTGAAGCCTTAACTTCCGGCAAGCCTTTTGATCCAAACGCACCATTGGTTAAATATCCGTTCGGAGCAACTAATTATACTAACAATTATACTTTACAGGCTACCCAATTGCTTTTTAGCGGCACCTATATTGTAGGCTTACAGGCGGTAAAAACCTTTAAAGAATTATACCAACGCAGCCTTACACGTACAAAAATTGAAACTAATGTATCGGTAGCAAAAGCTTACTACCAGGTACTTGTGAGTAACGAGCAGATAAAATTGCTCGACGCCAACATTGCCCAGTTAAAGGAGCAACTCGATCAAACCATACAGCAAAATAAACAGGGCTTTGTAGAAAAGATAGATGTTGACCGCTTGCAGGTACAATATGATAACCTGGTAACCAATAAGGAAAACACAGTGCGTTTGCTGGATTTGAACTACCAGATGCTTAAATTTCAAATGGGTATGTCGATCTACGCAAAGATAAACCTAACTGATAAACTGGAAGATATCGAGTTCACCGACCACCTGGCTGATTATGCTACCGATACGGCATTCTACCGCAACCGCATAGAATATAATTTGCTGGAAACAAACGTAAAGCTTAACCAGTTAAATGCTAAGAGTAAAAAAGCTGAATTTTTGCCAACTTTTTCTGCAAATGGCGGGTATGGCGAAGTTTTTGAAGAAAATCATTTCAGGTACTTGTATGATAACGCCTACAATCAGAGTTACATTGGTTTAAACCTTAATATCCCTATCTTCAGCGGAGGCCAGCGTATCAACCAGTTAAGAGAATTAAATATCACTACCGAAAAATCGCAAAACGATTTGTTTGATGCTAAAAACGCTTTAAGCCTGCAGGCCAGCAATGCGCGCATAACTTATTATAATAACCTGCAATCGCTGAACAACCAAAAACATAGCCAGCAGCTGGCACAGGAAGTATTGCATGTGGCGCGTGTAAAATATCAGCAGGGCGTAGGGTCGAGCCTTGAAGTTACGCAGGCTGAAACTGACCTGCAATCGGCTGATAACCAGTATATACAGGCGTTATACAATGTTCTTATTGGCAAGGTCGACCTTGAAAAGGCATACGGAAGAATTAAATAATCACTCAAACCAAACGACATAAAAGGAATATGAAAAAGTTAATATACATACCAATAATACTGCTTTTGGCGGCATGCACACAAAAAGCCAAAGACCCTAAAGCTGAATTAGCCGACCTGAAAAAACAGCAGGCCGATATTAATACACGCATTGCCACATTACAGGCGCAGGTTGGCACCCAGGATTCGACCAAAGGTATTGATGTAAGCGCTGTTACCATAGCCGCCGGCATGTTTACCAATTATGTGCAGATACAAGGCCATATCGACGCACAGGATAACGTTACCGCTTATCCGCAATCGCAGGCTATTATTACAGCCATTAATGTAAAAGTAGGCGACCATGTGAACAAAGGCGAAATACTGGCACAACTGGATAATAGTGTGCAGCAGGAAAACATAGCGCAGCAGCAGACACAGGTGCAATTGAAAACTACCTTATTTCAGCGCCAGAAAAACCTTTGGGACCAAAAGATAGGTACCGAGGTGCAATTCCTACAGGCGCAAACAGATTTGCAAAGCGCTCAAAAACAGCTTTCATCTTTACGCCAGCAGGCTGATCTGTATCGCATTGTATCGCCTATCAATGGCACTGTTGATCAAATGGATCTAAAGCTTGGCCAGGTTGCCGTACCCGGCACAAACGGTATACGTGTTGTAAATGCCGATGTGCTTAAAGTGAAGGCTGATGTGCCTGAGTCATATTCAAGTTCGGTTAACCAGGGCGATAGTGTAAAGATATTATTTCCTGATATAGCGGATTCGCTTACTACCCGTGTAACTTTTGCCAGCAAGGTGATCGATCCATCATCGCGCAGTTTTGGCGTTGAAATAAAATTGCCGCATAATACTGAGTACCGCCCGAATATGACGGCTGTATTAAAGATAGCCGATTATTCTAAACATAATGCCATATCGGTACCTGTTAAAGCTATTCAACGTTCGGGTAATGGCGATTACGTGTTTGTAAATGTTAATGGCTATGCCAAACAGCACAACATCACCGAAGGTAACACGTCAGGCGGGTATACCGAAGTAACATCGGGCATTAAAGCCGGCGACCAGGTAATTACTGAAGGCGCAAGCGAGCTGGAAGACGGCAACAAGATCACCATATTAAACGCTGGTAATTAAACTAACCTTTTTGAAAGATGAAAGACCAGGAAAAAGAATTCGGCCCGAGTAGTTGGGCCATCAATAATAAAACCGCCGTTTACGTAATTATCGTTTTGATTACGCTTATAGGGTTAATCACCTATAACAGGCTGCCAAAGGAGAATTTTCCGGATATTACCATATCCAAAATATACGTTACCACACAGTTTTTGGGCCAGTCGCCGCAGAATATTGAAACATTGGTAACCAGGCAGCTCGAAAAACAATTAAAGTCGCTTAAGGGCTTAAAAAAAGTTACTTCCAATACACAGCAGAACGTTTCGGTGATCACCGCCGAATTTAATGCCGATGTGGATATTGACAAAGCAAAACAGGAGGTTAAGGATGCTGTAGACAGGGCTAAACCAGACTTGCCTACACCCGACAACCAGTATAAACAGCCGGATGTATCGGACATTAACGTATCCGACCTGCCAATCCTTTATATCAATCTATCAGGTAACTACGACCTGAAAAAACTAAAGGAGTATGCGGATAACCTGAAGGACGATATTGAATCAATGAAGGAAGTATCCAAAGTTGATGAGGTAGGTGCTTTGAAGCCAAATATCCAGATAAATGTGGATATGAATAAAATGGCTGCCGCACAGATCGGTTATAACGATATTATCCAGGCTATCGGCAATGAAAATATCATATCATCGGCAGGCTATGTGAAAATGGATGGCGTACAGCGCGCCATTGATATTAAAGAAGACTTTAAGAATGCAGATGAGGTTGCTGCCATGGTGATCAGGAACCCGCAGGGAAAGGCTGTTTATCTGCGCGATATTGCGGAGGTAAAGGACGGTTTCCAGGACCAGGAAAGTTATGCCAGGCTGAAAACGCCCGATGATCCGGACTTTAAAAATGTTGTAAGCTTAAATGTGAGTAAAAGGGCAGGGGAGAACCTGATAGATGTTTCTCAAAAGATACATGACCTTATCAAGCAAAAGCAATCTTCTATTTTTCCTAAAGGGCTTAATATAACCGTTACCGGCGACCAGTCTGATAAAACAAAGACGACGTTAAATGACCTGATCAACACCATTATCATCGGTTTTATACTGGTAACCATCATCCTTATGTTCTTTATGGGCAGTACTAATGCCATATTTGTGGCTTTGTCGGTGCCGTTGTCGTGCTTTATTGCCTTTTTATTTATGCCGGCTATCGGCTTTACCCTAAACATGATCGTACTGTTCTCGTTCCTGCTGGCGCTGGGTATTGTGGTGGACGATGCGATAGTGGTGATAGAGAACACGCACCGTATTTTCGCTAATGGTAAGGTGCCAATTGCTAAAGCAGCCAAGATAGCCGCAGGGGAAGTGTTTATGCCGGTATTTTCAGGCACCATGACTACCCTGGCGCCGTTCATCCCACTGGCATTCTGGAATAGTTTGATAGGGCACTTTATGTTCTTTCTGCCTATAACGCTTATTATTACGTTACTGGCATCGCTGTTTGTGGCTTATATCATGAACCCGGTATTCGCGGTTGACTTTATGAAACCGCACCATGATGGAGAGCACGATCATCCGACTTTTGATAAGAAAACCCGGAAGTCGACTTTCATACTGATTGGTATTACTATTTTCTGTTATTTGATAGCCCTGTTAAAACATGGTGTTCCCACTGGAGCTCATAGTTCGGATGCGGTAAGTGTTGGTTATGGCGATAGCGCAAATGCTCAATCAGATTCTTTCAGCACATTTATTGGATTCGGCAATTTCATGGCGCTTGTAACGCTTTTGTACCTGTTTAACCACTTTGTACTGTTGAAGGTGATAGATCGGTTTCAAAAGAATGCATGGCCAAAATTCCAATCCTGGTATGCCCGCTGGCTCGAACGTGCCGTACGCAGGCCGTGGACTATATTCTGGAGCACCATTTTATTGTTCATCCTTACCATGATGTTCACTTTCGGCGTAAGAAAACCTAAAGTTGAGTTTTTCCCTTCATCAGATCCTAACTTTGTGTATGTGTATGTAACGTTGCCAATAGGTACGGACCAGGCTTATACTAATAGTGTGGTTGAGAAACTTGAAAAACGTGTAGCCCAGGTTGTTGAACCTGATAAGGACATTGTATCATCCATTATATCAAACGTATCTGTAGGCGTTACCGATCCCTCCGATGAAGACCAGGGTACTTATTATAACAAAGGTAAAATTACGGTAGCTTTTGTTGAATATGGCAAGCGTAACGGTAAGCGTACCAACGTGATAATGGAAAACATCCGCAAATCGGTACAAGGCGTACCCGGTGCGCAAATTGCCGTGGCGCAGGAACAAAGCGGGCCACCGCAACAAAAGGATATCAGTATTGAGATCACCGGTGATAACCTGGATACGATAGTGAATACGGCAGACAGGTTGAAAAACTACATCAACAAACAAGGTATTCCCGGTATCGAGGAATTGGTACCTGACGTACAAGCCGACAAACCGGAGATAGTGTTTGATGTTGACCGTGAACGTGCTAATCGCGAAGGTGTTACAACATCACAGATCAACCAGGCATTAGGTACATCTATTTATGGTGCAAAAGCAGCCGATTTTAGGAATACTAAAGAAGATAATTACGAAATAGATGTACGTGCCAATGAAGAGCAGCGCAATGATATTGATGCGTTGAAAAACCTGAAGATTACCTTCAGGGATATAGCGATGGGCGGGCAGATCAGGCAGGTGCCGATATCAGCCTTTACCGATATCCGCTATACGAATACCTATGCCAATATCAAACACAAACAGTCACGCCGCGTAATTACGCTGGGTTCTAATGTGCTCAAGGCCTATAATGCCAATGATGTTAACGCAGCCATATTACAGGCTATAAAAACATTCAGAACGCCGGATAACGTGAGCATAGGTATGGGTGGCGGCCAGGAAGACCAGGCAGAAGCAGCAACTTTCCTTGGTACTGCGCTGATGATATCGTTTGGCTTGATCCTGCTGATATTGGTTGCGTTATTTAACTCGATTGGTAAAACATTGATCATCCTCAGCGAAATATTCTTTAGCATTATAGGTGTATTCCTCGGTGTAAGCATCTTCGGTATGACGATATCCATTGTAATGACGGGTATAGGCATCATTGCCCTTGCGGGTGTGGTAGTGCGAAACGGTATATTGCTGGTTGAGTTTAGTGATATGTTGCTGGAGCAGGGACTTACCATTCATGATGCCGTGGTTGAAGCTGCCCGTACCCGTATGACGCCGGTATTGTTAACCGCTACCGCTGCCATCCTGGGCTTAATACCGCTGGCTGTAGGCTTTAATATCGACTTTGCCGGGTTGTTCTCACACTTTGCCCCGCATATTTATTTCGGCGGCGATAACGTGGCTTTCTGGGGGCCGTTATCGTGGACGATGATATTTGGTTTAGGCTTTGCAACCATTATTACGCTGATACTGGTGCCGTGTATGTACCTTATCCGTTTTAACATCAAGGCCGGAGTAGCCGCGCGCCGCCAGCGAAGGGCTGACCGCGAAGCACGGGAGCAGGAAGTTAAACTGGCTTAATTAAACATTCAAAATACAATATAAGGTCATCTTTTTAGGTGACCTTTTTTGTTGATATGCAACAGCCCGGTATTTATGATTTTTGTAGACAGATTGTTACAGATATAAATTTTACTAACTGCTACATTGTATCGTTAATTTATCCGGAATGAAAAAGATATTTATAGTACTGCTGACGATCATTGGTCTGCACCTCGCTGCGGATGCGCAAAGCGCAAAAAAGTTAGCGCAGGAAGCCCGCGTTGTTGTTGATTCAAACGGGACACAATACCCCTACGCGATTTGGAAAAAGTTGGTCGCAACCAAAGAATACCGCCTTAAAAAGATCGATAAAAACAGCGACAGCAGCGCCTACCTGTTGGTAAAGCTTGATTCGGCACAGGTTGCACACCGTATGGCTGATCTGGATAAACCAAGGGAAAGTGAGAACTTTACAGATGGCGAACAGATAGACCTTTTTAGCTGTAAGGATATAAACGGCAATAAAATTAAGGCCGCTGATTTGAAAGGAAAAGTGGTGGTGCTCAATTTCTGGTTCATTGGCTGCCCACCTTGTCGGATGGAGATCCCGGCCCTGAACGAGCTCTCGAAGGATTATGCAGGCGACCCGGATGTTGTATTTATTGCGGTAGCATTAGACCAGAAATGGGACATACAGGATTTTATAAAAACCAATCCGTTAGGCTACCATATTATTGATGATGGCCGAACTTATGCTAACCGTTACGGCATTCATTTATACCCGACCAATGTGGTTGTTGACAGGCAGGGGAAGGTGCGTTTTAGTAACGTAGGTTACGCTGTAAATACACCATATTGGATAAAAAAGACCATAGAAGAAGCAAAAAACGCCAATTAAATTGAACTTTAAAACAAAGTATTTATAACTAAAATAGTTATTAGTCAAATAATTATGACTAATAACTATAGTAAAGCTTTATTGATTAAAATCATTAGAGCTTTTTGGAATATTGATTAATTAGCTCTTTAATTCGGTAGCAATCTTGTCGACATATCCGGCGGCGAAATCTTTGGCTTTACCAGCAATATCATTTACATTATTTGCAAGTTCATCTAAAGTGGCATTACCTTTTTTATTATTTAAAAAGTAATACACGCCCCCGGCAACAGCTGCGCCAAGCAGGGCAAATCTCATTAGTTTCATAGGTGTTTAATTTTTGGAGAAATGTTGCAAGGATTATGCCAATAGTTAAGCGGGTACTTTAGTAATCGAATACTACCGTCTTATTTTTGTGCACAAAAACCCTTTCGTTAAACACCAGCGACATCGCCCTGCCCAACACCGAAGTTTCAATTTCCTTGCCTGCCGTTATCATATCCTCTGCCGTTAACGAATGGCTCACCGGGATGGTCGCCTGCGTAATGATTGGCCCCTGGTCCAGGTCGTCGGTAACAAAATGTGCTGTGGCGCCTATCAGTTTAACGCCGCGTTCAAAGGCCTGCCTGTATGGGCTGGCGCCCACAAAAGCCGGCAAAAATGAATGGTGTATATTGATGATCTTTTTCGGGAACCTGGCAATAAATCCGGGGGAGAGTATCCGCATAAATTTTGCCAGTATAATGTAATCTGCCGGCAGGCTATCCAGCACTTCAATAATTTGCTGTTCAAATTCTGATTTGGTTTTTTGCTCGTGCGAAACGAGGTAAAATGGAATGCCGAAACGGCGACATACATCCTCCAGGTTCGGGTGGTTGCCTATAACTGCCAGTACGGATGCATCCAGCGTATTGAAAAAGTTTTTGATCAATATATCTGCCAGGCAATGGTATTCTTTGGTTACCATCACTGCAATTTGCCTTTTGGAACCGGTACTGATCGTAATAGAAGCATCTGTAGGCAAAACATCCTTCAAGGCAGCCGAGAGTTTAGGAATATCCGGGTGCAAGGCCGTCTCCAAACGCAGGAAGAAACGATTCTCTGCCTGGTCTACATGCTCACGCAGCGAAGTAATATTCAGTCTTTCATGAGCAAGTACACCCGAAATTGCGGCAACCAAACCAATACGGTCTGTACATTGAATTAAAATGATCATTATACTATATCCGGGTATGGTTGACAATACTGTAATACCCATTGGCAAAATAGATATTTCTTTCAGTATCCAAAATGACTTTTTTTATGGGATGCAGGTTTTTGAGCCTGGCATTAAGAGGCCGTCTCAAAAGTCAATTTTGTTGAAAGCGCACCAAATAATATTTGCCTCTGTGTTCTTTGCGTTCCTATCTCAGCGACCTCTGTGGTTAAATTTTACCACAGAGGTCACGAAGAAGGCACAGAGATGCACAGAGTTTTTATGAAGCAAAATATAATTTCGTACCACCCTTTTTACTTTACTTTTGAGACAGCCTCTTTGTTTAATCAATAAATATCCTTTTTAAACCTCCCACGGGTTAATACCAGGCTTTGCCGGCTCATACGTTTCTGATGCCATTTTATTTATCCTCGGCTGCAAAATCCACACACCAACAAAAAAGAACCAGATGAGAAAAAACTCAGCCATATAATCACTAAAAGTAACTTCGCGCTGCAATTCGGCGGTTTTGATGCTTTTGGCGGTAAAATATATACAATAGAACATACAAAACATGCTGAATAAATGCAGCGGAAAAATTATCATAAACCCTATCATAAATGGTGCAGGGTTATTTGCATTTGGAAAACCACTGGTAAATAAAAATTGCAACCCTATCATTATCACTATAAAATATACAGCCGGTATAATTACAAATACCCTAAAAAGGTTAATTTTCATTTTTAAGGCTGCCGGTATAAGGCTTTGCATCCGGTTATTCACAGCCCAATACCAGCAAAACAGGGTGCCAAAGCTAAAAAGATAGATAAGCGGAAAAAACCTGAATACTGAAAAAACTATTGTTGGATCAGGCTGCTGAGTTACAATCATCTTTGAAAACAAATTTATCATTATAACCATCATCAGCACCATCGGGATACCGAAATTAAGGATGAATAGTTGCCAGTGTTTCAGGCGCAGGAAAAATTGCATGGCTAATGGTTTAAAGTGATATAAATAGCTACCACTAATATACAAAATTCCTGCATATAACATACTCATTGCTTATGCAGAAATATTGTGTGCAGGTTCTCTATTTTTTGTGTTGCGATAGCGTGTTTTTGGCAGGCCGATGATTTTTGCCGGGATGGTATTTGTCTTTTACATGGTCGAAATAGCCGTCGGCTGCGAGTGAAATAGCTACAATAAAGCAGAGTACTGTTCCGATAAAAAATACGGGCAAAATATGCTCTATACACTCGTAAAGATATAAGCTTAATGTCCCGTTCATATAGTAAAGGAACTTAAGCAGGGAGAATTTAGCGACTGGTTTCGACAGAGAGTAACCTTGCTTCGCCGGAAAGGCTGTAACCTACGACGAACGGATCAATGGTTCAGAACCACTTGTCGGTAAATTTCTTAAAATCGTCGCGGTACTGTGTGCTGATGGGTATAATAGCTTTGCCTATTTTAACCGTATTTTTAGTAATGCTGTCTATTTTATCAGCTGAAACAATGAAAGACCGGTGGACACGTATAAATGAGCCTGAAGGCAGTTTTTCCTCCAGGCTTTTCATTGTGGTAAGTGCTTTTATATAAGTATTACTTGTGGTGGTATAAACCTTTACATAGTCTTTAAATCCTTCGAGGTAAAGGATATTCTTCAGGTAAATTTTTACCAGTTCAAACTCGACCCTTAAAAACACAAAGTCGCTGTCGATATAAGCAGGGGCACGTGTTACGTCAAGCTGTGTTTTGGCTTTTAGTGCGGCCTCCAGGAACGATTCATAGCTTACTGGTTTCAGCAGGTAATCAACAGCATTTACTTTGTAGCCATCGAGTGCGAAATGCTCAAATGAGGTAATAAAGATAACACGCGGGGTAGTTACCCAGTCCATGCTGTTCAATATCCTCGAAAATTCGATCCCGTTGATCTCCGGCAGGCCGATATCCATAAATATCAGCTGAATGTGTTCTGTTTCGAGCGTTTTTAGGGCTTCATTAGGGCTTTGGTGGCTTGCCACCAGGTTTAAAAAGGGCGTTTGTTTTATAAAATTCTGTATATAAAAGAGTACAGCAGGGTCATCATCAATCAACAGGCAGCTTATCATCGGTCGGATTATTTTGCGCGAAGGTACTAACAAACCTTGCGCCAAAACTGGATCTAAAACAGAAAGCAAGTTTTTGTAAAATGCAGCGAGTAAACTATTCCCTGTTTCGGGGAACTTGTTGCATCTGTTCATAAAGATGGATGATCTTGTTTTGTAAAAGTATTACCACGTTATCGTACTCTGATAGCTTTTTGCTTACCGCCTGCAATTCTGTTGTTGAATAGGTAGTATTCCTTCGTCCATTATCCAGTAATTCAACCGTTGATAATTCATATACCTGCGCAATTTGCTGCAGCCTTGAATAGTTTATATCGGTATCGCCGCTTTCAATTTTCGATATTGCCGGCACCGACATATCCATTAATGCCGCTACATGTTTCTGAGTCCATTTTTTATCCTTCCGCAGGGTACGGAGCCTTTCTCCTAATGTATCACTCAATTTCATAGTATAATTAATATTAAAGTTTAACAAGCTGTATCCATTTGCCGTACGCTGGAGGCAAGGCAGAATTGGAAAACAGAACCTTTTCCCGGCTCACTTTTGGCCGATAGGAAACCTTCGTGCTGCCTGATGATCTCGGAGCTCAAATACAGGCCGATACCGTAACCGGATACATTGAGATGATCGGCCCGGTAATATCGGTCGAATACCCTTGCCAGCTGCTCTTCAGGTATGCCTATACCTTCGTCCCTGATGCTCAGCAACGCAAGCGGGCCCGATCTGCGGCACAATATTTCAATCAAACTACCGGGCGGTGAATATTTTACCGCATTACTAAGCAGGTTGGTAATAACGCTGTTTATTTTTTCCCTGTCGGCAAAAACGAAGATATTGCCTGGCACAATAAGCCGTATTTTGTGCCCTTGCAGCAATAAATGGTTTTCCCTCACAGTTTCCTTTACCAGTTCGCCCAGGCAGAATTTTTTTCTTTCCAAATGCAGTGGCCCGGCTTCGAGGCGGGCAACATCAAGGAACCCATTGATGATTGATAGCATTTTCTTTACCTGCCTGCCACTTTTTTCAAAAGCATCGTCCATTACTTTATCGTGCTGGTTTTTGCTTCGCGCGGCAGCCACCTGTATGCAAGCGTTTATAACGGTGAGCGGTGTTTTAAGCTCATGGCTTACAATGCCAATATAATCGCTGTCGAGGGGTGGCCGCTCATTTACCAGGTGCCACAAGCACGTTATGGCGGTTAATTTGCCTTCCGTTATTACAGGCTGATACTCAGGCTGCCAGCATGTCCCGGCATGCCAGGCCGCAGGCGGCTTAATATTTTCCATACGGGTTGCAACCTCTTTTAATGTATCATTACATGGGCTGAAGCGGTAAACAGGGCTGAGCAATTCATACTGATGGTTACAGGTAATAAATTTAAATCCTGGCTCGTTGGGTTCAAATATCATGGCCGGTATGGGTAAATCTTCAAACACGGCCGTAAAAAAATCAGCGGTCAGCATAGCAATATTCTAATTAGGTGCAGGCAAATTACCGAGTAGAAAAGTATTCCGGGAACGGTTTCGATAGACAGTATGATTCAGCCGATGAATTATATTATTTGACAGACGAAGTGCCGGCTAAACGATGGCGAAATGCGATGGGGCAGCAATTTCGGCCGGAAGCTCGATAAAGAAGATTGTTCCTGCGCCGGCTTCACTGGTAAAGCCTATCTTACCGCTGTGCGCCTCTATTATCTGCTTGCTGATATATAGGCCCAGGCCAAACGGCTGTTCACCACCGGTGCCTTTGCGCCTGGCTGATGTAAAAGGGTCAAATAACTGGCTATGCATACCCGGCGGGATACCTATGCCGTTGTCTTTTACACTGATAACCAACTTGTTGCCATATAGCGCGGCATCTATATAAATATAAGCCCCCTCAGGGCTGAACTTGATGGCATTAACGATGAGGTTGTTGAGCACCCTCCATAATTTATCGCGGTCGGCATTTATTTCGAGCGACGTATCGCTCTTTAACACCAATTGCTGTTTTTTATCCTTTGCCCTGAAACTTAACAGCTGAATACATTGCTGCAGGAACTCATCCAATGCGAATTTTTCCTTTTTGATGTTTTGCTGATGATCGAAATCGGTTTTCAGCAATTCACTGATCAGGGTGAGGCTATTATCAGCCGATGCCTTCATCAATACCGCCATTTCATGTACCTCAGGGTCAAGTTGGTCTTTATCCAGCATAAGCGATGCCATACTGCTTACTGCACCCACGGGGTTGCGCAGGTCGTGCGCCACTATTTTAATTAACCGGGCATATTCCTTGTTCATACTGTCAAGCGCTGCAGTGGTTTCTTCCGAGCGTTCAAATTGCAGTTTTAATATTACGGCAGTTTTTTGCGAGCCTTGCCAGTAACGCCATATAACAATGGCAATGGCTACAGCCATTAAACACAAAACAATGGTAAATATCAAAAAAACAGTCTCGTACCTGGAATTAATGCGGGCCGATTCCAGTTGCTGTTCCTTCAGGGCATAATCGATATAATCAACGCTGGTGGCGTTGTTGAGCTTTTCCTGCTCATCATGTATTTGCAGCAATTGCCGGCAATAATTAAAAGCAAGCGCATTATTATGATGTGTTTCATAAAAATCATACAGCTTGCGTGTTATAGCTTCGCTATAAAAAAGATAATCATTTTTGGCTGCAATATCCAGCCCCTGTTTATAATACCCAACCGCCTTTACCGAATCTGTAGTTGAAAGCTGATCGCCAATGTCTATCAGCATATCCATACTAACGTAGTACATATGCTTGCTTATGGCTTCGGTAATGACATTATCCAACAGCGCCAGGCCCGCGTCCCTTTGCCCATGCTTTACCTGGTTGTCGGCTGTTAATTGTTCTATAGCTAATAACGTACGGTTGTCTTTATACTTTTCGGCAATGCTTTTTGCTTTCGCGATGTAAAAGCCAACCGAATCTTCCCTGAACTGATCGGGATATTCAAGCAAATAGTTGTATATCACCAGTGACCGGATGGAATCATGCGCCAATTGCCCGCTCGTTGCCATTGCTTCCCTGAAATTCGCTATGGCGCGTGTGTCTTTGCCAATTTCCTGGTAAACCATTGCAATGTTCATCAATGTTTGCGTGCGGTTAACTGTATCATGGAGTTTGGTATAAATATTATATGCCTGGTTGTAGTACCGTAATGAAAGCTGCACGTTGCCTTTTATATCGTAAACTACCCCCAGGTTATTTATAGCATCGGCTTTACCTTTGGTATAGTTCATACGTTCGGCTATTGCACGTGCCTGAGTGGTATAATAAAAAGTACTATCGATATTTTTTTCATACAGCAGCATGGCCAGCCTGTTCAACGCATCGGTGTAGCGCAAGCTATCTGTGATATGGGGCAATGCGGATTCGATGGTTTTTATTTCAGGCGATTGACCATAGCTATAGCTGATAAAAAACAGCGGCAGGATAAATAATAACAGTCGTACCTTCATAAAATCATCATCTAAACTAATAATTAAATACAACGAGTGCAAATTAGAATGTTATTAACCCGAAGTAAATAAATCAATTGATAAAAGGGCATAATTCAATCAACTAAGAATATATTTTTTTTATTCTATATTGATTTTTTTGCCTAATATGTATTTTTTCATAATTATTTGAATATCAAAAAGTTGTGGTAGATTTATTATAAATTATCAACCAGTTTCTTAAACTCAATTAAACCAAAATGACAATGAAAAAGACCTTGTATTTATTTACACTTGTTGCATTGTTTGCATCATGTAAAAACGGGACGAAAACTGCTGCCCCCGCTACGGATTCGGTTCCAATGCCTTACAAAGCCACGTACTCTTCTTCTTTTGTGGTATCTGACAGCACAAGCAACATAAAAGCTGTATTGCAATCATTTAAAGATTGGGAGGATAACAAGATCGCGAATGCACCTGCTTATTTTGCCGATACGGTTTCTGAAAATTTCTGGAATGGCTATAAATTTACAATGAAGCGCGACAGCATGGTAAAAGTGTTTCAGAAATATCGTGATAGCCTGAGCAGTTCAAAAATTGAAGTAACGGCCTACGTAGGTTTGCACAGTACTGATAAAAACAGCGATTGGGTTTGCGTATGGTACAAGCAAACCGACACTTATAAAACAGGTAAAGTCGATTCGGCGTACTATGAAGATGATAATGAAATGGTGAAAGGGAAAATTGCGTGGATAAACGATAAGCGGCAGGCACTTACATTTAAGAAATAACAATAAAATACTCCATAAAAAAACCCGCATAAAGGCGGGTTCTTTTATGGAGTATTGGTTAGGCCATTTTTTTAAGCAAGCTTATCCGGTAAGCTATCACAATCAATATACCATCCATTTTAGGAATGATTATTGCCTTTATCAAATAACGTCACCTAATAAAAACATTTTATGAATATTTTACAACTTAACCCCCAAATTGTGGTATATACACCGCTCGGGCCCGGATTAGCGTACTTTATAATGGACTATGGCATGAGTGTTAATTCATGCTGGGTTATAAGGCTTGCCAAAGGCGAAATAAAACATTTCGACTCGAACGATGTGAGGGTAGAAGGCAATCCTACCTATGGTTTTCCGCTTAAACCCGAAATTCCGGATTCATGGCTCACGTTTAAAGAAAAAGAAAAGTTGGTTAAAGATAATTGATCTCGAAATTATGAAACGGAAATTAACCATCACGCACCCTTTTTGGCAGGTGCTCGGCATTGGCGCACTTGCGGGTTTACGTAGTGCATCGGCACCGGCAATTACCAGCCATATTTTAAGCCATCACCACTCAAAGCGGTTAGAGGGCACCCAACTTGATTTCATGCAATCAAAAACGGTAACAAATGTGCTGATGCTGCTGGCGTTGGGCGAAGTAGTTATGGATAAAATGCCTTTCACCCCAAACCGTATAAAACCGGCTGGCGTTGCATTCCGCTGCTTGTCGGGCGTATTGGCCGGGGCAAGCATCAGCAAAGCAACCGGCGGTAAAATTGGAGCGGGCGCTTTATTTGGTGCGGCATCGGCACTGGCATCAACTTATATCAGTTTTATTGTAAGAAAGTCGACCGTAAAGGCAACCGGTATTATCGACCCGATAATCGGCGGACTGGAAGATGCATTGGTATTTGGGGCCGGTACAACACTTATCAGGATTGACCAATAACTACCAGTCTTTGCTTCAGAATTTTTACAGTTTTGTATTGTATTTTGAGCGATTATAAATGTATAAATTACATACATTTGTTAACCTGTCAGACTTTTTGACGTAATAATTTAAAAATTTAATAGTTTAGTAAGTATGAGCCTCTCGATGACCGCTGCTGTTACCGATCAGCAGGATATAAAGCGTGAAAAGATATTAGACGCTGCTTACGAACGATTTTTGCATTATGGTTACTCTAAAACAACCATGAATGAAATAGCCGGAGACATTTCCATGTCGAAAGCGTTACTTTACTATTACTTCCCTGATAAAAGCGAACTGTATGTTGCCGTTATGCGTAAACTGGCGGCTGATTATATCGAGTCGCTCAACAAACACCAATTTAATGGCCTGGAAGAAGTATTTATATTCCAGGTAAATACCCATCATGCTTTTATGGTGAAGAATTATAATTTCTTTGATTATTTCAGGCTGAATGAACAAAACCTGCCTGATACGATATGGGAAATAGTAGCGCAGGTAAAGCAGGCGGAAACACAGCTTTTAAGCAGCGCAATTAAAGCAGAAGCCAAAGACGGGAATATCCGCCCGGTTAATAACCCCGAAGAAATTGTTGAACTAATGCTCGACGCACTGCATAATGTGCGGGTAGGGACGCTAACCCACAAAAAAACCGCCTTTCCGCGCAAGGAACACCTTGAGAAAATACATACCAAACGCTTGCTGCTGGCCGATATATTTATAAAAGGCTTAAAGTATTGATTCTTTGTCAACTATATTAAATGTGTCATACGAACGAGCCGAAGTGGGTGCGCATTGGGGCGAGGAGAAAACTTTTGCGCCAAATAGGCAATCTGCTTGCATAGCGCAAAAGTTTTCTCACCTGCCCTTAGCTATTGCCAACCCTCATGCAGGTTCGAAATGACGCAGCTTTTTATTTGTCATTTCGCATATAGAGATTCTGGATGCCTATAGAGATTCCGGATTTTATAACTCAGCATGATATTCGTGTTGTTTAGATATTCCTCAATGTCAGTACTCCGTAAAAACTTGTATATCAAACCTTAAAACTGCTATTAGTTGGTAACTTTGACCTTCTGATTTAATTAGTCAAAATTAATTTTTGGTTTTTATTAAATTATATAGGATACTTCCTTGATTAGGCGGTTGTTTTAGAGTGATTGGACAGGCCGGTGATGTTATTTCCGGCCTGTTTTTATTTTAGGGACGTTACAATAGGTATGCTTTTTTCCAGTATCTTATGAACAGGACAGGCGCTTGCTATTTGTACAAGGCGTAGACGCTGCTCAGCGGTGAGTTCACCATTATAATCGATCAGGCATTTGATAACCTTTTCAGCCCCGGTTTTAAATAATTGAACATCCACGGTAATATCTTCTACGGGCCAATTTTTTCGGTTAAAGTACATTCGGAGGGTAATAGCAGTACAACTGCCCAAGCTACCAAGCAACAGTGTCTGCGGATCGGCGCCCGTATTGCCGCCTCCACTACTTTCGGGCTCGTCGACAATTATATGGTGACCGCCGCTGCTTACAATGGTTTGATATTTTTCAAGGCCGATGCGTGAGCGCACATCAACAATAAATTTTTCTTCCTCTTCCAAAAATATATGATTTTAAGCTCTGATCAGTCTTCGTTTAGGTTGAGTACGTCCCAATTGCGCTCATCCGTTTTTACGCCGCCTTTGTATTTTAGTGTGATTTCGAAATTAGTATGCTGGTCGCCACTTAAGTCAATCTGCGACTTTATAACATATACCGAATCTTCCTTTTTTTCAAATCCATACGAATCTGAAAAAGAGCCGTCCGATTTTAAAGTGGGCTTTACATATTCTTTCGCTATCTCATAAACATCCCCTTTGGTTGGCGCCCCCGAAAATGTATCTTCAACGGTACCGGTAAGCGCAAATTTAGCTACAATAAATACGAATATCGCGCCTATGATAAGTAATAACACCACACCGCCCATGGCTGACTTTTTCTTCTTTTTCTTCTCTTCTAAGTACTTCTTCTTTCCCATCTCAAATTAGGTATGTATTATTAATAGAAATCATAACACCTGCGCGCACCTTCAAACCTGTGATAATAATCGTCCTGGTTTGAATTTATCGTTTGGTAGTTTATGCTTCCTTCTGTAGTCCCGCTTGTATTGGTGTAATTCAGGCCCGAAACAGGCACATCATGGCTAACTCCCAGTTTAAATTTCTCGCCGGTATCTTTGTTAACAAAAATGTCGAATATCAGCGATACTACAACCGCACTCGGGCCATCGTTGCCTCCGCCCGTCCGGTACCATAAGCCCGCACTTACGCTTTTACGTTTATACTCCATCCCGAATGAAGCAGATTGCGCACCAGCCTGCCTGTAATATACAGCTGATGGTATAATGTATGATTTCTGGTCATCATCGATATTATCATCACGATTGAGGTCGAGCCGGTAGCTTAAATAGGCCGTGCCACGTATGGGCAACTTTGCCGGCGTTCCTGTAAGTGAAGTGTTTGGCTGGTTAAGGTGCTGCAATGCGCCGCCTATCATAAAATCGCCTACCACCAGGTTAGTACCTGCGCCCGCGTCGAAATAATATTTATTGTTGTATGGAAGTGCATCGGCAGCCGAAACCGATCCCGGTATGATGCCCAAACGCGGATCGATCTGGTCGTCAAAAACAAGTTGGCTGTAATCTATAGCCTGGTTGCTCACGCCGGCCTGTAGCCCGAAAGAAAGTACATACCTGTCGGACCCTACACTATACGAGTAAATACCAGCAAAATTATTGGTGGTTAAAAATGCATTGCCTTCGCTGGCGCGTGAATATATCAGGCCAACCCCGCCGCCAAATTGCGGGATATTATAATCCACCGAAGCGGTCATATAATTTGAATTATTTCCCGACGATGTGTACTGGTTCCGGTAAATTAGGTTCATACGAAAATCACCTTCGAATTGGCCGTTTAGCGCCGGGTTTAAATACACCGGCGAATTAAAAAATTGCGAATATAAATGGTCTTGCGCCTGTGTGGTTAGCACAAAAAGCAGTACTAATGTAAAAAATAAAATACAAATCTTAATAAATTTAGTCCCCATCACAATAAATTTACATATCTGTTAGTCATCGGATTAAATTTACGGTCCCTGTTCGTTTCGGTAACCCGTTAAAGTACGACATGCCCTTCCACTGGGTGCCATTTATAAAGGTTGCTGATACCTGCCAGGTGTATGCACCCTGCGGCGCCGGTATCCCTTTAAATGTACCGTCCCAGCCGTCAACGGGAGCCCCTTTATCGTCAAGCCTGGTTGTTTCCCAAACCAATTGCCCATAGTTGTTAAATATTTGCATGTGCCATGTTTTTATGCCCGATCCCTTTGCCATAAAGGTGCGCAGCTCGGTTACGCTGCCTGTTGGCATAAAGGCGTTCGGTAAAAAGAGTTGGCCAGGTACGCCCGTAATGCGTACATCATGCGAAATGGTGCCGGTGCAACCTTTTTCATCCGTCACTGTAAGTGTCACAGCGTAAAGGCCGGTGTCGGCATACGAGTATTCCGGGTCTTGTTCGGTTGATGATTTGCCATCGCCAAAAGTCCACACCCAGGATATTGGCTTGCCGGTCGACCGGTCGGTGAACGAAAAATGATAGTTTGGTATACTGGTAACGCTGTCGGGCTGTTCTGTAAAAGCTGCTGTGAGGGGTGCATCGATATTTAAAATTTGCGCGGTAACATTAGCGCAGCCAGTGGCGGTATTGGTTACCGTAAGCGTTGCCGTAAACGGCGATTTTGCATAATTATAATAATGTGGTTGTGGTATAAACGTATATTCATCGGTACTGCCATCGCCAAAATCCCAGGTATAGTTTAATGATGTGGCCGGTGTAGTTCCGTTTGCCGGTGTGGCATTGCTAAAACTCACGTTATTGCTGCAATCGGCAGCGGTTGTAAAAGATGGCTGCGGAACAGGATAAATGTTAAATTGTGTTTTAGCTGATTCGACACCCAGGGCGTTGCAACTGTTTATTGCTGTAATGGATACATAATATATTCCGGCGGTATCAAACGTATACGGAAAATCGGCGGTACCTGCTATTGGCTGGGCAATGAGGTTATTATTCCCGTCGTAAATATTGTAATGGAAACTACTGCCACCCTGTGAATTATTTATAAAAGTGGTGCTGAACGGCGCACAGCCCGATGTCGGCCCGCCGTTTTTCACAAACATCTGTGGTGTTACGGTAGGCGGGGAGAGTGTTATAGGAATAATATTGGTTGTGTCAGTTGCGCCGCAATAACCGGTGGCTATCATATAAAGCGTAAAAATTGTTGGCGCTGTAACATTAATAGCCGAAAAGGACACACCGCTTTTGTCGGTTTTATCAATTTCCTGTACTTGCGAGGTGCCATTATACAGGAAAAACTTATACCCGGTATTATTGCCCGGCGAGGTGTTTTGCACATTAATAGTAAATGGCGTACAGCCTGTTGTTTGGCCGGGCAGAATGGTAGCAATAGGTTTCGATGGCCGTACCGTTATGGTATCGAACACCGGCCCGCGCTGATGGCAATTGTTTAATACGCTAAGCGATACGATGTAAGTTGTATCGTGCCCGTTAACGGTTTGCTGAAACTGGTGCTGCGGGCTTACCGTATTCGATGTAGATCCGTCGCCAAAATTCCACTGAAATAAACCCAGGTTTGAATTGTTGGAAGTATTTGTAAAAGTAATGGTTTGCGATCCGCATACGTCGGTTTTATCGGCGGTAAAGCTCGCTATAATATCGGCCGCATCGTTAATAACAACCTGCGCTTCACTGTCTGAACAGGGTGAAGCGGCCTTTATTACCCAGGTAAAACCATAAATATTACCGCCCTGCAAATTGGTTATGGCGCTTTGGTAATTTGTCGAATCGGCAAAGGTTACCGCCGGGCCGGCTGTTTGCTGCCATACGCCTGTAAAAGTACCGGGATTGTTGCCGTGCATGATGTAAGCAGTTACGTTGCACAACGTTGTATCGTTACCGGCATTTGCTATTATTGCAGGCTGGTTCACCGTTATGGTCACCACATTTGATGTTGCTATTGAACAGGCCCCATTTTGCACCACGGCCTCATATTGGGTGGTTTGTTTAAGATTTAAAAATAATAATGAACTTGTAGTGTTAACAGGAGAAACCGGTGTAAAGGTGGTTCCGTTGTCGATGGACTTCTCCCACATCAAAACATTCCCGGTTTGGCCGGTGAGGTTTATTATGCCATTATTGTTCCCCGCGCATACAATTGTGTCTCCGGTAACTGCCGCTGTGCCCGCTACCGAAGGTTGGTTGACAGTTACTGTAACGACACTTTGCGATTGGCAGCCGGGGGCTGAAGTGATCGTCCATTGGAACTGGTAAATATTTCCGGCAACCAGGTTGCTTACGGAGGTATTGGGCAGGGTATCGTTAGCAAAAGTTACACCCGTGCCGGTAACTACCGTCCATTTGCCGTGACCGGGCGAGGGTGAATTACCCTGTAGTGTAAAATTTGTTAAATTACAAATTGAAGTATCACGGCCGGCATTTGATTGTACCGGCAGCGGCTGTACATTAATCACCACCGTATCTGGTGGCCCGGCGCAACCGCCGCTGCTGTAAGGAGTTATGGTGTAGGTGACTTTTGCGGGCTGCGTGCCGGTATTTATCAATATATCCTGTATGCCCGAAGTGCTAACAGGCGACAACTGGTTTGAGTTGCCTGTTACGCTCCCCGATGTTGTGCTCGTCCAGGTAAAACTCCCTCCTGAAAGTTTGGTAGCCAGGCCTATATTTACCGGCTGCTGGCTGCAAATAACCATATTTGGCACTGTAACGGTAAGTAACGGCAACGGTGTTACCGTTACATCTATAATAGAAGATGTGCCGGGACAGCCGTTGCTGCTATACGGAACGATGGTGTAGGCAATTATAGCATTGGTTGCCGCTGCCGGATCGGTATTTATAAGCGAATCTTTGATCATGCTGCCACTGCCACTTGCGGGAAAGCCCGTAGCGCTGCCCGATACCAGTTGTGCCGTCCAGGTGAAGGTGCTGCCAGGAGCCAACCCGGTAATGGTATAGTTAAGCCCGCGGTTGCTGCATATTCCTACTGCCTGCGGGCTGGTAACAACATCATATGGTGTTATATTAATATTTACGTTGCTGCGTATGGTGTCGCAGGGTGCAGCTACCGAAGTTACCGCCTCTAAAGTTAGGGTAACATGCCCCGCGCTAACTTCGGCAAATGATGGCTGGTATTGTGCCTGTAATGTGTTAACATTCGGCGTAAAAGTCCCGGTGCCGCCTGTCCATTTGTAGCTGATCACACCGGTGCCGGTAATTTTTCCATTAAGATTTGCGCTTGTACCGGCGCATATGGTGGTATCGTTACCGGCAATAACAGTTGGCGCTTGCTGAAAAGTGATATGCTGGGTTGAAGTTACCAGGCCGCAATTATTTTGCTGTGTAACGGTTACTGTATAAGTGGCATAGTCGTTAAATACTATGCCGGGGTATTTGCTGTGCGCAGTATAGCCGGGTGCAAAATTGTAGGAACCGCCGGATACACTCCAGGTATAAGTAGTGGGTAGCTGCTGCGCAGTGCCTGTTAAAATTGTATAAGCAGGATTATTGGTTTTAACCGAATCGAAATTAAAGTTTTGCCCTTTGCCGCATATCGAAAAATCGGGCGAAAGGGTTGCCACCGGGGGGGAATTAACTACTATTGTATCGGTGTTTGGCGCGTAAACTATGCCGCAACTGGCAGTATTTATGCCCATGCTTATACGGTAAATACCAGCCTGGCTAAATACAAATTGAGGCTGAGCCGAGGCGGGGTTCCAGGTTGCCCCGGTTGAAGGGGTAACCGACCACACGTAACTGTTGGTGTCATTACATGCCGAATCAATCACCGAAGTGTTTATTGGCACCAGTGGGCCATTTCCAAGGCACGTACTTTGTACGGGGAGTGAAAACGCCGGTTTGGGAGGATCCTGTACGCAGATAGTTGCAGTATAATCCGATGGTGAACAAGCTGAACTGGGATTGTTGAGGTGCAGGGTAATGGTGTGCACACCCCTGGTAAAGGTGTGTACAAAGCTCTGTAATAAATGATAATTAAGGCCAACAACCACGCCATCAACCGACCAATTATAAAACGCATTCGGATTATCGGCACAACTGCTAATGGTAGCATTGGGGTCAGGCCCGGGAGATGAGATGTTTATAAATGTTACCGGGCTTCCGGAACAAGCCGTAATGGGGGCTTTAAATGCGTTTATGGGTTCGGCAAACACTTTTGCATAGTTGCTTGGCGCCGAACCTATTTTGCCGCAATAAGTATTATCAGTTTGAAAGTCTATCTCAAAAGAGTTGGCATTGTCGTTTGCTGTTTGTCCGCAGGATGAACGGGTATAATTGTGAGTTACCTGGCCATTTAAAGCCTTAATCTGGCATAAGGTGTAAGTGCTGGAACTGCCATCGCCCCAGGTGAAAGAATAGATATTTCCCGGATAATTATATTGAATCCCCGTTGCCGAGGATATGTCGATATTGTATGTAAGCGGCGCCGAACCACTGCTTAGGCAAACTGACGGGTTGCCTGTGGCGCCGATAGAGGTATTTACAACATTGTTTATGAGCTGATAAGCGTATGTGCTCACTATATTACTGCTGTTTATGGCCCTTACAATCACTGTATAATTAACGGTGTGTGCGGTAAAGCTATAGGTTGCGCCCAAACTGGTATTAATTACTTCTTTTACCTGGGTCGATTCGTTTATTATGCTTATATCCGTTGTAGTTGCAGCTGCCGATGTGTTATTGAAGGAGAATGGCGTATTGTCAGTACCGCTGCATGCTCCGTAAACTTGCGGGTAGGATGGATTATCGATAGACGATGATGTACACACCACCCCGGCGCTGCTGCCTGCAATATTAGTTATAGTAACCGTATTTGATGCTGCGCTGGTAACTACCGGGTTCGATCCTTTAATAACAAATGTGTATGTGCCTGCTACAAGGCTTGCGGGTACTGTATAATTAAAAAATGTGCCGTAAAAATTCCTGATAGTATCCAGCGGGGTGTTATTTATAATAGTGCCCGAAGCATTGCACAGGTAAAGACTGAAAACATTATTCTGCTGTATACAGCCCGATGCATCGTTTATATGGAATGGAATAGCGATGGTTGAACCTGTTCCATAAGGCCCGGGATCAATCGTGCTAACTGTTATTGTTTGTGCAAATACCCTTGAAAACGAAAGTATTGTAATTAAAAGGGGAAAAAATAAACTTTTCGTAAAGGATTTATTCATTCAGATTAATCAATTGCACGGGCCTAACAAATAGTGTGTCAATTACATGGGGTCGCCTAAAAGTAAGTAAAGGCAATAATATTACCTAATAAATTATCAGGCTTTTTTTGGTTTTGAGATGTGATTGGTTGTACGGACGAACATCAGCCAAAAAATAAATACGATATCAGTATAGCTGTTGTAATGCCAACGGCATCAGCAATAAGCATTGCCGGCACCGTATAGCGTGTTTTTTTAATATTTACCACACCAAAGTAAAGGGCTACAATATAAAATGTGGTATCAGCTGTCCCATACAGCACACTCGACATATGGCCGATAAAACTATCAGGACCAAATGTCTTCAAATTATCGAGCATTAAAGCCCGTGCGCCAGAGCCACTTAACGGGCGTATGAAAGCAATCGGTAATACATCAGTAAAGCGCGTATCGATATTAAAATGGCCGAAGAACCATTTAAAGCCGTCGCTGAGATAGGTGAGGGCGCCGCTGGTGCGGAACAGGCTTACTGCCACCAGCAAACCAACCAGGTAGGGTATGATCTTTATGGATACTTCAAACCCTTCCTTTGCACCATCAATAAAAGCATCAAAAACATTGATCTTTTTTCGTATCCCCCCCAAAATAAAAAGCGTGGGAATACCGAGGTAAATAATGTTGCTGAATACCCCTGAAAAGGCGCTGATCTGCGATTTATTGAGGTATTCGGTAAAGTACCATATTAACAAAACCACAAGCCCGCTTATACCCACGAGCCAAGCCAAAACTACGCGGTCGAACAGGTTTATCTTTTGTTTGATGGCGACAAAGATCAGCCCGGCAAGCGTGGCTGCATAAGTGGCTACAATACAGGGGATAAAAATATCAGTAGGATCTTTTGAATGAAAGATGGCCCTTTGGGCAATAATGGCGATAGGTAAAATAGTTAACCCCGATGCATGCAGCACCAGGAACATGATCTGCGCGTTGGAGGCGGTATCTTTGTTCTTGTTTAATTCCTGCAGGCTGCCCATGGCCTTTAAACCAAGCGGCGTGGCAGCATTATCAAGCCCCAGGAGGTTTGCCGAAAAGTTGAGCATCATCTGGCCGACGGCAGGATGGTTCTGTGGTACTTCGGGGAAAAGTCGACTGAAAAACGGCCCAACGATACGCGATAGGAAATTAATTGCCCCGGCTTTTTCGCCAATGCGCATAAAACCAAGCCATAACGACATGATGCCAACCAATGGCAGCGCAATGTCCATCACCGAAGATTTGGCCGAATCAAAAGTGCCCTCGGCCATCAGCCTGAAAATGTCGGTGTCGCCAAAAAATATAAGCCGGACAAGGCCGATGAGGAAAGCGATGAGGAAAAATATGATCCAGATATAATTGAGGGCCATTGTGCTTAATTAACGCTTTGAAGATAGCGTTTTTTGAAGAAAAGACAATATCCGCCGTCGCTGAAGCTATGGCGGACGATGTCCACCATTGCTAAAACTGTGGCGAACGGGAAAGCTGAAAGGTTTTCTTAACTTGCAATATTCAATTAAAACATATGGAAGAAACCGTAAACCAACTCATCAGCGCTATTGATGAATTTTTAAAAACTGATACAAATGCCATTGACTGGGAAATCAAACCATCGCCCGAAAAATGGTCGAAGAAGGAGATTTTGGGGCATTTGATTGATAGTGCCCAAATAAACCTGGAACGGTTTATACGCTGCACTTACGAGGAAAATTTTAAACTGATCTACTGGCAAAACGAATGGGTGGCTGTGAAGCTTTACCAGGAAGCGGATATTAAGGAGATTCTTGACCTATGGATATTGACCAACCGGCAAATAGTACGTGTTTTAGCCAATTATCCACCCGAAAAATTGCAAAATAAATGCGATTCCGGCCGAAATAACATAGAATTAAACACAGTTGAGTTTTTAGCCTCAGATTATGTGAGGCATATGCAACATCATCTGAATCAGGTAGTTGGAAAAGTATGACTTTTTATAAATGTAGCGTTGTAGCTACGAATACGAGTACACGCTAACTACAAAGGCTACACTGACAAGATAGTGTCAGTATAAATTTGACACGCTCCCGCAAGCGTCCTCGCTTGTGGTCGATAGATAGGTAGCGAATTAATTTGTGACCTCCAGTTTTTCACAAGCGGGGACGAGGAGATTGATGTTGGTTTCTTTCGTATGGGTTTCAATGCTGTAGGTAAAAATAGCCTTTATATTTTGTTATAGGTGAAGTTAGGATTTCGGATGGGCGAATATGCAGGATACTTGCGGCGCAGCCCAATGCAGAGAGACCCTGCAGGGACGGAAAATTATAATATTTAGCGTTTTCAGAAAGTTATACCTAACCAAAGAATCAGGAGTTAACGCGACTCAACTCCCGATTCTTAATAAGAAAAGTAAATAATTGCTAAATTAACATATGCAATAAAGGCCTTAACCGCCGCAATATCCAAATGTGCCTGGCCCAAAATTTCCTACGCAGGGGCTGCAATTAAACCCATACTGAAAACAAACGTCATTATCTGGATCCTCGACACACGGCACAGCGCATGGATTCCCGCAGCCGCCTATCACCCTTTTCAATTCATCTCTGTTTAGTACATTTTTAATCTCTGCGAGACTGATCTTTTTACTTTTCATAAAATAAAATTTAAGTTTAAAGTACTGTTGAAGCAGGTAAAACCCTGCTATTAATCTTTAAAAAAAGTGAATAATTGCTAAATTGGTAGTACAATAAAGGCATTAACCGGCAGGGTTACTGCCGCATATTCCAGTCGTATTATAGCCAAAAGCTGACCAACAAGGTCCGCAACCTTGATAGTCGGAACAAGGGTTGAAATATTGTTGATAATAACACTGCATACTGCATTTACCGCCACAACCGCCGATCAATTTTTTCATCTCATCTCTGTTCAGTACATTTTTAATCTCTGCGAGACTGATTTTTTTAATTTTCATAAAAATAAAATTTAAGTTTAAATTACTGTTTAGTTATCACGTAACAACCGTAGCCTGAGCTAAGAACGAAATTTCATTTCACCACAAAAGCTTATTATCAAGCGTATTGACTACAAACAAGTCGCTTGCTAAAGATCAATGCCTTCTATTATTTTATTTTTTAAAGCAACCTTGAGTCGCTTAAATAACAAATCCTCAAACTTTGATAAAGAATACTCGATCACCTCCGGTTCCATATGCGTTTTTAACTCTGCGATCAGTTGATTCACAGAACGCGGAGTTTCCAATATTTCGAGGATCAGATAGTCGAAATTGTCGATGCTAACCAGCGCGTAGGCCGATTTAGTACATTCAGGAATAACGCCAACATAAATTGTCTCGGTTTCCGTATTTATTGGCAGCGAAAACTTTTCGTTTGACAAACAACACTGGTATGCTTCATACCAGTTGTAACCACATTCTACAATTTCCAAAAACGGCGCCCTGACGATCCTGCGTTCAAAACCATTGTTTTTATCTTCAAAAATTAATTGCCCTTGTTTAGCTTGTTGGATGTCCCGCTTATAAAGGTATTCCTTAGCACATTTATTAAATTTACGGAGATGGATATTTTCTAATTTCTCGGAAAACAAGTCAACGTCCTGCTTTATCAAGTTCAACACATTTGTGTTTAAACTGGAATATCTATTTTCGATCGTCGCGCTTATCTCTTTTCCTAATATTGTATGGAAATCGTTATTTGTATGATTGTTGGCAGAAACAGAAGGGTTGCAGAGCAGGGTCACATCCTTCCCGCTTAAATCATTATACCTTTTGAGCAAATAATCTTCTGTGTGCAGATCAAGAAAATGATAATAATCTTTTTCTAAAGGGAGCTGATTTTTTTTTATAAGAGAAATTACCCGGTAATAATATTCCGGGTTATCCATGCGCAGCCGATATGCCATTTGGTCGCAAACCGATTTGTTTCTCTTAAAATTTCCCAGTAAGTGCAGATATTGCCGGTTAAACGGAACTTCATGAAAATCGCCCAGATCAACATAATCGGTATCGCCAACAATTCCCGGTATCTCCACCCCCACCGTCTTATTACCCTTTTTTACTAAAGCATGGAACAGGCATTGCTCAAAAAAAACGTTGAAAACCCCTAAGTCTATTTTCGAAAACGCGGCTTTATTCTTTTTGATACACTCGAATGCCTTTTCCGTATATTCTTTAAAAAAGTCCAAATCATTACCTCCAAGTATTCCGGCATTATGTGATCTGATTTCTTTTTCCGTGCGCCTTATTTCACTTATTTCAACCGGAACATAGGAAACAAGCGATTCCAGCTTTTTCATATGCTTCTCGTAAAAATCAATTGAGAATTCCAGGTTTTGGGCTATCAGATCATTCTTTAGCAAATTTTCCGCAAATGGTTTAAAAATAAAAACGTCGCCGTCTACGTGTAAAAATGGAGTTGTCTGTTTTGAATATGCATGAATTTTAGGTAATGCCCATAACCTGGAATCGTATTGGCTTAATTCATTCAGGCTGCAAATCACTTCGGTATAAGGCAAACGCAATGTATCTATCAGCAGTTTCGCAGTTACATCATCTGCATATAAAACCACATCGTCATAATATTTTCTTAACTGAAGGCAGCTCAAAGCCCATCCCATCATATGATATTCAGGCGCACACCATCCAGCCCCGAAATTGAGGAGATTATTTTTGTTACACGACCAAAAGGATTGGACAATTTTCATTTTTTATGTTTTAGCGAACCGATTCGGGATACATTTCATTTGATGGCCGGGTTTCCACCTATAATACATTTGCTAGGTTCTCGATGCTGTAATTTTCTGGTAACAGGTATCCATCAAGAAAAATAGTAGGTGTAAATGCGATATTGGCAGCATCGCACCATTTACGCATAGCTTCTATCTTAATTTCTTGTTGCTCAACAGACACGTTTACCGGGTATTTTGCTGCAAATTCATCATAATTTTTTTCGGGATTTAAATACCAGGCATCTAATGCTTTTTGGAGTTGAATGCCGCTTTCTGCTAAAGCCAAAAGGTGCATAACTACAGGTCTTCCCCTGTCGGATACGGTATTTCGGGTGACGAATATTATTTTCAGCCTGATATTATTGTTATTCTCAAGCATTTTATGAAGCGCCGAATGCGCTTCACTGCACGGATTACAATATGGACTGCAAACCTTGATCAACACATGTTCCGCAGCGGGGCTTCCCACATCTATACCTATTGTTTCCCAACCGGTAGGCGCAGTGGGTTGGACCGTTAGCAACTTATCGAAAATATCAGGATTAAATTGAATTCTTTCATAAGCCGCATAATAAAGGTCATGATTCATGGCCTTAGTTAGTCGTGGCTTCAAATAATACCATATAATTATTGGTACGCCAATACAAAATAAAATGGTATACACAAAATGTCCGGCTAAAGTCGGCGTATAGGGACTTTTCCAAAATAAAGCGATGCTCCAGATAAATTCGGACAAAAAGACTGCTTGCACTGTCAAACAAAGCGGACACCAGTTTTTGACCACTTTCCATTGATAGTAAACACTAAAAAATATATAGGGAACGACGATTACATTAGCCGCCGAAATAAAAAACAACTTGGTGGTAAAATCGAGATTTGGTAGAAATAGGCCAATTAAGGTTGAAGAAAAATAAATAAGGCCAACCTCGCCCATATTCACACCGACAATTTTGGCCGCCGCACTACTAAGTACAGCGTCACAGTTCGTTTTAGAGCCTATAGAACAGATGTTTTTTATGAAGGCGTTTGATTTGTCATTGTCATGGACTAAGATCAGCCCGGCAGCGAAAAGTCCGATTAATTTTATTAATACAATGGTTGTAAATGTAAGCAGACTATTAACCGGCGCAATTCCCCCTATCGCCAGCGTTATAAGCAGGATGGTGCTTATCAGGGCGATTATATTTTTGACTAATGATTTATTTTCCTCTATTTTCTTGTTGCGGTAGAGTAGATCTCCGCTGTGCTCAGTGAGCTCAGCTTTGAATATAGTGCCCTTGAAAATAACATCATCATCTTTAATTTGCCTAGTCCGGCCCAAAAAGACTTCTTTAGACACTTTTTGCTTTTTGTTTGAACCGTGGACAAGACTAAGAAATTCCTCATCCATATCCGTTACCAAAACAAAATCATTTAAGGCATTGCCCATAAGTTTAACATAAGCGACAAATGGCGCTTCAACCTCGTACAAATCAAATTCCCCGGGAGATATATTATAAGCATTATTATTAATTTTGTATTTGCTAAAGATATGAGCAAGTGAATACAAGCTGGGGAAATAAGGGTTTTTTTCAATCTCGTTTTCAATAGTAGAACCGGTAACTGTTGCTTTCAGTAATTTAGCGTAGGCCGAAGCAACAAACTTCAATTCAGTTGTGTAGGTTAATGACATTTATTTAGGTTTATAATAACAGGTAAAAGGTTTATTGAGCTACTACGAAGTCAAATCAATTCTTGCAGAAAAATCTGAATTCATTTGATTTAAAGTTACAACAAATTATAAAAATACAAAATTTAAGAAATTTTTTTGTCGCATGGCTATAATATATTCAGTGCAATTGGGAAAACTTATAGTATCTCGTTATCCACAGCAAGCAAATCCATTGATCCCTTATTCCTGTATACTCTATAATTATTGGACCGAAGCAAATCAATAGCCGCGAAATATTGGTAATAAGTTAAATGAAGGTATTCCAGCAAAATCAAATCGGGCCTGAAACGATCAAAATCAATTAACTTAATTATATCATAATCATAGCCTTCGGTATCGATCTGTAAAATATTAATACGCTCTACATTATATTTTTTCATTAATGAATTAAATGTGATGCAATTCACTAATTCTTTAACTACCTGGCTGCCTATATCCGGTACGTCGGTTTTATGCAAGATTAAGTTACCCTTGTTGAACGATCCAAGTCCATTTGTCCAGTTAGGCAAATCTTTAGAGCGGTCAATTCTAAAAATGTTCTTTTTACGATTAGAAGAGTAAACAGCGGAGTTTTCTAAATAGAATTTTTTATTATCGCCATATTTTTCTTGCAATTCTTTGAAAAGGTAGCTTACGGGTTCTACGAGTATACCCGTTACCTTTGGTAAAGCTAAATATGTACTAAGAAAATCGACCAACTCACCGTTGTTAGCCCCTATGACTATGACAAAAATCTCATCTTCCTTTAAATCCCGAAAATAAATCTCAAGTATATTTTCGGCAGAAGTGTAAACTATTTCATTGAATTGCATTTGTGAATGGACTAAAGTTGAGTATAATAGATTGGCTCTTTCGTTTCCATTCTGCTTCGCTTGTTACTAAGATGGAATGGGTTGACTTGTTATTATTGAGAATTTTATTGTAGTTAAAACACTTCACATATGATTTAGGATCGTAGCCGGATTCAGTTGCTAAAGTTTTTTTTGAGGTTAAAATACCGATACCTCTAAAAAGAAAAATTTGGGAGAATATTTTCTCCATATGATTAGATTTAAGTTTAAATAAAGCTAAAAAGAAAATTAGCTTTTTTCTAATTTCGGAAAATTAATTTTAAAAAATTATATTATAAGCCTGTAAGTTGCTCATAAAAAAATAAAGGCCGAACCAATCTACGGGGGATCGACAAAGTTTGCATATATTCATCAAACCGATGTTGATATATATACCACTCGGCGATAACGACATCCAGAAAATGGCGATGCATAAACAAGGCTGCGCCATAACTACGCTGAACGTCTTTAAATAGGCAATTATTAATTCTGTATTATGATAAGGTGAGTAGTTTAATAACAATAAAAGATATCAAATGAATCTTTTTGATTGGAACTCTTAACTATTTCGATGCGATGCTATTTCCCTAACTTTGGCGTGAAATAAATGGAACGGCTGTGCGTATATGCTTCTGGTGACTTGCTTGAATTAAGAAGTCAATTTACGTTAGCGATAGTAGCTAATACTTGCACTTCAAGAACCTCAGTTTAGGCCGCGCCTAATGCCTCGTGCAGTCTGAGCAAACGGCGCAGCCGCAGGCAATCCACGAAATCACTTCGCAATTATCTTAAACTCCGTCCTTCTATTCTTAGCGCGGTTATCATCCGAAGTATTGGGCAAAATAGGCTGTGTTTCGCCGTAGCCTTTGTAAACCAGCCGCTGCGGGCTGATGCCGGCCGATACGAGGTACTGGTAAACGGCTTTTGCCCGGTTCTCGGATAAAATTTGGTTGGCTTGCACGTTGCCTACATTATCCGTATGGCCTGATATTTCGATGTGGATGGATGGGTTTTGCGTTAAAAAATCCAGCAGCTTTTGCAGCTCGGCTTTTGAGTCCGGCTTGATATCGAACTTATTGGTATCGAAGAAAATATTGTTCAGCACCACCTTGTTGCCAACCTCTATGGGCGAAAGTTCGATGGTTAAATTGTAAGGTTCTTTGGCCTTAACGCCAATAAGTGAAAAATTAGCCGAATAAAACAGGTAGCCGTCTTTGGAAACATTCAGCCCATAATTTTTACCGGCGGTGAGGGTTGCCAGGAAATCGCCTTTATCGGCCGAGCTATAATCCTGGTAAACCGGCTGATTTTTTTCCAGGTCGATGATCTCTACGGCTGCATCAAGCGGTTGGTGTGTTTTTATATCGGTTACTATGCCTTTAACATAGGTTACCAGGTGCGGCCGGTCGCTTTCGGGCAGCTGAAAAGTGTATATGTCATAGCCACCATAGCCATTCAACTTGTTCGACGCAAAAAAAGCATATTCGCCGTTGGCGGTAACGCTCAGGCCGTTTTCGTCCCCGCTGGTATTTATCGGGTAGCCCACGTTTACCGGTTTGCCCCATTCACCGTTTTTGCCCAAATGACTTACAAACAAATCCATGCCGCCCATGCCCGGCCAGCCATTCGAGCAAAAATATAAAGTGCTGTCATCAGCATGTATAAACGGCGATTGCTCGTCAAAAGCGGTATTGATATTCGGCCCCAGGTTTACCGGCTCGCCCCAGCCTTTATCGGTAACGGTCGATTTCCATATATCATAACCCCCATAGCCGCCTTTACGATTACTCACAAAATAAAGCGTACGCCCGTCGGAACTTATAGACGGCTGCGATTCCCATCCCGGCGTATTTACCGGTGGTTGCAAGTCGTAGGGCTTGCCCCAGTCGTCGCCTTCTTTTTTGGCTACGTAAATATCGCAGCGGCCAAGTCCGTCGGGCCGGTTACAGCCGGTAAAGAACAGGTATTTGCCATCCTGCGTGATGGATTGCGCACCCTCGTTATATTCAGGCGTGTTGATATTGCTGCTCAGGTAAGTGGCGGTTTGCCATTTGCCGTCAACCTTTATGCTTTTATAAAAATCTTCGTTGTTATTTATTTTACGGGTGAATATCAGCTCGCTTTCATCGGCCGTCTCAACCGGCAGGTACTCATCATCCGCAGTATTGATCTCAGGCCCCATATTTATCGGCTTAAAAGGCACCGGGTGTTGCATGGCATCAATGGCAAACTCACAATCAGCTATCATTTTTTTGGCGTGGTAGGCATCAAAATCTGATATGTTTGGGTAGGTGAGGTATTTATTCAAATGATCATGGGCCTGTACATACTGCGCCTCGCGTATCTCGCTATCACTAAGCCGCATATAAAGTGCGCGGCTGAAATCAGGATTTAGCGTAATAACAACCTTATATTGCTCAATGGCATCCTTATATTGCTGTAATATCCGGTAAATATCGCCCAATTGTGCGTGGGCTTCAACGAATTTGTCATCAATGGCAACGGCCTGCCGCAACTCGTTAAGGGCAACATCGTATTCGCGGTCGTCAATAGCCTGGTTGGCAAGGGCAAAATGCTTTATAGCCTGCTTATCGGTTGTAGAATAATGTCCATCATCCTGGGCATAAGCAAAAATTGACAGGAAGAAAAGAAAAAACGACAGGGTTATAACCTTCATCCGCGCTGATACGATATTTAATATCCTAAGTTACATTTATTAGGGGATATTCAAATATTTATGCGTTTGCAGTGATATTTCCCAATGCGGGTTGTTCATCACATACTCCACAATAAGCGGCGTCATTTCTTTTGAGCGCGACCATTCAGGCTGAAGGTAGAGCTTGCAGTTGGCAGATACGAGCTTGGCGTGCTGCTCGGCCCATTCAAAATCCGATTTGTTGAACACGATCACCTTCAGTTCATCAGCCTTTTGGGCAACGCTCATTTGCGGCCCTTTGAACTTTTTAGGCGAGAGGCATATCCAGTCCCAATTGCCCGAAAGGGGATAAGCGCCCGATGTTTCGATAAAGGTTTTTATACCTTTTTGCTGAAGTTGTGCAGTGAGATAATCCAGGTTATATAACAACGGTTCGCCGCCGGTTACTACAACAGCCTTTGCCGGGTGTTTTGATGCATTTTCAACTATAACATCGGCAGCGGTAAGCGGGTGAAGCTCGGCGTCCCAGCTTTCTTTAACGTCGCACCAATGGCAGCCCACGTCACAGCCGCCCAAACGGATAAAATAGGCGGCTTTGCCGGTATTAAAACCTTCCCCCTGGATGGTGTAAAACTCCTCCATTAAAGGTAAAAACGTGCCGTCTTCGGGTACCTGGTGTGCCATAATTCAGGGTGCAAAGGTACGGTTTTGGGGTGAAAGGGGAAAGGCAGCTTTTAATAATGAATATCGAATGACGAATATTGAATATCGACATGGAATTCTTTTTGAAATTTATATTTGTTTATTCATAGCGATGGGTTTAAAACCTTGAGTGTTCGAAACATTAAAAAAAGAGCAAGGGGTAGTGGGATTCCCTCCCTGCTCCTCCGCTAAAGCTACGGCGGCACGCGGATGGGAGGGTGTAGGGAGGGGTTTAGTCGCTATGCATTAGCGTACAAACCCCTCCCTGCCAACTCACAACCAGCCGCACCCCTCCCCGAGGAGGGAATTAAAAAAACAACCATTCAAGGTTTCGAACACTCAAGGTTTTAAGCCCATCGCTACCGGTAATTACTCGCTGTGGCGGCTTATACACATTTTCAATCCACCAGCCCCAAATGTTTAAAATAATTTGCTTTAACCTTTTGATTTTTAGCTAACAATAAAATAATTATTACTTAAATTTACGGTAGTGAAAAAAATATACCCGTTAGCCTTATTGTTTGTCCTCATCTGTTGCCTCACTTCGTGTGTCGACATCGAGGAAAGCTATAATTTTAAGGCAGATGGCTCCTGCAGCGTGGTATATGGCTTTGATATGGGGCGCGCGGTATCGATATTAAAAAACCTCATGTCCGACTCATTACAGGCCACGCCGCAATTCTCGATGGTGAAAGATACCAGTCTCAATTTTTACAGCGCCCTGCCCGACAGCACCCAGCAAAAACTTACGCCTGATGAAGTGGTGATGACAAAAAGCAGCAACCTGGCCGTGAAAATGAACCTGAAGGAAAGCATTATGAAGGTGAGTATAAACCATGTGTCGAAAAATACTGCCGACCTGCAATATTACCTGGATCATATTTCGAAACTATCGATGAATGATAAATTGAGCAACGCAGCGAAAAACGATGCCGAACCCCGGAATTTTGACGCACAGCAGCTATTGGCCGGTGAAGATTACTATGTTTACGAAGTTACACCGCATAAATTCTACCGGGTAATCGATAAGGCGAAATTCAATGCTTTTTTGAAAAAAACATCCTCGACACTGGCGATGGCCAAGGCTATGCTGATAGATATGCCCTATAAAGTGGTGCTGAACTTTGCCCACCCGGTAAAAAAGATAAATAACTCAAAGGCCATCCTCTCGGCCGACCGGAAACACGTTACCCTTATTACCAATATGGACGAGGTGATGAAGGACCCGACCATTATGAACCTGAAGATAGATTTCTGAACAGCGAATGAAATGGTATAAGGTGCCCATTGGACCGGAAACAGACAAGCCCTATTTAAAAAAAGTAAAAGTTGACGGCAAAGTCATTTGCATGGTTTGTTATGATGGGAAGTTGTACGCTGTATCGGCCTGGTGCCCGCATGCCGGCGGGGATATGAGCCAGGGTTTTGTAAACAATGAATGCAAACTGGTTTGCCCGGTACACCGTTACTCTTACAGCCTTGAAACCGGTCGCGGCAGCGAAGGGCAAGGGGATTATTTAGAGAATTACCCGGTTGAGATAAAGGAAGATGGTGTTTATATTGGAATAACGGGATTTTGGGAGAGGATTAGGGCCGGATTCAAATAATGACATAAGGTTGTTTTAAAGGCAGAATAAAAAAAAACCAATACGAAATTATATATTGCACCATAAAGTCACCGTGTTCCTCTTTGCCTCCTTTGTGACCTCTTCTGTTGTAAATTTAACCACAAAGGTCACAGAGATGGGAACACAGAGAAGCACAGAGACAAATAAAGTTTGGTGTCATTTTGATGAAATTCACTTTTGAGACAACCTCTGATAAAAATAAATGTTTATGAATGATAATGAAGAACGGATCACAATAGAGCTATATAATCTCGAAATTGAGGAGGCCATCGCAAGGGTAGAAGCAGGAGATTTTTTAAGCCATGAAGAGGTGAAAGAAATGGCAAAGGACTGGTAGAGACGCAAAATTTTGCGTCTCTACGGATATACTTCTTTTTTAGCCGAAGCCAATGTATTCTTCAACAACCCAATAATTGTCATCAAACCTACGCCGCCCGGTACAGGCGTTATCCACGAAGTTTTTGGCGCTACATTTTCAAAATCAACATCGCCGTACAGTTTATAGCCTGATTTGGTTAGGGTTGATACCTCGCGGTTCATGCCTACGTCTATTACCACTGCGCCGGTTTTTACCATATCGGTTGTAATAAAATTCTTTTTGCCGATAGCTACGATAAGGATATCCGCCTCCAAAGTGAAATTTTTGATGTCCGGCGTACGGCTGTGGCACATGGTTACCGTGCAGTTGCCGGGATAGGTATTGCGCGCCATCAAAATGCTCATTGGCGAGCCAACGATATTACTGCGGCCAACCACCACGCAATGCTTGCCTGCGGTTTCAATGCCGTATTCTTTTAACATTAGCGTAATGCCGTATGGCGTAGCCGGGATAAATGACGGCAGGTTGCGTTGCATTCGGCCCAAATTCACGGGGTGAAAGCCATCAACATCCTTGCGGTAGTCGATACGTTCGGTTACTTTTTCAGGGTCGATATGTTTTGGGAGGGGGAGTTGTACAATGATGCCGTCGATATCGGGATCGGAATTTAGTTCTGATACTTTGTTCAGTAATTCTTCCTCGCTAACATCACCCTCATAACGCACCAGCGACGACTTAAAGCCTACCGCCTCGCAGTTTTTCATCTTGCTGGCTACATAAGTCTCACTGCCGCCATCATGGCCAACCAATACAGCCACCAAATGCGGCTTGCGACCGGTTTCGGCAAGTATTTGGCCCGCTTCTTCGGCTATTTCAACCTTAAGCTTTTCTGATACGTATTTTCCGTCTAACAGATTCATGTGCCCCCCGACCCCCTAAAGGGGGAGTAATTTAAATGATGATAAATATAATATCCCCTATGTGTTCCCCCTTTAGGGGGTTAGGGGGTAATTAATCAAGTTTCAACACCGCCATAAACGCACTTTGCGGTATTTCCACGTTGCCTACCTGGCGCATGCGTTTTTTACCTGCTTTTTGTTTTTCTAAAAGTTTGCGCTTACGGGAAATATCACCACCATAGCATTTAGCGGTAACATCCTTGCGCATTGCCTTAACGGTTTCGCGGGCAATTATCTTGGCGCCTATGGATGCCTGTATAATAATTTCAAATTGCTGACGCGGTAAAAGCTCCTTTAGCTTTTCGCATATCTTTTTACCGAAATCGTAGGAGTTGCTGCGGTGGATAAGCGACGAAAGCGCATCAACAGGCTCACCGTTCAGACGTATATCCAGCCTCACCAAATCGCTCTGGCGATAACCGATCTGGTGGTAATCGAACGACGCATAGCCTTTGGAGATGGTCTTCAATTTATCATAAAAATCGAAAACGATCTCGCCCATCGGCATTTCAAATATCAGCTCTACACGATCAGAGGTTAGGTATGATTGGTTGGTGATCATACCGCGTTTTTGTATACAAAGCGACATTACCGGGCCAACAAATTCCGACTTGGTAATGATGGTAGCTTTAATATAAGGTTCCTCGACGTGGGCAATTTTGCTTGGGTCGGGCAGGTCTGACGGGTTGTTTACTGTTATTTCGTCGTCTTTGGTGGTATAGGCGAGGTACGATACGTTGGGCACGGTGGTGATCACCGTCATGTTAAACTCACGCTCCAAACGCTCCTGTATGATCTCCATGTGCAGCATGCCCAGGAAACCGCAGCGGAAACCAAAACCTAACGCAGCCGATGATTCCGGCTCAAAAACCAGCGACGCATCGTTCAGTTGCAGCTTGCCCATCGATTCACGCAGTTCCTCGTAATCCTCGGTATCGACAGGGTAAATGCCTGCAAAAACCATCGGTTTTACTTCCTCAAAGCCCTGGATGCCGCTTGCGCACGGCCTGTCTATGTGGGTAATCGTATCTCCAACTTTAACTTCCTTCGCTTCCTTTATGCCCGAAATGATATAGCCTACATCGCCTGTTTTAATCACATCCTTTGGCAATGGGCGGAGTTTCAACGTGCCAACCTCGTCAGCAAAATATTCTTTTTCGGTTGCGACAAATTTTACTTTATCGCCTTTGCGTATTTCGCCGTTCACTACTTTAAAATAGGCGATAATACCACGGAACGAATTGAAAACAGAATCAAATATCAATGCCTGCAATGGCGCTTTCGGGTCGCCAACGGGAGGGGGGATGCGCTCAACAATAGCCCGTAAAATTTCATGAACACCTAACCCGGTTTTACCGGAAGCTGCCAGAATTTCTTCGCGTTTACAGCCAATCAGGTCAACAATCTGGTCTTTAACTTCCTCGGGCATAGCGCCGGGCAGGTCCATTTTGTTCAGTACCGGGATAATCTCCAGGTCGTTTTCCAGCGCCAGGTACAAATTTGATATGGTTTGCGCCTGTATACCCTGCGCCGCATCTACTATCAGCAGTGCGCCTTCGCAGGCAGCTATGGAACGCGATACTTCGTAGGAAAAATCCACGTGTCCCGGTGTATCGATCAGGTTCAGCGTATATTTCTGTCCTTCGAGCACATAGTCCATCTGTATGGCGTGGCTTTTTATGGTGATGCCGCGTTCACGCTCCAGGTCCATATCGTCCAGCAATTGTGCCTGCGATTCGCGCTGGGTGATGGTGTTGGTATATTCTAACAACCGGTCGGCAAGTGTGCTTTTGCCGTGGTCGATGTGTGCTATAATGCAAAAATTACGAATGTGCTCCATTGAAGCGCAAAAATAGCGTTTTTTCCCTAATTTACCGCCATGTTAGCATTACTGCTGTCCAGCCTGTTATCATTATTTTTTTTCGCAGTTTTCGGTACCGCACTTCTAAAAATGATGCGGCTGCCCGGCAACTTTACGGAAAAACTGCTTATCGGGATGGCGACAGGCAATACCATCACTACGGTTATCTCGCTTTTTTTACCGCTGAATGGTTATGTTTTGCTGACGTTGCTCATTATTTCCTTCGGGCTTGCGGTATTGGTCAGGCGTGATCTGGCAGCCATGTTTCAACAGGTAAAGTCGAAACTTAATATCCTTCTTTTTTGCCTGCCATTTATTATCATCGCGTTTATAATCGCCTTGAATGTGCCTTATAATTACGATTCAGGGCTATACCACATCCAGGCCATAAAATGGATTGAGACTTACCGGGCAGTACGCGGGTTGGCGCATTTGCAAGGGCGTTTTGGTTTTAATCCCAATATTTTTACCTGGCTCGCATTTACATCGCTTTATGACTTATTCCACCAGGAAATATTCTCAGTAAACTTCACTGTATTTGCCATATTAACCGGGTATTTTGTAAATAGGCTATATACATTATCCCACGAAAAACGCAGTCTGAATTTATTTTTGTTTTACGCCCTGGCTTTTGTCGCTATCATTTTTTTATTTGATAACCTATCATCGCCAAGCCCGGATTATTTATCAGCAGCCCTTCCTTTGTTTATTCTTGTCCGTGTGATCGATATAAACCGACATCCACAACCGGCCCAGCTGGATTTTGGCGCTATAGTAATTTTATGTGCCTATGTTTTCACCGTCAAAATTTCGGCTGTAGCTTTACTACTACTGGTACTGTTTGTGCTTTATAATTACCGGCAGCGGGCTAAAATCTTTACGCGTATTGTAATTATATCGGCACTGATAATGCTCCCATGGCTGGTTCGTAATGTGATTTTAACCGGCTGGGTTATATTCCCTTTCCCATCATTAAACCTGTTCAATTTCGACTGGCAATTGCCGTTGAGCAAGGTTATTCATGAAAAGAACGCCATCGTTTACTGGGCCCGCGTACCAGGCCCGAATTATTTAAAGATTGCGCCACTCGGCATAAAAAACTGGGTGCCTGTATGGTGGGGGCGGCAAACTTTTTTTAACCGCCTTTTTTTTATTTGCAGCCTGCTTTGCCCGGTGCTGATTTTTGTATTGCAGATTGTTAAAAGGTATAATATTGGCCTTTTTAAAAATGCTGTTGTACTAACTGCCTTCGCCGGGGTTTTGGTTTGGTTTTTTGCTGCGCCTGAGTTTCGTTTCGGCCGGGCATTTATTACCATAGCCGCCCTGTCGCCATTATTGATCCTTAATTTTGATAAAAGGGTGATTGCAGCATCGCATTTGATTTTTTTTACAGCCCTACTTTTTTTGTTTGCTGTACAGGTTTTTATCGGTAGGAGTATGCTGGCTAATGCTTATCGCCAGGTGGCAAGCGTTCTTATTAAGCCGCCACTTATGCAGGGCCCCGATAATTTAACTTTTAAAGTATATAAGTTTAAGGGCGTTGCCGTATATAAGCCCATGTACGGCGATCAATGCTTTTGTCATGTTATTCCCTGTGAACCGAATTTAGATACCACGTTTACGCTGCGCGATAGCGATTTGGTGGATGGATTTGTGTTGAAACGTAAGTAAACAAGATTGTTTGACGGTTGGGAGTGGATATTTAGACCGGTAAGGATTGCCTTAAGCGGTATATGAGCGTATAATCTCCAGGGCTGACGCATTAGAAATTTTTGTTAGCAATAAGTGTTAAGAGGAATTTATGGTTCCAGCCAGCCATTTTTCTTTTAGCTTTCAGGCTGGCCTTGCTGGTTTTGTCAGTCTTTAGGATATTTAG
>Ga0302309_10000318_pt1 | contig 59865 bp, 64 predicted proteins | sample III_Palsa_N1_1_FD_200453 | JGI IMG/M metagenome (GOLD analysis project Ga0302309, IMG submission 200453) | Peat permafrost microbial communities from Stordalen Mire near Abisko, Sweden - III_Palsa_N1_1 | ecosystem: Environmental > Terrestrial > Soil > Palsa > Peat permafrost | place: Sweden...
AAACAGAAAGGAGTATCATATTAAAGCATGGATAGTATCGCTATTTGTGCTTACGTTTCTTTATGACATTGGTGGAGGTTTTTTGCCGATCAATATTTGTGTATCGATATTTAACCTGTGTATAATAATATCATTGGTTTCAATATTGTCGACTAAGAAGACTGAATTAATAATAAATGACAAAACAACAACCCCAAACCAATGAAAAAGATGTATTACGTCATATTGGGGATAGTGGCCTTGTTCATTATTACCAATCCCGGTATAGCCTCGTTTAAGGCTTTTGTAGGCTCTAATACCTATGCTGGCCTGCACAGGACTGGGCAGTTCTTTATCTGCTCTACATACCAGCGACAAGGTAAATTTTACTTAGGTATATTAGGTAACTTTTGGGATATAACATATCAGCCAAAGGTTGCTACGTGGCAACCACCTGTTACCGATAAGCCAGTCGACACTAAAAAGGTTATTATAGTTGGAAAAACAGATAGTGGATTGCCTATATTTAAACAGGTATTATCAAAAAAAGAATTTGCTATGCGTATAAAAGCAAAATATCCTGAGTATAGTAATATGAATAATGATACTTTAGTAAAGAAAATATTGGCTAAATATCCTGTTTATAAAAATGAGGTTGAATTAAATTGATTTATTATGTCTCGTTGGGGTGAAAAAGAAGATAAAAAAACAGAGTTATTCAATAATGAGATAATGAAAATATCAGAAAAATATTCCTCGTGGTTTGAAACTCGTAAGGATGTTATACATGGGACATATCCAGATAGAATTACTAATCATTGTATGCTTGTTCATGATGGTATTAATAGAAGATTAGACTTCCCCAAATGGAGTACTCTTCCAAAAGAAATTCAAGCCGAAATAACTGAGGCGTTTTTATCCGTTTTTTCATCAAAGTAGCACTGTATGGCTTCTCTTAGGCAATATAGTGGTATAGTGTAGGATATAGGATTGCCGAAATTAAATGTAATAGTTATAGATGTGTCGTTTATGTCTGCTTCTGTTTTTTCCCCTTCAACTGTCGCGAGGGGATATATGCCAGTAAATTTGACAAAATATTTTTAGTCGAGATAAATATCCAGCAAACCTTCAGGCAAATCAACCAAAACAACACTTTTTACAACATCAATGCCTTTAATAATCTCCTCGTTCAGCGGGAAAAGTACTTCGCAGTTTTTATAGGTTACGCTGGCTATCAATTGCTGCGGGTATTCGTTTATAGCGGTTATTTTGCCCAGTATGCCTTCATATTCATCAACGGCGGTAAAGCCCAGCAGGTCTTTTAGGGTAAATTCGGCTTTTTTCTTTTTGGGTTTGAGCTTGTTGGGCAGGTAAACATCCTTCTTAACCAGTGGAGTGGCTTTTTCGATGGTATCGATATCCTCCACATATAAATAGGCAATACCTTTCTGCGGATATTTAACCGACTCGACAAAATAAGGCACCAGTTTGCCGGCCATATCTACAAATATAGCGGTGAAGTTTATGGCCTCTAATCCTTCAAAATCAATATACAATTGTAGTTCGCCTTTCAGGCCCCGGGTTTTGAGTATGGAACCGATACGGAAATGATCTTCTGTTGACATGATTATTTTCTTTTCGTCATTGCGAGGAACGAAGCAATCTCTGAACTATCCAGTCAATAAACGATAGTTTGTTAAATGACGTCATTTAACAAACTATCCCTGTTTGATTTGCAGGCGCAGAGATTGCTTCGTTCCTCGCAATGACGATTATTTTTTAAACAACAAAGGCGAAGTAACCTTCGCCTTTATCTAAAACTCTTTTACCGAAATTATTCAGCGCTTTCAGCTTCCGGTTCGGCGGATGCTTCTTCAGCAGCAGGTGCTTCTTCGGCAACCGGTGCGTTTTTAGCAGCTAAAGCGGCAGCTCTTTCTTCCTTCTTTTTAGCTTCGGCAGCAAGTGCAGCTTTGCGGGCATCATCCTTAGCAGTTGCCAGGTTTGATTTTTTGCCTGTTATTTTGCCATCCTTCTGGTCAAGCCATCCCTGGAATTTTTCTTCAACCTGTTCTTCGGTCAGTGCGCCTTTTTTAAGGCCGCCCTGTAAATGTTTTTTGTACAATACGCCTTTGTATGACAGTATTGCGCGGCAGGTATCAGTTGGCTGTGCGCCATTGTTTACCCAATCCAAAGTTTTGTCGAAATTGATGTCGATAGTAGCAGGGTTGGTGTTTGGGTTGTATGAACCTAAACGCTCAATAAAACGTCCGTCGCGTGGTGCGCGGGCATCTGCCACTACAATGTAGTAAAAAGGTTTGCCTTTTTTACCGTGTCTTTGTAGTCTGATCTTAGTAGCCATTCTTTATTTTTATGTGTTCAACATTATCCCCGGAGTTTCTTTCAGCGGGGATGCAAAGGTAAATAAAAAAATCTTTTAAAAAAATTTAGAATTTGACGAATAAATATTATCTATGTAGCAATACCCCCTGAACTTTAAACGACTAATCCCATAACATGAGAAAAATCAAACCCGCAATTGCTATTTTGTTAATTGCCTGCACTTTATCAAGCTGTGCTACTGTTTTTGGCGGGCACGTAAATGCTTACCAGCGTACCAGGCCCCAACCTGGTCAGCAACAACGCCCATTGCGCGTGGGCGCATTTATTGCCGACCTTGTATTATTCTGGCCAGGATTAATTGTAGATTTTGCTACCTGCGCTATCTACAGGCCCGAACCACACAATGCACCGCCTGCTTTACCGCCAGCCACACCGCCTGCTTCAGCAAGCACCGGTAATTAACGCATTGAATTTTTAAAAAGCCGGGAAACCGGCTTTTTTTGTATCGTGAATATAATTACATGAAAAGCTCACTGAAAATGTATTAATATTATAACATGAACAAACAACGCATAGCCATTGATATGGACGAGGTAATTGCCGATACCATTGAAAAATTCATCAGGCTTTACCGGCGCGAACATAATATTGAAATTACACTGCCCATGCTGTATGGCAAGGAGTTCAGGGATGCTTTGCCCGAAGAGTTATACAACACTACGCGTAAATATGTAAATGATCCCGGCTTTTTCCGCGATATACCCGTTATGCCCGACAGCCAGCGCGTGGTGAAAGAGTTGAGCGAGAAATACGAAGTTTTTATTGTTACCGCAGCGATGGAGTTCCGGAACTCGCTTATCGATAAATACGATTGGCTGGCTGAACATTTTCCTTTTATCAGTTGGACACATATTATGTTCTGCGGTTTGAAAATTGTTAATGTGGATATATTTATAGACGACCGCAGTCGTAACTTTGTTGATTTTGAGGGCCGAAAATTACTTTATTCATCGCCACACAACCTGGAGATAAACGAATTTGAGCGCGTAAGTACCTGGCAGGAAGTCGCTGCTAAATTGTTGTAGTTATTTTATTAAGAAATATATAACTTTATAACGAAAGTAAATCTATTGATGCTCAATCATATACTCGCCACTCTTAATGATTACGTTTTAGCCTTTAATAGGGACGAGAGTCAATATTCTTTTATTAGCGATAATATATCCGGGCTTACGGGATATAGTCCTGATGAATTTAAAAATGACCAAGGGTTGTGGCGGCGGTTAACCGACCCCAGGGATACTGATAAGGTAAAAAAGGGAGAAGAAGTTGTTGATGGGTGCCATTGCGAATGTACTTACCGCATAATTACGAGGGATAGCAAAATCCGTTGGGTTAATGAAAAAATTAGCTTATTCATCGATGAGTTGAACGGCAGTAAAATATCGGTAAGTATTATTAAAGATATGCAGCGCGAGGACGAGGCAAAATACAACCAGGAAGAAGCAATGGCCGGTTATAGTATTTTGTTTGATAGCAATCCCAATCCTATGATGGTATATGAGCTGGCCACGCTGCGTATATTGAAGGTAAATGCAACTGCTATAGAAACTTATGGTTATACACGCGATGAGTTTTTAACCATGACCATGCGCGACCTTCGCCCTGATACCAGCCCGGAGGATGAGGAAGAATACGGCCCTAATGGCATTTTTCATGGTTTTAACAAGCTGCGCCGGCATTACACAAAAAACGGAAGCATTATCTATGTAGAAATAAACAGCGACAGCATCAACTATAAAAATTACGATAGCCGCATGGTGATAGCCACCAATGTTACCGAAAGGGTACGCTGGCGCGAAGAGGTGAGGCTGCGCGAACAATTCCTTAACTCGCTTATCGATTCGCAAACCAATTTGCTGATAAGGCTGGATGTGAACGGCCATTATACTTTTATAAATAAACAGTTTAGCAAGGTTTTTGGCTATGAAAGGAGTGAGATCATCGGAAAACATTTTCGCATAACCACCATACCCGAAGAACTTCACTTATGTGAAGCTGCTTTTGTTGAATGCACATGTAACCCCGATAAAGTAACCCACCTGGTTCATAAAAAACCTGATAAAGCCGGCGGAATACATGAAACGGAATGGGAATTTATAGCCATAAAAAATGAAGACGGCCAGGTTACCGGCTTACAGGGTATAGGACAGGACATTACCGACAAGATAAATGCCCAAAAGGAAATTATCATCACCAAAAATAACCTTGAAGCGCTTATTAATAATACCGAGGACCTGATTTGGTCGGTAGACAGGGGATATAGATACCTTTCCATGAACCAGGCTTATAAAGCAGCTCTTTTAATGCACTCGGGCCACACCCCCGCAAAAGGAGATAGTTCAATGCATGATGTTTTTACGCCTGAATTGCTGGCTATGTGGGCAAATTACTATAACCGTGGTATTGCCGGTGAGCGGTATGCGGTAATGACTGAAAATCAGAACCCAGACGACGTACAATATTTCGAAACGAGTTTTAATCCAATTTATAACGACGAAGGCTTAATAACCGGTGTTGGCTGTTTTTCTCATAACGTAACCGAACGTGTAAAAACAACAAAGGCCATTACTCAGAAGAACGAGCGGTTGCAAAACATTGCATCGCTCAGCTCACATGAGCTTCGCCGGCCTGTTGCCACCATGTTGGGGCTGATCAATATTATCGACCGCGAGGATTTTGATAATCCCGACAACAAACAGATCATTGAGCACATATTGACCGTAGGTATTGAGATAGACGAGGTGATACGGCTTATTGTAGATAATACATTTATCGAGCAGTAAATTTAATGCAGGTGTTTTAGTAGCGGAATAAGCTTGCATCCAGCCCTCGTTTTATCCTGGCAGCAATGGCCTTTGCATCCGCTTCGTCGTCCTCAACAATGTATTGCTGCAAATCGTCAAATGCTGAGTATAGTTTGGTGTATTTTTCGTGATATTCAGGTATAACACCATCTTTTCGCGTAGCTGCCCGCTTTGCGCATATTCCTATTGAGGGGCGGATGACCACATAGTTGAGCGGTATTTTTCTCTTTTTGACTACTTCGGCGGCCTTTTTTATAAACCAGGGTGGGATGCCGAAATCGAGTAATACATCGTAACCGTTCCGGGCATAAGGGATGCTTGCGGCCAACATTGCACTCATCGTTGCTTTAAGATTCTCAAAACCACTTTTGCCGCCGTCATCTATAACAAACTTCCAGAATTCATCGCCTTGGATGTATATCAACGCACCTTTCGAAATACAAATAAGCTCGCGTGCAACAGTAGTTTTACCCGCACCCGGTGGCCCTGAAAGTATGGTAACTGAACTCATGGGCGATGTTTTGAGTAAAGATAGGCAAAAAGCTTAAGGCAAAAAGCGGAAAGCTTAAAGCAGAAAGTTCACGCGCTTTTCGCTTTATACTTTGAGCTTTTTGCTTCCTACAAAGAAAGCATTTCCACTATCTTCAAAAACTTCTCGTTAATGTCTATCTTTTGCTTGATAGCATGCTCAAAGGGGGTATAGGCAATTTCGTTATGGATAACGCCGATCATTTCGTTGCGGCGGCCTTCCAGTAAGGCTTCAACGGCTGCAACACCTACACGACTGGCCAGCACCCTATCCATACAAGTGGGCTTGCCACCGCGCTGGATGTGCCCCAGTATCGATACGCGGGTATCATAATGCGGAAACCTTTCAGTTACCAGCCTGCCCAGTTCAAACGCGCCGCCAACGTCATCACCTTCGGCAGTGATCACAATGCGCGAACTTTTGTCTTTCCGGCCGAATTCCAAACGATGAAACAGGCCGGCCAAACCTTCCTTATTCTCCGGAATTAATATTGCTTCGGCGCCTGCAGCAATGCCGGTGCGCAGGGCTATAAGGCCAGAGTCGCGGCCCATTACTTCAACAATAAACAGCCTGTCGTGTGATTCGGCGGTATCGCGTATCTTATCAACTGCATCAACCACAGTGTTTATGGCAGTATCATAACCTATTGTAAAATCGGTGCCGGCAAGGTCATTGTCAATCGTTCCCGGTAAGCCCACAACAGGAATATCATATTCATGGCCGAAAACCTTTGCGCCGGTAAAGGTGCCGTCGCCACCGATGGCAACCAGGGCATCTATACCTTGTTTTTGTAAATTTTCATAAGCGATCTTGCGGCCTTCCGGCGTTCTGAATTGCTCGCTGCGGGCTGTTTTTAAGATAGTACCGCCGCGCTGAACGATATTAGATACCGACTTGCGTTCCATCGGCCAAAAGTCACCTTTTATCATCCCTTCATAACCGCGGCGTATGCCGGTAACTTTTACATCATAGTATAAGGCAGCGCGCACAACTGCTCTTATGGCAGCATTCATACCCGGCGCATCGCCCCCCGAAGTATATAAACCAATATTTTTTATCTGAGCCATTTAGATTAACCTATGCAACGTGCTTAAACGTTTGCGTAAAGAGACTGTAGTGTAGCAACTACACTTAAATCGCGCAAAAATACATTAATTTTTCAATCAGGGTAGCGGAATTTTAGATTTAACGGTAAGCTAATATCCGCACGGAAATGTGACCGATTTTTATTGCTTAACGCAATTATTGTTTATGTTGGTATGCAGCGAGACCGCTTTCTAAAAATTTAAGGTAACTCTCAACATTATAATTAGCGCCTTGCGGTGGTACAAGCACTTTTCCGTCATTGTCAAGCATCACATAATAAGGCTGTGAGTTTATATTGAATTTAGATGCTTCATAATCACTCCATTTGCCACCGAGCGTAGTTATTTTTTTGTAGCTGTACTGCGAAATATATTGGTCTTTGGCAGGTAGTTCAGTTTTATCGTCAACCACTAATTGTAATAATATAAAATCATTCCTCAAATGGTTGAACACGCGCGGATCTGTCCAAACATTCGCCTCCATCTGCCTGCAGTTAACGCAATTGAAACCGGTAAAATCAATAAATACCGGCTTATGCAATTGTTTGGCTGCCTGTAAAGCCTCGTCATAATCATACCATGCATCTAATCCTTTAATTTTCAGGCTTATATAGTTATCTGCATATTTGTGCGCACTGGTTGCAGAATTACCTGCGGATGTGCCTGCGCCCCCCGGAATGGGTGAAAGATCGAAATCCTGCGTACCGATTGGCGGTAAGTAAGCACTGATTGACTTTAGCGGCGCGCCCCATAAACCAGGTATCATATAAATAACAAAGGCAAACACAATAATGGAAATAAACGTACGAGGAATGGAAAGATATGGTACATCACTGTCGTGCGAAAATTTGATCTTGCCTATCAGGTACAAAAAAAGGAACAAGCCTATTGCTATCCATAACGAAAGGAAAACATTCCTGTTAAGCCAGTGCCAGTGATAGGCCAGGTCGACATTCGACAGGAATTTTAGTGCAAATGCCAGTTCTAAAAATCCTAATACAACCTTTATGCTATTGAGCCATCCGCCCGATTTTGGCAGACTTTTTAAAGCCGAGGGAAATAAAGCGAACAACGTAAATGGCAGCGCCAATGCTGTTGAAAATCCAAGCATGCCTATTGCAGGGCCAAGCCTGTCGCCTTTGGAGGCAGCATCAAATAACAAGGTGCCGATAATTGGCCCGGTGCATGAAAAAGATACCACCACCAGCGTTGCCGCCATAAAAAACAGACCGGCTATACCGCCTTTATCGGCATTGGCATCTAATTTATTGCCTAATGCTGATGGCAGTGTTATTTCAAAAGCACCTAAAAACGATATGCCGAAGACAACCAGCAGTAAAAAGAAAAAGATGTTAAACACACCATTGGTAGCAAGGGCATTTAAAGCATCAGCACCAAAAATAATGGAGATAAGCATGCCCAGCCCTACATATATTACAATAATAGACAAGCCATAAATAAAAGAATGCACTATACCTTTAGCCCTTGAGCCGGCTTTTTTTGTAAAAAAGCTTACTGTTAATGGTAGTAGGGGATAAATGCAGGGCATTACCACAGCTGCAAAACCACCGGCAAGCCCAGTCCAGAAAATATCCCATAACGATTGCGGATTATTTGCATTTAGCTTAGCCTGCCTGTTTGCCGCAGTTTGTGCAGCCTGTGTTAATTTTTCAGCATCGTTGGCGGCGTTCTGGGCTTCTTTTGCCAGCGCTTTTTTACGCATGGCGATGCTATCCTGCGCAGTGGGTATGCTGGTAAACTGTACATCGCCTGATGAAATGGTATCAGCTTTTTTGTTCTGTGCGTTTGCCTTGCCATTGAAGAATATAAGCCCTGCCGTTAAAAAGCATGCAGAAAGTACAAACAGAAACAACTTTTTCCTAAAGTTCATCGGGATATAAGGTATAATAAGATGTTATTTGCTTACAGGTATCGAAAATTCAATATCATCAGGAGGCAGGCATTTATGGTCGTTGCAGGTCATGTATTCCAGCTTGCCTTTTACAACGGTCGCACCGGCAGTCTTCAAATGTACTTTTTGCTGGAAGGTTACTGAATTCTCGAAATAAAGCACATCCATATTGAATGATTTTTCGAATTTGGTTACCGGGGTTGGTTCTGATGGTTTGCCAACCGTTACATAGTCTTTTGAAGGAGTAAACTCAAATGAAGTTTTTATCGGGCCGCCTTCTTTCTGGTTAGATGAATAAATGTGCCAGCCGTCATCAATAGTGGCTTTTAAAAATACCACAGCTTCGGTAGGGCTGATCCTTTTTGCGCCATAAGCCCATTTAACAGGCGATTCGATCTGTGCGAAAGCACCTGTGCTCATCATCAATACAGTTATCAATATCAATAACTTCTTCATATATAATATTTATCTGTTTAAAAATTCAATTTGTTTAAAGGTGAACTCCAATTCTGTTTCAAAATTGTTTTTCACTACTAAAAGGCCATTATTCTTAACACCTTTTATCGCGCCTTCAAATACCTCTCCAGCCGACCGGAACTTACGCTGCTGATTTAGCCAGTATAAACGTTTTAAATAAGCGCTTCGTATATCATCTAAATGGCCGGCTTTGAGCTTTAAATACCAGCCTTCTATATGGCTGCAAATGTCAAATAAAATCTGCATCTTATCCTCATCCCTTTGTAAGATTTGCTTTACCGATACCGGGTTAGGCACCCAGGCCGGGAAATCATCTTCATTTATATTCAGGCCTATACCTATTACCGACTGTTTTATCTTTTCGCCCTGTAATACGTTCTCTATTAAAATGCCGCCGAGCTTATTATCTCTAAAATAAATATCGTTCGGCCATTTAATTTTCAAGCCTTCGCCCAAAAGCGGTTCCAGGGCATCATATACCCCCAGGCTGATAGCCCGTGTCAGGTCGAATTGATTTACAACAGGTAAAAAAACAGGATTTAATAATAGGCTGAAGGTTAGGTTTTTACCATCGCTGCTGTGCCACTTGTTCTGCTGCTGCCCGCGCCCGGCATACTGGCTTTCTGCCATAATGACCGTTCCTTCGGATACTGGCTTAGAATTTGACAACATATTCCTGAGATATGTATTTGTTGAGTCAACTTCTTTTAAAGTGATTAAATTTTGTCCAACAAATAATCCCGAAATTATGTTATTTTGCAAGGTATAATATTTTGTAACTTAAAATCGTTCAAAACTAACTCTTTTTGATGATAAAAAACAAAGCGTTAAAGGAATCCGCCTACCTGTCAGAACTTGCCATACACGGCATGCAGGAGAAAAAGGGGAATGATATTGTAAGGTTAGACCTCCGTAATATATTTAGTTCAGTATCCGATTACTTTGTAATATGCCATGCTGACTCATCCACACAAGTAAAAGCGATTGCAAACAGTGTTGAAGAAGAGATCTATAAAGCTACACAACAGGAGCCCTGGCGCAAAGAAGGACTGGAGTATAGCGAATGGATACTACTGGATTATGTAGATGTAGTGATACACATTTTCAGGACCGATAAACGCGAATTTTATGGTGTAGAGGATCTGTGGGGTGATGCAGAAATAAAAAATTATAAAAGCGCTTAACCCCTATACTTACCGGGGCGTTTATGCTCTTGCAAAATGTTGAAATGTAAATTGTAAGTTTGTGCTTGTAAAGAAATGAAAGATAATCAATTGGAAAAACCAAAACCCATTAGGAAAATACAGAATAAAAAAGCTCCCAAACCCCCTAAATTTAATTTTATGTGGGTTTATGCCGTTATAATTGGCGCCTTTTTTATTATAACCTACATGCTTAGCGATAGCAACAGCAAATCTGTTTCCCTTCAATATGTTGTTGACAATATGCTGAAACAAGGCGACGTGAAACAAATAGTTGCTTATAAAACCGGTGATTTTGTTACTGCCGAGGTTTTTATTAAACAAGAAAGTTTAGATCATAAGCCGCAATATAAGGATGTATCAAAGGAATCGAACTATTTACCCAATAACGGCCCTCAATATACTTTTACGGATGCATCGATGGAAAGTCTTAAACAAGACCTTGCCAATGCCCAAAAAGGTGTGCCCGAAAATGAGCAAATAGCACCCGAGTATAAATCGAACGACAGCCTTTTCTCAAACCCGATAGTACAGGTAGTGCTGATGGGCGTACTGCTGGTTGCGGTATGGCTGTTTATTATGCGCCGCATGTCGGGCGGAGCGGGCGGCGGTCCCGGCGGCCAGATATTCAATATCGGCAAATCAAAAGCTACGCTGTTTGATAAGGAAGCCCAGGTATCGGTAACATTTAACGATGTGGCCGGCCTTGAAGAAGCCAAGCAGGAAGTAATGGAAATTGTGGATTTTCTTAAGAATCCAAAAAAATATACCAACCTGGGCGGTAAAATACCAAAAGGCGCATTGCTGGTAGGTTCGCCGGGTACAGGTAAAACATTGCTGGCCAAAGCTGTTGCCGGTGAGGCGCAGGTGCCGTTCTTCTCACTGTCGGGTTCCGACTTTGTGGAGATGTTTGTAGGCGTAGGCGCTTCACGTGTGCGTGATTTGTTCCGCCAGGCGAAGGATAAAGCACCTTGTATTATTTTTATTGACGAAATTGATGCTATCGGCCGTGCACGCGGTAAAAACAATATTGTTGGCGGTAACGACGAACGCGAAAATACATTGAACCAGTTACTGGTTGAGATGGATGGTTTCGGTACCGATTCGGGTATCATCATCCTGGCCGCTACTAACCGCCCGGATGTATTGGACTCGGCTTTATTGCGCCCAGGTCGTTTCGACAGGCAGGTATCTATTGACAAACCCGATCTGAACGGTCGTGAGCAGATATTTAAAGTCCACCTTAAACCGGTGAAACTTGCAGAAGGTGTAGATGCAAAGAAACTATCGGCACAAACACCGGGCTTTGCCGGTGCCGAAATTGCCAACGTTTGTAACGAGGCTGCCCTGATAGCTGCCCGTAAAAACAAAGAGGCTGTTGATATGCAGGATTTCCAGGATGCGATAGACCGTGTGATAGGTGGTTTGGAAAAGAAGAACAAGATCATATCACCTGAAGAAAAACGTATTGTAGCTTACCATGAAGCAGGCCATGCTATTGCGGGCTGGTTTTTAGAACATGCCGATCCGCTGGTTAAAGTATCTATCGTTCCGCGTGGCGTGGCTGCGTTGGGCTATGCGCAATACCTGCCAAAAGAACAATTCCTGTATACTATAGAGCAATTGGAAGACGGTATGAGTATGACCTTGGGCGGGCGTGTTGCCGAAGATATTGTTTTTGGTAAAATATCAACCGGTGCACAGAATGACCTTGAGCGTATTACCAAACTGGCTTATGCGATGGTGACCATTTATGGTATGAACGACAAGATTGGAAATGTATCCTTTAATGATACGCAAGGCGAATACCAGTTCAATAAGCCATACTCTGAAAAAACATCGGAATTGATTGATCAGGAAGTACGCGGCCAGATCAATAAAATCTATGAGCAAACCCGCAAGCTGCTTATAGACAAACGTGAAGGACTTGAAAAACTGGCCAATAAGCTGATAGAAAAAGAAATATTGTTCCAAAGCGATTTGGAAGAAATATTGGGCAAACGTCCGTTCGATCACCGTACTACTTATGATGAGTTTGTGAATGGTACTATTGTAGCGCCGTCAGACTCCTCAAACCAGGAACCCGCAGCAGAAGGCCTGATACATGAAGGTGTAGGCGATCATTCAGGTACTTTCGAAAGAAACCCTGACGAAAAAGAATAATTTATTTTGAGGTGAAAGCTGAAAGGTAAAAAGGTTAAAGGTGAAGGCAGATGTTTATCTGTTTTCACCTTTCTGTTTTAAGGTCACCTTTTACCTTTCGCCTTTTACCTTTCAGCTTAAAAGAATGAGGGATATCACTACATCAAGAGAAAAACTGCTCAAAAAGATCCGTAAGGCGCTTTTGGAAAAGAGAGATAATCCCTACCCCAATCTCGAAGACCAGCCGCTTTATCCGCCAATAGACGATATGCTGGAGGTAACCTTTGCCGAACAGCTTACTGCCGTATCGGGCCAGTTTGTTTTTTGCGAGGACGAGATACAATTCATAGAAAACCTGCTCACCCTGGCCGAGGAGCGCAAATGGACCAAAATTTATTGCTGGGAACCCGTACTACAGGATATTTTAACCCGTTACGATTATCCGTATTACGAAACCGATAAAGACTTTGAGCAGGCGCAGGTAGGCTTTACATTGTGCGAAGCGCTTATTGCCCGCAATGGCAGTATTATGCTTTCCAATGCAAATATGGCCGGTCGCCGGTTAAGTATTTACCCCCCGGTGCATATTGTGCTGGCTTATACCTCACAACTGGTTTCCGACCTGAAGGATGCCTTTAAACTCATCAAAAATAAATACGAAGGCCAGATACCATCCATGATCACCACAGTAACCGGCCCAAGCCGTACAGCCGATATAGAGAAAACCCTTGTTTTAGGCGCTCATGGCCCAAAGGAGCTTTTCGTTTTTTTACTGGATGGGTAGTCTTTTAGTCAAAAAAAATGACCGTCGTGCGGAACTTGTTTCAGCATCCCACCGGATATTTACGCTGCTAAGTTTGCGACATGGTTATTGCAGACCAATCCCTTGCTTATCTACATGTGAGATGCTGAAACAAGTTCAGCACGACGGGAGATATGTAAAAGAAATTTTCTGCTTTTAAGTTTTTTATAGCTTCAGGTCTTCCAACTTACTTTCATCCAGCACTACCCGCCCACTTTCCTTCTCGTGCTTGTAATGCCATTTAATAAGGCGTATGCAGCCATCTTCAATCTCTATCCCGGTAATATCGCCATCATCAAAACAACAGCATCCGCTATTAAAATAAGTATCTAAATAGCCGCCTAGGTCGGGCATTTTAACGCCTTTTTGATGCTGTTCATCAATCTGTTTTTGAAGATCAGCAATAGCTTTTGTGTTGCCTGACTTTTTCGCCTCCTCCAAATCATTATACAATTTTTCAATATGGGTGAATGATTTAAACACCGGCTGGTGCGTGTGACCGGTGATCAATAGCGTGTTTTTTCGTTTCGAGCTCCACTGGTACATCATCCGGTTATGCGCTGTCTTTAGGTCATCATTAGTTGAGGGCGTATTAGGATTAATATGCAGGTACGCCTGGAATGGTGCCCATACATTCGATACAAACCACTTGCTGAACCAGTTGCCATCGCTTTGCAGGTCGCCCTGGTGGCCGTGTGTCATATAAATGGATAGCGTTTTATTATTTACAAGGGTTTGCAGTATAATGCCCTCATAAATTTTTATCCGTTTGCCGTATATCTGCATCAGGCTTACGGGCGCAAGCGGGCTATTGTCCCAATACAGGTCGTGGTTGCCGAAGATTTTAATAAATGCCTTCCGGTTTATGAACAGCTTTTCTTTTTCAAAAGTGGCTTTGTTATGTTTTTTTACGGTGAGGAACAGGTTTTCCCAAAGCTCCTCACTATCGCCTAAGTTAATGTAAAAAAACTTTTCCTTGTTATAATGATCCAAAGCCGCCAGGTAATTTTTAGCTGCTTTGGCGAATATATCGGCGCCATCGCGCGCACCTTTATGCTGATCAGACAAGATGATAAATTTATCCTTATTCTTATCGAACGAAAAAACCAACCCCCTTTTACCGGGATTGGTTGTTATATTAAGGTACAGGTCGGATAATGCTTTATCAACGCGCCGCTTATCCGGGCGTGACGACCATTTATTGGCTAAATTAATAACAGGCTTTGTAAGCAGGCGTTGGAGGAAGCGGTGCATGTTGGGATAACAAAATACTATCATATTAGTGTTGCCGTAATCGTTTTAATTTGCTGTTTTCGAATTACGGATTTATTAATTTCGAAATTGCACTTATATCTAATTTTGCACCCACGTAAGCAGCGTACATAGGCGGATAAGTTGGGAACAGTCCTCTTATATCGGTTCCCAAAACAATTGTCAAACTTTTTGTAACAGTATTTTCATAATTTACCCGGCCTAAATAAAATGCTCCAACCCCATCAGATTTTACAAAAATCACATTTGAATTTATATCTGTTGAAGCAAAATTTGGTTTACTTGTGGTAATGCCTACGGTGGGTTGTATAAATATCCTGCTTTTATCACTTATTTTTAAATCAAATGTTGCGCCTGCCCCAAAATAGCCGTTCAGCAAAGTAGTTTTATAAACGATAGTGCTGCCAATATCAGGCCTTGCATAAAAATTCTTTGTGCTATTAATCACTGCGGTATCTTGCTGTACGTTGGTTATTTTTGTAGTTGCCGTCCAGTCATTCACCAATAGCTCAGTATGGATATGAAGAAATATTTGATTATCAGGGTCTGAATTCACTTTCATTAAGAACTGGGCATAAAAACTCCACACCGTATTTTGTTTGCTTTGCGTATACTTATTATATTCCTGCAAATACTTGGTGCCTGTTTTTATGCTATCAAGCGGGTGAATTAATACATTTTCATGTACATAGTTATTAAAGCTATTTGAAGTACTATCTAAGTTACCTCCGCTATAACTTATTTTCATTATGCCAGCATTAAAACCCAAAGCTTTTATAAAGCCTGGATGCGTTAGCTCATAAACTTTCATAACATTTACGTGGCCAACATAATTAGATGTAAGCTTGCTGCTAAAATCAAAATTATACGCGTTTAGAAATGAAAACCGGCCAGTATCTGTTTGGCCCTTTAACGATACGTTTTTTGCTGTTAATACATAAATACCTGAATCTTTTTTCGTTGTGATAGTTATGGTTGAATTAAACTTAACAGTATCAAGTATCAGGGAGTCTTTTGAATTATTCTTAGAATGATTTACCGTAATAGATAATGCTATAGTCGAATCCTTTTTTAGGACTATAGCCGCTCCGCTTTTAACGGTAATAATCAATACTGAATTTTGGGTAATTGAACTTGATATAACTGTGTCGGTATTGGAAGTAACTATTGCCGAAAAGCTATTTCGTTCCGATTTTTTAATAGTCACTGTATTTATTGTAGCCATTAACATTGTTCCGGTTTTTGCCTTTATATTGCCCGAGTTTTGGCAATATGAAGGCATATAATGCAATAACGCAATTAAAAGTATAATTATCTTTTTCATAATACTGGTATTAAAATTCGCCTACTCTAAATTCGTTTTCGGCTAACCCGCTACTATTATTTTGAACTAATTGCTGTGGAAACCTTATTAACAGCATAAGGCGTTACGCCAATGCCAAGCGCTAATAAAATATCGCCTAAATGGTTAAATTCTGGCTGGATGCCACTGGTGATATATATGTAAATAAAAGCTGATGTTAAACAGGCCGCTATAATTAATGTAAGCGCGGTAGTTATTAATGCTAAATAACGACTGCTGCTTTTAGGGAAACCCACATCTGTTTTATTTACCGTGATAGTGGGCGGTACGGGCGGAGCTCCAACCGGTAAAGCTGTAATTATAGCTGCTGTATAAAGAGGGTTGGTTATAGTTATCAACGGATAATTATCTTCCGTTAACGCATCCTGTAGTTTAAACTCTTTGGTACGGCTATTTATAGCCCAAATACTGATTATAAAAAATGCAACCGGTGCCCAAACCAATATCCAGTCGGCGCCTTCCACATCTTTCCCGTTCCACTTTGGCCGGTCAGGTTTGTTATTAGCGACAGCATCTGCTGCCTTATCCTTTTTAGTAGCGGCTGATTTTTGCCGGGTAGTATCCTGCTTGTTTGTGGTTTTGCCTGAGTCGGAAGGGCTGGCATAAACTGTAGTTATTGTTATTGACAATAACAGCATAAATAATATTTTTTTCATGTTAAGGGTGCTTACTCTAAAGCGTTTTCGGCTTTACCGCAGGCAACCAACTCTTGGTTGCTTAAGCCAAAATTGAGAAAAGCTTAAGGGGTTGTTAATGAGATGAAAACGGTATTTGGTGGATATTTTAGCGGTTAAAATACCGTGAAAACACGGGGTGGAGAAATGGCACTCTTAGTCTAATTTTAACTAAATTTTTAAAACAACCTTCATCATGAAAAAACTAATTACAATTCTCTGTTTTATACTAATAATGTTTAGAGCAATGGGACAACAACAGCCGGTGTATAAGTCTTTAAATGGTATAATAGATACCGTAGCCAAAAAAATGATCAATAACTATGAGACCTATATAAAAAGTAATAAGCTAATTCTTAAACAACAAAATGTATGGTTCGATAAAACCACTTTCAAAAGTATGACTGACTACATTGATTCAATTAATACAGCTAACGTGAATCAACCTCAAAAGCCTAAAATAGACGGGGTTAGAATGTATTTAGGGATGAGCGGCAATGCCAGCAGCAAATTTGTTTTTCAAGTTATAATGGTAGCAACTGTTTATGATGGTTATTGTGACACTTGCCCTTCCAAAGGATACCATAAAGATATTTATTTTGATGCAAGTGCTTCCTTGTTTCAATCAAAACGCATTCAAGGGCGTACAATGTTCAGAAGAAAGATATTTGGACAGGGTGAGCGCTTATACACTCCTGATACGGATACATCAGACGATGTGGTATGCCCAAATACAGAGCCTCATTATATTACCAGGAAACAGGCTGAGACTTGGGTTGCTAATGATACATCTAAAGTAGGTATGATAACAAATAGCGAATGGTTTGAAATAGGTTTATTGGATACGCTTGCTAATGATACCAAACATGATGGAATACGAATATACCTGGCTAAACATGGCCCAAATGATACCGACAAATATCAGAAGAATATTAAAAATAAAGATATCTGTATTTTTGAGACAACTGAATCAAGTTGGTTCACTCATAGAGATTATTTTGATTGCAATACAACAGCTGGTTATTTTAATAAATATTTAAACAAATTGAAAAATTCCAATAGTCCGTATGATAAAATACTTGCCGAAGGTGGAGGTACAAATTCAGGCGGCCAGGATAATGGTGAACTTTGTCCTGATAATTGTGAACAATGATTTGACTATTAAAATATTTTCAAATGTTAAATTATCTCAAACCAGAAATCATAATTGAAGTGATTTGCTTTATTATAGCATCGCTATGCTTATTAAAAGCTAATCCACGAATATGGCAATATCAGATAGCTTATTTATGTGTTGTTTGTACTGTCGAGCTAACTGGTGTTTATCTTAAAAGGCATCATCAGGGCAATCAATGGATCTATAATATTCTTTTGTTATTTGAAATCCTATTTATATGCTTAATGTTCAGGTACTTATTTAGCAGATATATTAGAGGTAGGGCTATAATTATTTGTGGGCTTACCATATTAATTATATTATACATCTATGAACTATCGGTGCATGGTTTTTTGATATATAATAATATTACTTATACCATTATGTCTGTGGTTTATATCTTATATGCGCTATTCTATTATTATTTGTTACTTAAAGATGAATCATATATAGACTTGAAATTTTCTTGCGAGTTTTGGTGGGTAACAGGAATATTGTTTTTTTACTTTGGAAGTACGGCAGCTAATTTATTTCATGGTAGACTAAGTGGTATAAAAATTACATCTAAACATTTTTTGCCTTATTATATATTTATTGTACTTAATTATTTAATCTATGGCTGCTGGAGCTATTCATTTATTTGCAAAAAATGGCTGACAAAGACATCAAGGGCCTGATTATTATCACTACGCTCATTTTTTTGATAGCGCCCGCATTTATTGTAGTATATATTTTCATCTACAACCAACGCAAAAAACGTCATCTCGAAGAAAAAGAGCTCCTCAAATCTACCTTCCAAAAAGAACTCCTCAAAACGCAAATAGAGGTACAGGAGCAAACGCTTAATAATATCAGCCGCGAGATACATGATAATATCACCCAGGTGCTGTCTTTTGTAAAGCTGAACCTGGGTATGATAGATGAGGCAGATGCCGGCACCAGAGACAAAATCGCCGAAAGCCGCGAGCTGGTTGCGCAAACCATCAACGACCTGCGAAATATGTCGAAAAGTATGAGTTTTGAGCATATTGCCCGCATTGGCCTGGTTAAAACACTGGAAATTGAAGTAAGCCGGATCAATAACAGCGGGTTGATAACAGCCGGTCTGTTAATTACCGGTGAGCCGTTCACATTGGGCGGGGAGCGCGAGCTGGTGCTGTTCCGCATTTTTCAGGAAGCGTTTAACAATACATTAAAACATTCCGGCGCTAATCATTTGAAAATCAACTTGCAATATTCTGAACAATTGTTTAATTTAACCCTCGAAGATGATGGCGGCGGCTTTTCACCCGAACATTTGGATATGGCAGGTGGTTCGGGGCTGAAAAACATGGAAAGCAGGGCGGCACTCATCGGCGCTAAAACCGTTATCAGCAGCTCCCAGGGTAAGGGCTGCTGTATTAGAGTTACCCTAAACCCGTTTGGACAACAATTGTATATAGATGGTATCCCTGCAGATCGTTATAGTTGATGATCATCGCCTTTTCAGGAGCGGAATAGCTGCGCTCATAAATAAATTTCCGCAGTATAAAATATCATTTGAAGCCGGAGACGGCGAGGAATTAACCCGCAAGCTCACCCCAAAACTTAAGCCCGACATACTGCTGCTCGACATTAATATGCCGAAGAAGAACGGGATTGAAACCGCTCAATGGGTGCGCGATAACTATCCCGACGTTAAGATAATTGTTTTATCGATGTTCGAGGATGCCGAAAAGGTATTGCAGATGGTGAAGATAGGTGTAAAAGGTTACCTGTTAAAAGATGCAGAACCCGCCGAGTTTGAGCAGGCCCTTCATAAAGTTTCGCAGGGCGAGGTGTATTATCCCGAATTTGTAACCCGTTACCTGGTGCAAAATTTCACCCGGCAGGATGATAAGATAAAGCTGAATGCGCGGGAAATTGAATTTTTAAAACTCGCCGGCTCCGAACTCACTTACAAGGAAATAGCCGACCAAATGTGCATCAGCGCCCGCACAGTTGACGGTTACCGCGACCAACTGTTTGAAAAGCTACAGATAAAAAGCCGTGTGGGCCTGGTTCTGTACGCCATAAAAAATAAATTGATAGAGTTGTAATTTGCTAATAAAATTAGCAAATTTGTGCTATGTCGCATGCAAGCAATGATGAATTTTTTAAGGGCCGTGGCGCGCAGATAAACGTCCATAACAAATTTTTGAAGACCAAATATGTGCTCGACCATATCGAGGGCCTGGATGAGCCTTTGCTGGAAAATACCACCACGCAGATATTTGAGGAGAACCCGAAAAAGATCGTAAGCGAATCTAACAGTCCTGATTTGAGCCATATGTTCTCCATAAACCCCTACCAGGGATGCGAGCATGGCTGCCTGTATTGTTATGCACGAAACACGCACGAGTACTATGGCTTTAGCGCAGGGCTGGATTTTGAGCGCAAGATCATCGTAAAGCGTAACGCCGCCGAACTGCTTGAAAAATACTTCAACAAAAAAAATTACCAGCCGGTTGGCATCCTGCTCTCGGGTAATACCGATTGCTACCAACCCCTGGAGCGTAAACTGAAGATTACGCGCTCACTATTGCAGGTGTTTTTACAATACCGCAACCCGGTTAGCATCATCACTAAAAACAATGTGATACTGCGCGACCTGGATATTTTAAGCGAACTGGCCGCCATGAACCTGGTGCATGTAAATGTAACGCTCAACTCGTTAAATGAGCAACTTCGCCAGAAACTGGAGCCGCGTACGGTTACGGCAACCGGCAGGCTGGCGGTTATTCAAAAGTTATCTGAAAAAGGTGTGCCTGTAAGGGTGATGGCCGCGCCAATCATTCCAGGGTTGAACAGCACCGAGATACCGGATGTAATAAAAGCCGCCGCAGACAGGGGTGCACTGGCCGCTGGCTTTACCATTGTACGCTTAAATGGCAGCATAGCCGAAATATTTACCGACTGGATTTACAAAGCATTCCCCGATAGGGCGGACAAAGTGCTCAATATGATCCGCGCATGCCACGAAGGCAAACTAAACGATAGCGAGTTCGGTCGTCGTATGAGCGGCGAAGGCGCTATTGCGGATTCCATACACCAGATGTTCCGCCTGTCATGTAACCGTTTTTTGGCCGGTCGCGAAATGCCGCCGTTTGATTATAGTCTGTTTGTACCGAAGGGCGGGAAGCAGACAAGTTTGTTTTAGTGAGTGGTTGATTGAGTTGGATTTGGTGAATAGTTGTTATTGTTGTAGAGACTCAAAATTTTGCGTCTCTACGCGGAAATTTTGTTAACCACAAAAATTTCAATCAAAACCCCTATCAATATTCCGCCAGTATATGATAACAAATCCCCCCAGTTAAATACCGAACCCAGTACCAGTTTGCCAAACAAGGTTTGCCTTAAATGATCAATCCACGGCGCGGTGTACAACTGGCTAAATTCTATCGCGTAGCTGAAAAGGAGACTGTAAATAATTATATTTTTAATATTTGCACTGACAAATAGGAACCGGAATATGAGATAAACCATCGTGGCCCATAAAACATCGCCGATAAATAACGGTATAAAAGCAAAATGGCGGGAGAGCAGGCCAGTGATGATAGTGAAAACAATGAGGCACAAATAAATCCCTCGTAACCTGGCAGTTTTCATCGCGCCTTATAAATCATCACCACCCTTATTGAATCCTTAGCTGCTCCGGGATTGGCCTGTACCTGGTACAATGCCGAAAGCTCCAATATACTGTCGGTTAATTTTACTATGCGGTAGGCTTCTTTTCCGTCGAGGTAAATAGCATCGCCGCTAACTTTGTAAGGATAGACCGTGGTGCCGTTGTTGGTGGCTATGGTGCTGTATCGCAGCGTATCAGGGTTACTCATGTCGATGGTATTGTCACCTATCCAAAAGCTGCTTTGTCCTTTCAGGTTTGATTTGGCAGTATCGATCTTTTTAAAAACCCATGTTTTATTGATGCTGATATGGGTGCTGTCACTTTTGTCTTTTTTATTGTTGCCGGAGCATGCCGCCAGAAACATAGCAGCTACAAACAGGAGATATTTGAATTTCATAATAGTAGTGATTTCCCACAAGTTAATCATTCCGTGATGTAAAAACAAAAGAACGGTTGCCCTAAAATGTTTTGTCCCGATATAAAACGATGTACAAAGAAATTTTTCTCAAACTCCGGCTATCATTTGGAATAGTAAAAATAATTTATTTACTTTGTGTTTCAAAGTACTTTATAAATGGAAAATAAAGATATTTATGACGACATCAGTTCCATCAAAACCATCATGGAGCGGTCGGCCAAGTTTATTTCGCTGAGCGGGCTTTCAGGTGTGCTGGCTGGCATTTATGCATTGATAGGATCCTTTATTGCATACAAGATTATTCCGATATATATCTTTCCACAACTGTTTGCTTACTATGCTACCGGTAAAGAAATGACATTGGGTATGTCTTATGACACCGATTTTAATTATATTACTGTTTTAATTGTTATAGCGATAGTTGTATTGCTTTTATCAATTTCCACTGGTATTTTATTTTCAATCCGGAAAGCAAAGCACAAAGGCCAAAAGGTATGGAACGAGAGCAGCCGTGCATTGCTAAAAAATGGTTTGCTGCCTTTATTAGCGGGCGGGTGTTTTGTTGTAATATTATTGATGCAGCATTATTACGGCATTATAGCCCCGGCATGCCTTATCTTTTATGGTCTCGGCTTGGCCGCAGCCAGCAAATACACGTATGGCGATGTTAAATGGCTTGGCCTTTCGGAAATTATATTAGGTTTGATATGTATGCTGCTGCCATTGTACGGCTTATTATTCTGGGCACTGGGTTTTGGTGTGCTGCATATTTTATACGGCGCCATTATGTACTATAAATACGATCGTGGGAATAGGGCTGCATAATTTTGATAAGGCATTTGAGAACCGCATACGTTTACAGATCATGAGCGTGCTGGTTGCAAATGAGAGTTATGATTTTAACTCGCTAAAGGACCTGCTTGCGGTAACCGATGGCAACCTGGCCTCGCATTTAAAGGCATTGGAAAAAGAGGAATATATCAGCGTGAGCAAATCATTTTTGGGCCGCAAACCGAATACGCGTTACAAGGCATCGGAAAAAGGTATTGCCGCCTTTAAAAAACACCTGGAAGCATTGGAAGATTTAATTAAACAACAAAAAAGATAGGCTATATTTTTTTGTCTATTTACTTTGAAATGCAGAGTACTTTTAAATATCATAATTATGATAAATGAGGAAGAAAAACCCACCGGGTTTATGGGCTGGCTCAAGGAGTCGGTAACCGTTAAATTAGTTTTTATTGGTCTGTTGATCCTGGTATTGCTCATCCCATCGTCGATGATCAGCAACCTGATCGACGAACGTGCCGAGCGCCAGCAGGATGTGATAAAGGACATTTCGTACAACTTTGCAGGTAACCAGTTGATAAAGGGCCCTGTTTTGGTAATTCCTTATAAGCTGGAGGTAAAAGAAACAGATCAAACGGGTAAAGCGGTTTATAAGGAAGAAACCGACAACCTGTATATAATGCCTGATAACCTGGCAATAAAAGCCGGCCTTAAAACCGAGACGATGCATCGTGGCTTGTTTGATGCAGTGGTATATAAGAGCACTGTAAATATAATGGGCAGCTTTGCTAAAACCGATCTCGCTTCGTTAGGCCTAACCAATGAGCAGCTAATGCCTGAAAAAGCAATTATAACCTTCAGTATTTCCGATTTAAAAGGGTTAAAAACCAACCCTGTATTCAAGTTGGGCTCAAAAAATTTAGCAGTTTCTCCCGGTGCTAACGGTTCATCGGCGTTCGCAGGCGGGCTACAGGTTGCTGCGGATGTTTCGGCTTTAAAGGACGGCGATCTGTCATTTAATTATTCGCTTGATCTCGATGGGAGTGATGAGTTAAGTTTTCTTCAGCTTGGAAAAACAACTGACGTACAGGTTACCGGGGATTGGAACAACCCCAGCTTTGACGGCCGCTCCCTGCCTGAAACGCGAAAAGTGAACGACAATAGTTTTAGTGCACACTGGCGTTTACTATATTACAACAGTCCTTTTCCGCAGCAGTGGACAGGGGAAGATACTTTGCTTAACAGCCCGGCCAGACAGCAGAACGCCACATTTGGAGTAAAACTTCGCATGCCGGTGGACGAATATCAAAAAACCACCCGTACCAGTAAATACGCCATCCTCATCATACTGCTTACGTTTATCTCTCTTTTTCTTACCGAGCTTATACGCAAGCAAAGGATACATTCCTTTAATTATGTGCTCATTGGCGCAGCCATGATCATCTATTACACCTTGCTGTTATCATTTTCCGAACAGATCGGATTTAACTGGGCATACCTTGTAGCATCAACCGCTACTATAACATTGGTCGCTACGTTCATTGCATCGCTGCTAAAAAACAAGCCTGCGGCGCTATCATTTGCAGGTATTTTGTCCGTTTTCTACCTGTTTATTTTCGTCATCATTCAGCTGGAGGATTTTGCGCTAATGGCCGGCAGCATAGCCTTGTTTATCATCGTAGCATTGCTGATGTATTTTTCGAGGAAGATCAATTGGGATAAAAACAATGAAAAACTTACAGAGAAGAGTGAATTTATTTAGCAATATTAAGCTACACGTCCTATTTGTGAGCTCGGTTTTATTTTTGATTTCTCTATCGCTAAATTGCTATTGCACGGAATTGGGCGAACGTCATTTCGGATTCTCAGAGTTGCTTACCGGCTGGACAGGCTTATACCTTGGCGGACCTATGCTTACATGGCTTGCGAACCCCTGTTTATTTATAGCGTGGAGGACTTTTAAGGGATCAAACAAAATATCACTAATATTTAGCGTACTGGCATCCATTGGTTCACTGGCATTTCTCTTTTTTCCTTCAATCTATGAAATTGATGAAGGCGTGAACACTATTGTCCAATATCAACTTGGTTATTGGTTATGGTTGGCCAGTTCCCTTGTAATGCTTATTGCCAATACTATTGTATACGCAAATTCAAAAAATATAAACACAACATGGTTTATAAGTTCAGTTCTAATGATAGTAATTGTTACGTTAATATTGGGAATGAGCAGAACGAAACAAATAACATTTTCTGCACCTGGCTATGAAGTCGCCTATGCTTTTAGAGGAAATCTGGATACTACTGCATCCGGCTATAAAATAAGCCGGCTTAAATCTATCCTGCTCACATGCAATTCATTTATAGCCGAAAAAGACACCATCACCGCAAATGAAATTATTAACTTTTACTACAGGTTTGGAAAGTCGTTAAACTCAACAGAACTTAATGGCAAGCAGTATCCCACTATCGACACTATTATCAAATACAGAAACAAAATATTTGATACAACTACTTTCGCAAAAATTACCAAATGAAAAATAATGTAAAAAATATTCTAATTCACCGCATCAAACTTTGCCTGTGGCTAATGGTTATTGGTCTGTTTTTAAGTGGAATTACTGCTTTTCCTATAGAAACTGAATTGGGTTATTTAAGCAAAACCGCATCCAGTAGTGGATTAATGCACAATTGGCTTAATAAAGTTTATTTAGCCGTAAAAACCACCAACTACAACTATCCATACCTTAGCTATGGCACCGACTGGCTGGCCTTTGCGCACCTGCAATTTGCAGTACTATTTGCTGGTGCGATAAAAGATCCGCTTAAAAACCGCTGGATAATTGAATTTGGCATTATGGCGGCCATAGCCATATTTCCGTTAGCTTTTGTAGCAGGCAGCATCCGTGGCATACCGGTCTTCTGGCGGTTGATCGATTGCTCGTTTGGGGTAGCTACTCTTGCAATTCTCGTCCCTTGTTACCGGATGATAAACAAACTAAGCAACCTGAAAAATGTATTTTAAATTGAATGATGAAATACTTCGTAAATAAAAACTCAATAGTGCGCCAAATATGGGGGCGACCGGATACGGTGCTGTTCATTTTTGCCGGGGCTGCCGCAGAGTTTGCGCTGAACAAGGCTGTCGACTGGCTATATTTTACCGGTCGCCTGCCCGCTGACCCGCTGGGCAGGCTGTTCTCCACCGTGGTTTATGCGCGGAAGATCATTTTTTCGGAGCTGGATGAAGCCAATAGTTATATCGATCAAATCACTAATATCCATAAAGGCGTTGAGCAAAATCGCGGGGCACAAATACCCGGTTGGGCTTATCGCGATGTTTTGTTTATGCTGATATGGTACTCCATCCGCTCATATGAAGTTTTATATCGCAAACTGAACGAAGCAGAGAAGGATGAAATATATAATGTGTTTTATCGCGTGGGCAAACGCATGCAATTAAGCGAACTACCGGCAACCTACAACCAATGGCAGCTTGCCCACCGCGAACATTTGTATGCAGATACCGTTTGCAGCGATTTCACAACTGACCTGTATAAGCAATACCGCAAACACCTGGGTATAGTGCGTTATTTTTTAATGAAACGTGTTCAGGCATTGGTTGTTCCCACGCACGTGAACAGGACGCTTAAATTGGGTAAGCCGGGAATATTAATGCCGCTACTTAGCCTTTACAAAATTGGCCGGTTGGTAAAAATCGGCAGGCTTTTTATTGAAAATATATTACCTGCTAATTATAGGGCATATGTGCGGCAAATACGCTTAACAGATCTTTAAAGTGTGAGATAACCAAGGTGATGTTACGCTTTGTATGAATAAAATGCGTTCCGTGTTTCACCACGGAACGCACCACTTTCGTGTCCAACTAAATCCCGGACTCATGAGAATGATCCAAGTTCCTATTTACCGATGTGGCCAATATCATTCGCTTCTCAGACTTTTGACAGGATTTGCCAGCGCCGCTTTTATCGCCTGGAAACTAATAGTGACCAGGGTAATGACTATTGCCGCTATACCCGAAGCGATGAACACCCCTGCGCCGATGCTGATGCGGTAGGTGTATTTTTGGAGCCAATTGTGCAGGTAATAGAACGCCACCGGCGAGGCAATGGCGCAGCTGATGACCACCAGCACGATAAAATCGCGGGATAGCATTAGCCAAACCTGCGCTATGGATGCACCCAGCACTTTGCGGATACCGATCTCCTTGGTGCGCTGCTCGGCAACGTAAGCGGCAAGCCCGAACAGCCCGAGGCAGGATATAAATATGGCCAGCCCGGCAAACACGCCCGCCAGTTTGCCTACCAGCACCTCCAGGTTAAACTTGTGCTCATACTCGTCGTTCACAAACTTGTACTGGTAGGGGTAAGCCGGGTTATATTTTTCAAATAGCTGACCGATCTTATCGATAGCGGTATGTGTGTTCACGTTTTTCGCCAGCCGGTATGTCACTACAGACCCGAAAGGATTATGCCCGAAAACGACGGGCTCCACAGGGCTATAGGGCGAATCCATCAACGCGTCTTTTACCACGCCGATGATCCTTACCGGTTTTGGGTTAAAATTGATGGTTATCAGTTGATTAACCGGGTCTTTCAAGCCGATACGCCTAACCATCGCTTCATTCACTATCACATTCAGTGTGTCGCTTTTCCAGTCGCCCGTGAAATTGTGCCCCCCGGCAAAGGCCATCCCCAAAGTCTTAAAATAGTCGTCAGACACCCATATTGCGCCGATGTTCACCTCTTCGTCACCTGCATTTTTGCCCGGCCATTTCTCCAGCGAAAAATGACTGTACACCTGCGTTGCGGGCGAGGTTGATGAGGCCACGCCCTCCACCAATCCCGAAGATAGCAGGTCGTTTTTCAAGGCTTCATAGTGCTGGGAAAGGTCGTCGGTCATGTCGGTCATCACCAGCCTGTCGGCGCTGTAGCCCGTTGGCCGGTTTTTTACATATTGAATCTGCTGGTAGACGATCACGGTACTGATGATCAATGCAATGGAACAGGTAAACTGCACCACCACCAATATTTTTCGGGGCAATGTTGCAGCCTTACCTGCCTGGATACTTCCCTTGAGCACCTTAACCGGGTTGAATGAGGAGAGGTAAAATGCCGGCCGGCTCCCCGCTATCAAACCGGTAAACAGCACAAAGATGATCATGATACACCAGAAACCGATATTGCCATAAGGAATATGAATAGTAGTACCCGTCAGCGTATTGAACGCCGGCAAAGCCAGCTGAACCAGCAACAAACCCAGCAGGAACGATATAAACGTCACCAGCACCGATTCCGTCAGAAACTGGTAAACCAAATCGATACGCGCCGAGCCGATGGCCTTGCGTACACCAACTTCCCTTGCCCGTTTCTCAGACCTGGCTGTCGAAAGGTTCATGAAATTGATACAGGCGATAACCAATACCAGCATACCGATGATGCTGAACAACCGCACATATTCTACAAAGCCGCCAACAGCTTTGCCATTTTTAAAATCGTTATATAAATGCCAGTCCTTTAAAGGGTGCAGGAACACCTCGGGCTTTGACGACCGCATCTCCAGGCTTCTTTTATCAACGATATCCCTGATCTTAGGAGCGATCTGCCCGTAAGTCGTGCCCGGCTCCAGCGCCACGTAGCCAGAGAATGAATTGTAAGTCCACCTGGTACGTCCATCTTTGATCCAGCCCTGGGTCGCTTCTGAGTAAGCAAAAGGCACAAGGTAATTGAATTGCAGTGTAGCATTTGCAGGGATATCGCGGATAACGCCTGTTACTGTCATGTTCTGCGAATTATCAAACCGCACATATTTCCCAACCGGGTCAGCATCGCCAAACAATGCCTTTGCTGTCGATTCGGTCAAAACTATCGAATAGAGGTCTTTTAACGCTGAATTGGCGTTGCCCTTAACAAACGGATATTGAAATATCTTGAAGAAATCCGCACCGACTGCTCCTCCGCCCAGGTACAGTTTTTTATCGCCCACCAGTAGGCCGTGGTTCATCTGGCCGATATTATCAGATTCGGCCACATACTTTATCCCGGGAATCTCTTTCCGCAAAACATCAGTTAAGGGAAGCGCTATAGATGTTTGGGTATGTGTACCGTCGTGCTGGCTGGTCAGGTTCATCTCCACCTGGTATAGTTGCTTATAGCCCGGCAGAAAACGATCATATGAATATTGGTTTATCACCCATAAACCGATCAGGAGTGCTACGGCCATGCCGGTTGCCAGGCCGACGATGTTTAGCATACTGTAAACTTTGTTGTGCAGCGTATTACGCCAGGCGATCTTTAAATAATTTCTAAGCATAAAATTGCGGTTTAATTTCTCATAAGACCACTTTGGAGTGGTTTGTTGATACGAAATTACCATCGCAAACTGCGTTTGTCGTCTCAAGTTATAACTTGGGAACTCTTTTTTTAGGTCGGTTTTATATTCCACCGGGCTTTTCCCGGTCATTTGCTTAAAGATGCGGTTAAAAGTGCTTTTTGAATTGAACCCCGATTCATAGGCAATACCCAACAGGGTGATATGGTCATAAGCAGGATCCTGCATTTTCTGAACAACGCCCCCAACGCGATATTCATTGATGAAATCATTGAAGCTTTTTTTGAGCACTGTATTGATGATCCGGGATAATTCATGGGTAGTCAGTTCAAGCTTTCCAGCCAGCGAGCTTAAACTTAGTTCCGGGTTCTGGTAATACAGGTCGGCTTTCATGGCATTTTTCAGCCAGGTACCCCTTTGCTTCAGTTCCGTCGGTAACAATGGTTTTTGAAACGAAGGCGCTCCGACCGGCGCACTAACCTCCGGCCTTAAGTAAACCACAATTGCAATCCGGGTGAAGATCACTGCTAAAAGCAGGCACAAGGGATAATAAACGTATATGCCTGGCTGATGATGGTAATAAAAATAATCCACGGCGGCATACAGTATCCACAATAACCATAGCAGACCAAAACCTGCCAGTAAGCGGTGCAGCCACCGCAATTCGTACCGGTACCGATCTCCATCATTAAATTTTAATCGTTGATAATAGCTTTCTATTAGCTTATGGCACCAGTATAGGTAAGTAATGACCGAAATAAATGCCAGTAATTGTAATACCGGGTTCAAGTACTGAAAGATATGTGTATCATAAGTAGCCGCGCCGGTTTTTATACTCTCCTTAACCTCCAGTATCAGTACGCCCTGTTCCAGCAGCAGGGGGCTGAAATGCAGCAGGTCCTTCCGGTGAAATTTATATTCCGGCCGGATTATTTTAAGCACATAAAAATAAATCAGCGGGCCAAGTGCCAGCGAATATTGCAGCGGCAGCCAGCTCCAGCGGGGAAAGTAGGTACCCAGCCGGATGTCAATGCCCAATACCCAAGCCATCCATAAGACGATGGTTGCCAGGGCAACGCCAAGGAACCGGTTTGCGGCCTGGTTGATCCTTTTGGTAAAACACAAGAGCAAGGTAAAGGTCAACCCAATAAATATCGTTCCCAGGAAAGCCAGGTCATAAGTGGTGATATGGAAAGTATATGCATGCAAGTAAATTAGCAGCTTCAATTGCTGTTCCAAATTGATAAGGTATTGATAGATAGAAAATTATACTATATTTTAAATAGGTATTGTAATGGAAACGGACATAGAGGTGTTCGGATTTGAATGTTTGGTGATATGTTTTGCAAAACCTATATTTGGGTATTGTTTAAATGAAAAACAGCAAAGATGAACTACAGAATATCATTTTCGGAAATGAACAAGCTGGCCCAGGCAGCCAACTCAAAAAAGCCCAAAATTTCCTTAGAAGATATGCGGAAACAAGCAACTCAACTGAAAAACAACAGCGTTTCAAAGACGAAGAAACAACAGCACTCCTAACTTTTGCTGGCCAGGAAAATCTTTTTTATGATGAGCCCATTTCTATAAACGATTTTATCAGCGAAGGGGCTGAACAGAAAGTTTATAGATTTGACAATCATCATGTTTTGAAAACAAATCGGCGCATTTTTTATGAAAGTTGGCTTGATTATTTCAATAGTCTTTTAATACATAATTTCTTCTTTCCTGCTACTGCCTACACCTTTTTAGGGTTTCAAATAATTGAAGAGGGGCTGTATGCGATAGTTAAGCAAGAGTTTATCCTCTCAAACGAAAATACAGACCTTGAAGTTGTCAAAGAATTTCTGGAATATAATGGCTTTCGGCACAGGCGAAATAATGATTACTTTAATCCCGAACTTGGCTTGATCTTCGAGGATTTGCATGACGAAAATGTGCTTTCCTACGATGGTGTGCTTTATTTTATTGATACAATTTTTTATCTGACCCCGATATTCTATGTTAGCTAGGCAGAGTGGTTGTCTTTTGTTATTACCAAAATGACGAAGCCCCATTGTATCCACAAACTCAAACAAAAACAATGTAACTAAGCTGTTGGATTGAAACAAAGGACTGCCCGCCACGTATAAGCCCGCAACTTTTAAGCATAAACAATTATTTACAAACTTAAACTCCCTAACTCCTAATTATGGCTACTGAAAACCACAACAATCCACATCCGGGTTCAATACCTGTTGATCTTGCCGTTGAATTTACAACCAACTGGCGCACTTATCTTTCATCGGCAAACAGCGATTTTGTTTTGCAATCTTTTTGGGTAAATATCGAATCCATCAAAAGCCTTTTGCATCATAACCCCAATGCCGACGGACTGCGCTTTTACATGGGCCTGGAAAACCCGGCAGATCCCACAAGCGTAAAAATAGTTTGCGTTCCGACTGAAAATAACAATGATATACTTGATCCTGTCGACCAGCTTACTCCATGTCCACCCTATTGCCCTACCGGTGGCCCGCTAAATGGATGATTTTTATTTTAATGATGTTTATCTGCATTAAAATACCAATATTTAGCAGATAAACATCATTTTTCTCAATGATTCACTTGTTCCGCCTCCTTAGTATCTATGTCATTCCATTGTTTGTACTCATCCCTATTATTGCAGGGATAATAAAGTACAAGCACCTCACCATCCCGCTCAAAGTAATTTTTTACCTAATGCTTTTTTATGCCGTGATAGCCGGTATAGGATCAGTACAATTGGCCCACCATATATCAAGCAAAATAGTTGCCGATATAAATGGATTTATCGATTTTCCGGTAATATCTGCCTTCTATATACTCATACTGAACAGGAAGTGGAGAATACCCGTTATTATTATAGCAATTGTTTATGCTATATTTTGGGTGGCCGACTTTTTTATTGAAAGGAACAGTCCCCAAAATATTTACCCGATAATATACGAAAGCATTTTTATAATGCTATATGCCGTAATATACATGAACCAGCAAACCCAAATAAATGTAGAAAAACGCTGGAGCGAAAACAGCTTTAACTGGATCAATTCGGGCTTTTTTATATATGTTGCTTCAACATTACTTATGTACACATTTTATGACCTTATGCTGCAAATGCAACTGAATGCAATTTTTTTAGTGCTTTGGATCATAAACGACGTGACGTTGGGGCTGCTGTATATTTTAATTGCTATTGGTTTTAATAAATGCAGGCAGTAACGGAAAATATTTACATCCTTGTTTTACTCGGCATGATCGGTATGATGCTGCTGGTAGTAGCTTTTATACTGATAAACAGCCGGGGGCAGAACAAAATGCTCCGCCAGCGCCAGCAAATGCAGCAGGCCGAGCTGGCACACCAGAAGGAATTGTTGCATACGGTAATCGATTCACAGGAAGCCGAACGCAAACGGATAGGGCAGGATTTGCACGACGATGTTGGTACAGCGCTATCGAGCTTGCGCATGACCATAGAAATGCTCCATGCAGGCCAGGGCGCTGCCGAAGAGGAAAAATACGTAAGCCTGAGCAAGGATATTATTGACAAGGTAATAAAGGATGTGCGCCATATATCTCACAACCTTTCGCCCCCTGTATTGAGCTATTACGGTTTGGTGGCTGCCATTGAAGAAAAGTGTGCTTTTATTAACCAGTCGGGCCAGTTGAAAATAGAGCTGATTGATGAGGCCGGGCAGGCATTGCACCAACCCGCTTTTGAGGTATTGCTGGCTTTTTATCGCGTATTGGAGGAATTGATAAACAATACCATAAAACATGCCGGCGCCACTAAAGTTGTGATAAAATTTAACGCGGACGATACCGCAGGCATTGTGATCGGCTATACCGATAATGGCAAAGGCATTAGTAAAAAATTGCAAAAGAAAGGAATGGGCCTACAGAATATTGAAAGCCGGTTAGCTGTTGTTGGTGCAGATTACCAAATTGCACAGGAAGGCGAAGGCTTTAATATGACTATTAGGTATCAGCCTGTTTTGGTCGGTTAGCATGGAAAAAATAAAAATTGCTATTGTTGATGATCAGAACCTGTTCAGGGAAAGCCTGGCTTTACTTATCAGTACGGTAGGGCAGTTTGAACTGGTATGTGAGGCAGATGGCGGCCTATCATTCCTGGAAAAATTAAGGTCGGATCATTCATCAATACCTCATATTGCCATTGTTGATATGGATATGCCCGGCATGAACGGCATCGAACTTAACAATGTGCTGCACAAGGAATATCCTGATATAAAAATTATGATACTTTCTGTACATGTACAGCCCCTGCTCATTGCACAGATGGTAAATGCCGGTGCGGCTGCCTACCTCGCCAAAAATTGTAATAAAGATGAGCTGGTACTCGCCATTGAAACCGTTTATAAAACAGGATTTTACTTTAACAGCGATACGCTCAAAGCTATTCAGCATAGTGCAACCCATAAGGCCGGTGTACAAAAAAGCATCAGCAATATACCCATACAATTAACCGAACGCGAAAAACAGGTACTCCAGCTGATATGCAAAGAACACAGTAACGCCGAAATTGGCGAGCAGCTCTTTTTAAGCACACGTACTGTAGAAGGCCATCGCAATAACCTACTAGTAAAAACCGGCTGCCGTAATACCGCCGGCCTGGTGCTTTTTGCCATTAAATATTCTTTGTTCCAGATACCGCTTTAATTGCGACCTTTTTTACCCTGACAGATAGTATTCATAGTATAAGTACTTATTAAGTTGAAATCATAACCAGTAGTTATTAAAATTTCATTTATGTAAATTTTAAGCACAATTAGTGCTAGCCTTATACTGAAAGTTTAACCAATTTTTTACAATTTCATAAAATTTATTAAAAATATAACAACCTACGGGGATTTTTTCCGTATAAATCCGTATCCTATTTAAACAATTCCTTATCGTACAATGGTTATGGACAAAATTTTTATAAGCAACCAGATAAAACTCGAAATACTGAAGATCTGCGGCCTGCCGGTAGTGAAACCATACAATTTACCCGGACAAACAACTATCAACGTGTTAAAGCAGGACAATGACGAATCGCTTTGCCGTGAACTCGAACGTAAACTACAGGAAATAGCCAGCAGCTACAATACAGGTAAAATAATAACACAGGGCGCTGTAACTGCGGTCAGTTCAGTAAACCATTGTATTAAACTGGTATTGGCGTAATATTTTAGTTAACACCTACCTCCAACTGCTTTTTGTGTTCCTTGCGCCAGTCGAAATAACCGAAAATGGCTATAATGATCAATATGGCGAACATGATCGATGTATCCACAAGGCCTTTTTTGAAATAGATATAGGTGTAGATCACATCGGCAAATATCCACAACAGCCAGTTTTCGATAATTTTCCTTGCCAACAGTATCTGCGCTACAAAACTGCATGCAGTTAAAAAACTATCGATATAGGGATAAGCCGGCGGGTGGTAATGCAGCTTTGCCGTAAAGGTTATCATGGTATAGCCCAGTGCAGGCGTGGTCACGGCGATCACAATTGCCGATATAATTACCTGCTTTCGCGTAATACGTAATACCGGCGACTTGTCTTCCGTTTTCGGGTGCCGCGCCCATTGGTACCAGCCATACATGCTGGTAATACACAGATAAACGTATTGCAGCATATCGGCATATAAAGCCGCCCCGGCAAATATATATACATATAAAGCAGTGCTGATAATAGCTATAGGCCAGTTCCAGATGTTATTTGCCGCTGCCAGGTAAACGCATAAAAGCCCTGTTGTAACACCCATCAACTCCTGCCAGGTTTGGTGCAGCCACCACTGCTGTAGCGCATGTATAATTTGCATGGGACTAAGGTAATAATTATGCTTGTAAGTGGCAGTTTACAGTGGCAGTAGTACTAAAGTTATTTCAGCTGCTTCTGCCACTATTGCTGCTACTAAAACTACCTCCCGTCCAAAAAAAAATACACAGATGTATGGAAAAAAGGATAGTGTATAATTTTCAGACACCTAAAGCAGGCTTAAATTAATTCTAAAGCAATGGTGCTTAACCAGCCTAATATTATGATTACTGTATTTAAATGAATTTTTTTCACAACTCTTAGTTGTAATGAGTGGTTTGTTGTGCTATTATTGAAATTATGGCTTTGTGTTTGTATAGAAATTACCGGCCCTACATGTGCCTATGAAAACATAAAAGGTCTACCTACTAAAAAATGAATTCTCAGACACCCAAGCTGAGTGATTTTTGTTCTTTGTTTTGGGTTTAATCAATAGTTTAAATTAATTAGGGGAAAGGGAGCTTCAAAAGAGCTCTCTTTTTTTGCGTCCGATTTTTTTATTATGCATGCATAATATTATTTTTGACGGAACTAATCTATAAACCCAATGCACTTCGAACTTTCGGAAGAACAAATGATGATACGCCAGGCCGCGCGTGATTTTGCCCAAACTGAACTTAAACCCGGTGTGATCGAGCGTGACGAGCACCAGAAATTCCCGGCGGAGCAGGTGAAAAAACTTGGCGAACTGGGCTTTTTGGGCATGATGGTATCGCCGCAGTATGGTGGCAGCGGCATGGATGCTTTATCATATGTGCTGGTGATGGAAGAGCTTTCGAAGATCGATGCGTCGGCATCGGTAGTGGTATCGGTGAATAATTCGCTGGTTTGTTATGGGCTGGAAAAATATGGCACCGAAGAACAAAAACAAAAATACCTGGTACCGCTGGCCAAAGGCGAAGTGATCGGCGCGTTTTGCTTGTCGGAACCGGAAGCAGGCTCGGACGCCACTTCGCAGCGTACTACGGCCGTTGATATGGGCGACCATTACCTGCTCAACGGTACCAAAAACTGGATAACCAACGGCAATTCGGCATCAACCTATATTGTCATCGCGCAAACGGCTGCAGCTAAAAAACATCATGGCATTAATGCACTGATCGTAGAAAGAGGCCTGCCGGGCTTTACCATCGGCCCCAAAGAAAATAAGATGGGCATTCGCGGGTCGGATACACATTCGCTGATGTTTAATGATGTGAAAGTGCCCAAGGAAAATCGTATTGGCGAAGATGGTTTCGGTTTTAAATTCGCCATGACGGTGCTTGAAGGCGGTCGTATAGGTATTGCTGCCCAGGCTTTAGGTATTGCAGCCGGTGCGCATGAGCTGGCAGTGGATTATGCCAAACAACGTAATGCATTTGGCAAACCGATCTCAAACTTACAGGCCATACAATTTAAACTGGCCGATATGGCCACCGAGATTGAAGCCGCACGACTGCTCTGTTACCGTGCAGCCTGGCTAAAGGATAACCACCAGCCTTATGGCAAAGCCAGCGCCATGGCCAAGCTGTTTGCCTCGAAAGTAGCAATGGATACTACAATTGAGGCGGTGCAGGTACACGGCGGCTACGGCTATGTAAAGGAATACCACGTAGAGCGCCTGATGCGTGATGCCAAGATCACGCAGATATATGAAGGTACCTCGGAAATTCAGAAGATTGTCATATCACGCGAGGTGCTGAAATAGGGGAATAGTTTTTTGTTTACATTTGGAAGGATAACATATTTAACTATGTCATTTCGATAGAGCGAACCATTGGGCTGCGAGAGGAGCGAAAGAGAAACCTTTTGCGCCATATAGGCAATCTGCTTACATGGCGCAAAAGGTTTCTCAACTGCCCTTAGCCTATTGCCATCCCGCATGCAGTTTCGAAATGACATGGTTTTTAAAGTTTAATAAGAGCATCTATCAAAATAATGAAAAAATCGGCTTTCCTGTTCATATTTTCCCTGTTCACCCTTACCACCTTCGCCCAAAACACTCTCCAAAACGGCGTATGGCGCGGGGTGTTGAAAACAGCATCGGGTAATAACCTGCCTTTTAATTTTATAGTGAGCGATAGTACCGGTTCGCCACAGATCACCATTATCAACGGCGACGAGCGCCTGAAGGTTACCGATGTTAAGGTTGCCGGCGATTCGGTGTTCATTCACATGCCTTTGTTCGATTCGGAGTTTAAGCTGCGGTTTATGTCGAATTATTTGGTGGGGAAATGGATAAAACATGTTGGTTTGCGTAATGCAACAATGGATTTTGTGGCTGAACCAAACGCGGGCTGGCGCTTTTTTAAGGATGTGCCGGCACCGGCTTACAATATCTCCGGCAGGTGGACCGCTATTTTTGGCGATGGCGATAGTCGCGACACTACGGTGGGCGAATTTAAGCAGACCGGCAACCATTTAACCGGCACATTTTTAACTACCACCGGCGATTACCGTTACCTGCAAGGCTCGGTTGCAGGAGATAGCCTGTACCTTTCATGCTTCGACGGTGGGCATGCTTTTATTTTTAAGGCGAAGATCAATTCAAACGACAGCATGACTGACGGCAAAATGTATGCAAGCTACAGCGGCCTGGACCACTGGACCGCCGTACGTAATGAAAACGCCAAACTGCCCGATGCCTATTCGCTTACGTATTTAAAGCCGGGCTATAGCAAGGTTGATTTTACGTTTAAGGATATTAACGGCCACCCTGTTTCGTTAAACGATGAACGCTTTAAAAATAAGGTAGTGATCGTGCAGATATTAGGCTCGTGGTGCCCGAACTGCATGGATGAAACCAATTACCTTGTAAGCCGCTATTATCCCAAATATCACGACAAAGGCGCGGAAGTTATCGGCCTGGCTTATGAGCGCACAACGGATTTCGCCCTGTCGCAGCACTCGCTAAAGCAGCTGAAAGACCATTTCGATATTCCATACCCGCTGCTCATCACCGGCTACACCCCAGGCCGAGGCGACCCGCAAAAAAGCCTGCCCATGCTGGCCGATTTTAAAGGTTTCCCAACCACCATCATCATCGATAAAAAAGGCAACGTACGCAAAATACACACCGGCTTCAGCGGCCCCGGAACGGGTGAATACTATACGCAGTTTATTGATGAGTTTGAAAAGCTGACGGATAATTTGCTGGCGGAGTAGGGTATCTAAACTGTACTCGACCGCGGTGAATGGAGCAAAGATGCTTCACGCTGTTTGGTATGAATTTTTGGTAAATAAAGTGTTTGTTCGCTCCCATGCGAACTTCGAACAACTACCAAACACGCTCTTAATAGACCACGTCATTGCGAGTATCCCACCAGGGCAACCCTGGAAAAAACAGACTATGACATGAAAAAAATACCATTGATAATCAATAACTTACAATCATGTCATTATAAGGAACGAAGCAGTCCCTGCACACGCAAATCAAACAGTAGGATGTATTTCAATGGATAATGCCAATGTCGCATACCTGTAAAAGCAGAGATTGCCAGGTAGTTGTGCTTGTACTGCTCTGCTCCCTTCTCGCAATGATGTGTGGTGATTTCAGCCTTTATTTAGCGGGTAATTTTAAAGTTAAGGCGTTACACTATACCCATTAACCATCTCAATCGCCTTGTCCAAAAATTCATCCCTGTTTTCGCGGACGCCTTTAATGGTTTTGGTTAGGTAGATGTCGGGTTTTGTGCCGATGCCGTGGTGTTGCGAGCCGTCCAGTTTAAGCACCTTCATGTCTGTCCAGTTAAAAGAGTAACCGCCCGGCAGCTGCAAAAAGTTTACATTTCCGTTGGTTCCGGCGGTGGGCTGGCCGATGATGGTCGCCAGCTTGTAATGTTCAATAAAACCCATGTAGCTTTCGGCGTAACTGATGTCCTCTCCATCGGTTATGAAAATTATTTTGGCTTTTAAATGCGGGCCAAGCGTAGGTATTTCCCAGCCGTAATTTTCATAACCTACAATTTTTTCCTGGTCGGGATAAATGATATGAGGTACCCGCATCCAATCCTTAACCGTGTCTTTTATTGTCATTAAGTATTGTATAAAGGGAATGGTATTGTTAGGATAGCCACGCAAATCGCAAATAATGGCCTTGCATTTTTCCAGTTGCGGTAATGCCGCGTTTATGGTTTGCATGTGTATAGTACCTATATTAAGGTACATCACGTCGTTACTGATGGTTTTAATGCTATCGGGCCGTGGGAGGGAATTATAGTAAGTCATGTACGATAAATCCCTGTTTAAAGTAACATCATGTTTGGCATTATTGCTATCGATAACCGTGAGCGACAAGGTTGAGCCATTTGCGCCTAATAACGTTTCTCTTTGCACACGATAATCCAGGTAACCCGGCGTGGCAGCCGATATATACTGTTTGGCATTATCAAAATAAGCACCCGGATCCTGCCCGTTAATGGTGGTTACGACATCGCCCTGATGTAAGTTCACCGTGTTATTTAACACATGGGTAATTACCAGTTTGCCTTGCACCCATTCCCAGGTTAAAGGTGGCAGGTAATAGTTAGTGGAGGCCCTCCAGTTTACGCCAATGTGGCCATCTTTCAGTTTGGCGGTCATCTTCTGTAGCGTTTTCTGAAAGTCGGCGCCATCTTTGTCAGCATGTGCGTCCGTTAGCGCATCCTTTAAATCCTTCTGCCAATCCGTTTGGGCAAAATCAAAATACGGGAAAAAGTGCTGGAAAACATTCCAGCTGATGGCTATATCGGCCAAACGCGTGTACAGGTTATTGCCATTAATACTATCCCGTTTGATGCTTTTTAAATCACTTATCAACTGCCCGAACTTTGCACTATCGGCAGCCGGGTAAGTGTGCGCGTCGTCGCCATAAAGCGCGAGTGGAATAACTACTTTTAAACCGCTGCCGATACTTTTATTAACGTATTCCCCCACCTGCGGATATTCAGGAAAGTATTTGGTGTGAGCCTCTATATCATCATCTGCCGATTTACTTTTTATCGAAGCCCATTTCTGGTCCGGCGCGTTATTGTCCTGCACCACGCTATAAATATAAGCCGGGTTAGGTGCCGGTAGAACCTTTAAGTTTGGATTGCCGCTTAAAATATTGGCGGTTGAGGAAACGCCTGTTTTGGCGCTGTTGAGGTTGTTTGCATAAACCTGTACCCATTTGCCATCCTCGTTTATCGAAAATGTAAAGTCGTCCACCCAAAATTCACCAGCACCCTGCAAAAATATGCCGATGTTAATTTTATCGGCATTGGTATCTATTGTACCGGCAATCTCAAAATTTCCCCAGTCCGTCGTGGTTATCGGCCGGGCATCCATATTGTCGAAAAAGCCGAATTTTTTATCGGCCCTGTCAACGCGTACCCAAAAATGGCCCGTGCCTTCGCCATCGGCCATTTTGGCTTTGCCGGTTAATTTAAACGTTTTGCCACGGTAAGCGGCGCCGTCAATTATCGTGCTCATGGAGCCGAATGTTGGCGAGGCCGCCGGATATACAACAGGCCTGTTGGTGCGGGCGCTTTTGTAAAGGCTTCTCCTGTCCCTCAATAAACCTACGCCGATATGCTGCCAGGCGATGGTTTTATAGCCGTGTAAATTTGCAGGAGTAATTAATGTTCTATCAAAAGTAATATTATCATTATCGCCACCGATTTGGATGGAAGGCGCAATGGGCTTAAACAATGAGATTAAAGTTGTTTTAAGTTCATTTGGCGTGGTGCAGGCATCCACTTTTTTACTGCCATAAATGGCAAACTTGTCCCAATCTATCGCGGCAGCTTCGTCGCCCGGGTAAAAATACCGTACATAACCGTATAGCTTGGTGAAGGCTGCTTCATTTTCAATTTGCTGAATGGTTTGAGCGTTTGCATTGGTAAACAAAGCAACAACCATCGCGCACAAAAGAAACTTTTTCATTTTAAGGTTATTAAAATTTACGGCATTTAATGATATTTAACCAACAATAATCATAAAAATTATCTTCATCAAAAAATTAACATTGTTTAACAAGGGGATGGGGCGGTTTGGGGGTGGCTTTTTTGCGATTACCTGTCGCGATACGTTGACTCACCTGGTCTTTGCTCCGCTCGACCACCCTCTCTTCGCTGCGCGGATAGAGGGTGAGCTGCAATTTTTTATTTAAATTTAAAAAAAGGCCTTGTGCGATGCCTTTTCTGGTACTTTGCTATTTCAGCTATTCTCCTCCCAAACCTCGCATAAATTCAAAATAACCTCAACGGCCTTGTTCATATCCTGTATGCTCACCCATTCCTGCTTGCCGTGGAAGGCATGCTCGCCGGCAAAAATATTAGGACAGGGCAGTCCCATAAAAGATAGCCGCGAACCATCTGTACCGCCGCGTATGCTGCATAGTTTAGCTTCGAGACCGGTGCGGCGGATGGCTTCGAGGCCGTATTCCACTATCTGCGGATGCTGGTCGAGCACTTCGCGCATGTTGCGGTATTGCGGTTTGATTTGTAGCTCGTAGCTTGAATTAGGGTAACTTTTTAGAATCACCTCTGTAATAAGCCTTATAGCTTCAGCATGATGGTGCAATTTCGACTCATCAAAATCGCGGATGATAAAATCGATGGTGGCCTGCTCCACATGCCCGCTCATGCTAACCGGGTGAACAAAGCCCTGTTTAAACTCTGTGCCTTCAGGCGAAAGGTCAAGCGGCAGCGCAGCAATGATCTGCCCGGCAATTTTTATGGCGCTTTCCATTTTGTCCTTTGCAAAACCAGGGTGTGAGCTGATGCCGTTGATCACTAATTTGGCACCATCCGCGCTGAAGGTTTCGTTTTCCAAATGGCCGGCGCTCTCGCCATCGATGGTATAACCCGCATAGGCGCCCAGCTTTTTTATATCCACTTTATCCACACCGCGGCCGATCTCTTCATCCGGCGTAAATAATATGCGGATGTCGCCATGCTTAATTCCAGGATGGTTCACCAACTGATAGCAGGCATCCATAATTTCTGCCAGGCCTGCTTTGTTATCCGCGCCTAATAAAGTCGTACCGCTGGCGGTGATAATATCATTGCCGATCTGGTTTTTCAGGTCGGGGTGCTCGTGTATGCGTAATACCTGTGTGTTATCATCAGGCAAAACAAGGTCTTCGCCCTGGTAATTGTGGTGGATGATAGGCTTAACACCTTCGCCGCTGCAATCGGGCGAGGTATCCATGTGTGAGCAAAAACAAATCACCGGAACATTTGGCTTTTCGGTATTTGATGGAACCGTGGCATATACATAACCGAACTCATCCAAATGGGTGTCATTTATTCCTATTGCGAGTAGCTCTTCAACTAATAACCGACCAAGGTTTTTTTGTTTTTCGGTTGAAGGGTAGGTTTCGGAAGCAGGGTCTGATTGCGTATCGATGGTTACGTAGCGCAAAAAACGTTCGGTAGCGGTAAAAGTTAATAACTTCTTAAGTTTCATATAATTCATTATATTGGAACAAGTCTTATTTTTGGTGCGTATAATAGCGGGCTCAATGCAAAATTTGGTAAAATTCGAATAATAGCAGGCGTTTGAAAAGAATATTTTTACTTTTTATTATTATTTTTTCTTCAGTTATTGTAAAAGCGCAAGGCGATTACAACTTTATGCCTTCGGGTGTGGGGTTTGATGTCAGCACCGTTCGTGCCTTTACCAATGTAGCGAAGGAGAATAATACATTAGCGTTCAGCGGCTATTATTCTTATTATCCAAGCCCATATTTCCCGGTAACCTTTGAATTGCAACGCGGCAGGTTTTGGGGCGGGAGCCGTGTAACAGACGAATTCAGTCGTGAATATGTAAATAATTACACTGCGGTGCTGGTACACGCCGATCTGCAATTCGGCCAGGTGATCGATTATGAAGATAACGATTTCATGAATGATATTAAGAATTTTTATTTAGGTATAGGAGGAGGTTTTGTAATGAATAATGTACAAAACCAGCGTTATGATCTTTTTTCTCAGGGATACCCGGCGGGTACATACAAGTTTCCGGGTTCAGATAATGAAACTAACCCGGATATAAACTTTAGAATGGGCTACGAGTTTAAATTCTTTAATGAATATGACGAGCCTTACTTAAGGCTTCATATTGAATATACACATCATGTTGTTTTTGGCGAAGGGATTGACGGCTATGATGACCCGCCAAGCAAGTTCAAAAATAACTTCGCCGATCAGTACCGCGAGATCACTATCGGCCTGGTGTATAACTTTGGCTTGATAAGGGCATTTACCAAACGCATAAGAGACGAGTATTAATGAATGTTGAGGAACTGCGCGACTATTGCCTGCAATTACGCGGCGTAACCGAAGATTTTCCTTTTGGCGAGGATACCCTTGTTTTCAGGGTTGGCGGTAAGATATTTCTCCTCATCGGGCTTGCAGAAGGTAACCGCTTCAACGTAAAATGCGACCCTGAACTGGCTGTTGAACTCCGCGAGCGCCACAGCGAGGTGCAACCCGGCTATCACATGAACAAAACCCACTGGAATACTGTATATATGGATGGCCTACTTACCTACAAGCAGCTTTGCGAAATGATAGCACACTCGCACGACCTTATATTGAAAAGCCTGCCGAAAAAGATACAGGAAGAATTATCGAACGGCTAATTTAAGACTTCGTTATTCGATATTGGACATTCAGTGTTCATTATTCAAATTCTCAATCATACCGGTGCCTGCCCAGGTCATATTCTGATTGGCCGGTAATGAGCTTCTTCCGTTTTTCAGTGTCGGTATCCAGGCTATGGTCATAAACATTGTCCGTCACTTCTATCTCACGTTCCTTGTCGCGTTCGGCAGTATGGATGTTGGCTTCGGATAGTTTGGAAATAGCCACATCATAAGGTCCTTTAGGCGACATCAGCTTTACAAAAACCGGCAAACACTCAAACAAAATAAACAGCCAGCTAATAAACGATTCGGCCAGGTAAGTATCCAGGTTCCGGCTGCCGTCATCGTTATAGCCTAATTGTCCCAGCGCCCAGTTACGGTCGGCAAAACCGGCAACGTTTGCCAGGCTGTCTAACTGGTGGTCTGAGAATAAGCGTATGTCGTTCAAACCCTCATAGTCTTTACGCCGGGCGAGGTAACCGTCCATTTTATCCTCATTGTCCATAACCGTCTTCAACCTGTCTTCTTTTTCCTGTAAAACCGCCTGTTTTTGTTTGGCGTAAGTGCCGTAGCCTACAATACCCGACGTTTGGTTGGATTTGTCGCCAAAAACTTCCTGGTTGAGCTGGTAACGCGAGCGGTTGATGTCGCTCTCAAGCGAATCCTGCTGCTTTTTCAGGTCGCTGCTTTTACCCAGCTCCATCGCATATTTTTGGTTATAGGTTTTTTCCAGCGTATCAATCTTTCGGTGCTGGCCTTTCAGGTAAGCCGTTTTTAGCTTATTGCGTATTTCCTTGTCGAATATCTTCAGCTCGATAGGGCGCGAAATCACTACGCCTATCATTATCGCCAGCAAAATACGAGGTGAGGCCTGTAAAATTTGCTGGTTGGTACTGCCATCTTTATTAATACTTGATACGATGTAGCGGTCCATATTAAAAATGGCCGTGCCCCATATCAGCCCAAACAAAACAGCAAATACCACTGCGAAAGCATCACCACTGAACACAAAATACATGGCATAGCCGCCCGAAAGCGAGGCAAACAGCGCAGTGAAGAAAATTGTTGCCCCAATACCTACGTATTTGTTATGCTCGAGGGGATATTTTTTTAAGGTATCGATATGCGCTCCTGAACAGAACCAGAAGAAGCGTGTAACTTTATTCATTAATGTTAAAAAATTGCAATTTATATATGAAACGCTGTTTATAACTGAATGTTACAGTTAACAAACTAATATTTAATACAGAAAAATATACCTTTGGGTTTTATTTACATTAACATGAAAGAAATAAGCGTACAGGAATTAAAGGAAAAGATAGATAAGGGTGAGGATTTTCAGCTGATAGATGTTAGGGAAGATTTTGAATATGAAGTATCGAACCTTGGCGGTACGCTGATACCTTTAGGCGGTATTTTGATTGAAGCTGATAAGATAGCCAAAGACAAACCGGTTGTGGTGCAATGCCGCAGCGGCAAACGCAGCGCAGCAGCAATTATGCAACTGGAACAGCTGGGCTACACCAACTTATATAACCTTACAGGCGGTATCCTGGCCTGGGCCAACGAGATAGACACCAACATGAACGTTTATTAAGCCATGTTTAAAAAAGCAGCGCTTAATGTGCTCTACAACATCGGCATTTTTGTGTCGGTGATAGCAGGCATGTATGCATTTGACCGCCGGAGCTTCATCCTGGTATTCATTTGCATATTCGCGCTGGTATTTTTTGTAATGCAGAAATACAAGTTTATGAAAGAGCTGCGCAATATGCAGCCACCACCGCGCAAACCCAATAAGCGCTAAAAACAAGCACTAATTATTACGAATGGGTACGAATTACACGAATTGTATTTTTTTTAAATTCGTGCAATTCGTGTCGTTAGATTAGTGACATTCGTATATCAATAATCCAATAAGCGTTAAAAGAGCATTAATTATTGCGAATTGATACGAATTACATGAGTTGTGTTTTATTTTTTAATTCGTGCAATTCGTGTCAATAAATTAGTGACATTCGTGTACTAATCACTAATTCATTTCAAATATGCTTATCGCAATTTTAGGTGTCATCGCGCTCATCGTGGGCATGGTGATGAAACGCTCTCCCGAACCTGGCAACCGCTTTAGCGGCCTGGTTACTACTATAGGAATAATTGTTATTGTACTTGGTATTGGTACAGCCAGTTTTAAGGTGGTCGACCCAGGCCAGGTTGGGGTGCAAACGCTTTTTGGCAAAGTACAGAACGATGTACTTGAGAGCGGCCCACACATTGTTAACCCGCTGGTTGATATTACCACCTTTACCATACAAACCCAAAACTACACCATGAGCGCCAAAAGCAACGAAGGGCAGGTTGAGGGTGATGATGCTATCCGCGTACTTTCGAGCGACGGACTGGAAGTTACCATCGATCTTTCTATACTTTACAAGGTAACACCATCTAGGGCGCCATATATTTTACAGAACATTGGGCAGGATTACCAGGATAAAATTGTGCGACCAATAACCCGCACCGCTATCCGTGATAACGCAGTAAATTACCAGGCTGTTGATCTTTATTCGTCAAAACGGGAGGAGTTCCAGTTTAAAATAAATAAAACTATCAGCGACAATTTTATAAAGAACGGGCTGGAAGTGCAGCAAATACTGGTGCGCAACATCACTTTACCTGAGAGTGTTCGCCAAAGCATCGAATCAAAGATACAGGCTGAGCAGGATGCCCAAAAAATGCAGTTCGTACTGCAAAAGGAACGCCAGGAAGCCGACCGCAAGCGCGTAGAAGCGCAAGGTATTGCTGATTACCAAAAGATCATATCAACAGGCCTTACCCAACAGCAGTTGGAATACCAGAGCATACTGGCGCAAAAGGAAATTGCCTTGTCGCCGAATACTAAGATCATTATTATGGGTGGTGGTGGAAAGGGTAGCCCGGTGATATTGAGTGATAAGTAATTAATATTGCCCTCTCTTTCTCGTCATTGCGAGGAACGAAGCAATCTCTGAACTATCCAGTCAATAAACGATAGTTTGTTAAATCACGTCATTTAACAAACTATTCCTTATTTGATTTGCATGCGCAGAGATTGCTTCGTTCCTTGCAATGACGTGGTTTATAAGGCTTTCAGGCCTAACCCATTGTCCTCACTCAACACCCATTTTCCATCCACAAACCCTGGCAGCATAAACGGATTATTACTGGTTAAAAACGGTCCATCCAAATCAGCGAAAGCACATTGCGGGGCTAATGCAGCGCCGGCTAATGCGGCACAACTGGTTTCTGTCATACAGCCGATCATTACCTGTAAATTTAACTCCTGCGCTTTGGCTATCATTTTATGCGCTTCGTGCATGCCGGTGCATTTCATCAGCTTAATATTGATGCCGTGATAAGCGCCATTAGCTTTTTCTACATCCGGCAGACGTTGTACGGCTTCATCCGCTATAATAGGCAGCGGACTACGTTCGGTGAGCCATGCATTGCTATCATAGTCGGTTTTGAGCATGGGTTGTTCTATCAGCAGCACGTTTTGTTCCTGCAGCCAATACACCAGGTCGAGGCTTTTTTGCAGGTCGCTCCAGCCCTGGTTGGCATCCACATACAACGGCGCGTCTGTTACCGAGCGGATGGTTTCAATGATCTCTTTATCATTATCCCTGCCTAGCTTCACTTTTATCACCTTAAAATCATTGGCTGCTTCCAGCACTTTTTGGCGCATTACTTCAGGTGTATCAATGCCGATGGTAAAACTGGTGACGGGCATTTTTGCGGGATCGCTGCCCAATAATTCCCAGCAGGGTTTGCCTTTAATTTTGCCATCCAGGTCGTGCAGGGCAATGTCGATACCGGCTTTTATGGCGGTATTTCCGGGGGCGATGCTATCTAAATAATCAATTATCGCATCAAAATCGAAAGGATATTTAAACTGGACGGCATCAATCTTTTTTAAAAAATCTGTGGCCGTATCCCAGGTTTCGCCCATATAGGGCACCATGGAGGCTTCGCCATAGCCTGTAAAACCTTCATGCTTGATTTGCAGCAGCATTACCGGGGTGGTGGTGCGCGAAAATTTGGCAATGGTAAACGTGTGCTTTAGCTGTAGCTCGAAGGGTTGGTAAGTCAGTTCCATGTTAAAATTCAAAGCTAAAATTTTCTCCACGAAAACGATGCCTATATTTGCGCGCATGCCGGTACAAATTTATTCCCCGTTTAAAAAGTTCAATTTCGGTAACCGCAACTGTTTTTTAACAGGCGAAAAGCTACAGTCGGAAGAGGAACGCATACAAGTTTTCCCGCAATGGCTCATGAGCCGTTATGAATTGGAAGATAAGCCATTTAAAATGCTTGATGAAAGCATGGGCACTTATAAAGACCTGAAAATACCTTGCACCGCAGATGTAAATAATGAATTGCTGGAGCCGCTTGAGGCCGAAATTGCAGATGCTTTTGCTACCGGCTATGAAGCGGTAAAAAAACTGGATGAATTAAAATTATTTCAATGGGCCGGTAAGCTGCTATATGGCATCATCTTTAATGAAATACAATCCGGCATAAAAATGCAGCATACGAAGGGCGAGGAGTTCAATATTTCACAGGCTATCATCCACAAGTTCAGCAACCTGCATTTAATGCTGCAAAGCATCAACCTGCCTATCCATTTTGAAGATTTTGCGCCATACAGCCTGTTTTTGTTTAAGGTGGATAATAACCCGGTTGAATTCGGCTACCGTGATGAGATCAATACGCTCACCTTTTCATTGCGGATAAACGATTTTGGCCTGATTATCTGTTTGCAGGATAATGGCGCTAACCGTATTTATCACCGTGAAGTTTTGGAAAAGATAGAAAGGAAAACTTTGCACCCCATACAGTTCGAGGAGTTTTGCGGGCGTGTGTTTTACTCGGCCTATTTGTTTAACCGCCTGCCTGAATACAACATTTTGCCTGTCGGCGAGGATATTTATATTGAAGCAATGCCCCTGCGTGGTTTGAGCGGCAAACCTTTGTTTGATGAGTGGAACAATAAAACCTACGGCCAGGTACTGGAAAACTTCTGGAAAAACTGGGGTTTCCTGCTGCTGGAGATCATCAAAGACCCCGAAAACCCCATGAGTTTTTTATTTGATGCTGACGGTAAGTTTATCGATGAAAAATTGATTGAACTGCCCCACTAACCTGTTCAATAAACGAATGCGCAATATCCGGCCTTAAAATAATGGTGATCAGTATCCCGCTTAATGCGCCAAATAAGTGGGCATCATGGTTTACGTGGTCGCGGGCGTGTTTTGATGCAAAATGACAATAAACAAGGTACAGTATACCAAAAATATAAGCCGGCATCATTACAGGTAATATCATAATACCCATTTTATCAAGCGGGTTGAACAAAATGGCGCTGAAAACTACCGCGCTCACTGCTCCTGAGGCACCTAAACTGCGGTACCATGGATCGTTTTTATGTTTAATAACCGATGGTATATCGCTCAAAACCAGGCTCAAAATATATAACAATGCAAACTGCCAGTGGCCGAATTGTTTTTCAAGATTAAATGCAAAGAAATAATAGGAAAACATATTAAAAAACAGGTGCATCCAATCGCGGTGTATAAGCCCGCTGGTGATCAGCGTATAAACATTTTTCTTTCGCGATACATCATAGGGCCGCAGCATCCACTTGTTGTAATACTCCTCGTTCGAGAAAGCAAAAAGTGAGGCGCCAATGGTTATCACCATTATGATCAACGCTACAGGGGCGTCGTTAAGAATTTGCTGCATTAGTTTATGTCCAGTTTTACGTCGGCCAATAACCGGCCTACCGGGTAGCGAAGATAGGTTTTTTCGAAATACGGCGAATTACGATAAACAAAATTCAATTGCGCCGCGGCGCTGCCGGCCAGTTTAGGGTCGGCTGCTTTGGCATCATCCAATTTTTTACGCAGGGAAGGATCATTTTTTAATAACTTGGAGGCTACATCTTCAAATACATAATTCGAGAAATATTCCTTCTCACCCAGCACCGAATCAAAAAAGTCCCAGGCAAAAAACGAGTCTACGCCCTGTGGTTCCAGCGTTTCCACAATATAGCGATTGATAGGTTGGTTTACATAAACCACATAATCGCCCTCATAAAATTTAACGGGCATATTTACCGGGTTAAGCTGTACATTGCTGTGCAGGTAATGCCCTTCGTACGGCTTCTGTACAGTCTTAAAATCGCTTATATAGTACATTTGTACATCAAGTGTGGTATCGTGCTTTAAATGGTGCATAACCACTTTATTCAGCTTATACAGGTCGATGATCTTACCCCAGGCCTGCGGAATAATATAGGCAACAGGCTTATCGGCAGTGGCGGTCACTTTATAGTTATCGTAGTATTTGATGGGTTTGGTATAAGGCTTGCTTTCATCATAATAAAGTCGCGGCAGCCCGCTTACCTCGCTGGTTTTATAGCCGGCTGTGTAGCCTTTGAACAGCAACGTATCATAATGGCTCATATCCACATCCCAATTAAGCGCGAAGGTTTTTTGTTGGGCAACCTGTTCGTCCGCCTTATGCTTTAACTCGCCGATGAGCTGGTGATCGCGCTGGCAAATATCGATCAGGTTCTGCATAAAATCGTAAGTGGAATACACGCGCTTGTCAAATGGCTTCAGCATATGCGTTTCGGTAATATAGCTGATAATGTTATGCTGGGCGGTGAACCCTGTAGCAAAGCGTGGGGTTTCCAAAAACGCCATAATGCCCGAATCGGGCGAGGCATCCTCGCTTTCCACGTATGGTGTCATTTCATAACCGTTAAGTTTCATGCGGCGGTACAGTTCCGGCGAAAGTGTTTTCGATGTATAATCCGCCAGTATAGGGTTTTGCTTATCTTTTTGTGTTTCTATCAGCGTCATTACATACTGGTAATCGGCGCCATCGCTGGTGTGATTGTCGAGAAAAACTTCAGGCTGCCAGGTATTCAGTATCTGGATAAAAGCCAAAGCATTGCGACTGTCGGCTTTGATAAAATCACGATTGAGGTCAAGGTTGCGGTAATTCCCCCTGAAGCCATAGGCGCGAGGACCGTTCTGGTTAATACGCGATATGCCGCGGTTCAAGCAGCCATCGATATTATAAACCGCGATAAAACATAGCACCACATCCTTTGGCAATGTGTTGTTTTTGAGCAGGTTGCGGGTAAGTATCATGCTGGCATCAATGCCTTCCGGCTCGCCGGGATGTATGCCGTTGTTAATGAGCAATACACGTTTATTTTGCTTTTTGATGAGTGCCGGATCGAATACCTTATCGCGTGATAGCACCAGCAGTGTAAGCGGTTTGCCAATATCCGTCATCCCGTAATTGATCAGGCGCATTTGCTGCGGGTATAGTTTGCTCAGTTTCTGGTAATAATTAATGATCTCAGCATAATTGGCCGTATAGTTTTTATCCTTGCTTAGCTCAAATGGTGTAAGTTGGGCGTTTGCCTGGGCGAAGACAAAAAAGAGTAAAAGAGATGGGATGAGTTTTTTGATGGTCAGCATAGACCAAATATAGGGATGAAATCGAATAATATGCGTTTGTTAATGTTGCTTTACTTTGGACAGCCTGAAGATAAACAGGGCCGCTATCGCCGTAAAAGCAATGGAGATCATCGTACTTTTAGAGATCGCGCCGAGGATAGCAGTATTTCCCCCAGCCGCCATTGCACCAAACACTGCCACACCGATAGCTCCGGCTGTTTGTCGTGAGGTAGTCAATACCGCAGATGCTGTGCCGGAAAGTTCTTTATCTACGCTCGAGAGGACGCCATTGATCATGGCCGGTACAGCAAGCCCCATCCCTGTGGAAATGATCAGGAACGGTAAAAAGAGTTCCCAATAGGGAGTAGCCGATCCCGCAAGGAACAAGCCAGCCAACCCCAGGGCAAACATTATCAATCCCGCTAAAATAGGTTTCCATATACCATATTTACCAATGACACGCGCACTTGCGACATTTGATATTACAAAACCGGCAGTGAGCGGGATAAAAGCAACGCCTGCCGCCAGCGAACTATAATGGAGCACCTTTTGCAAGTAGAGGCTCAGGATAAACACGCTGCCATAATAGCTCCCATTCAAGACGGCACCGAGTAATAAGAGTATATTAAAGGCGCGTGAATCGAACAAATGGAATGGCAGCATCGGGTGACGTACTTTTCTTTCGATGAACAGAAAAAGTGCAAACATTATTAAACTGAACACCAGGCCACAGATGACCAGTGTGCTAAAGCCAAATCGCGGCCCTTCAATTATTGCCGCGATCAAAGCGGTAATGCCCAGCGTCCAGGTAACCTGTCCGCCGATATCGAACCGTTCTTTTACAGCCCTCACCTGTGTTTGCCCGAGGCGGAAACTCATCAGGAAACCGGCCAAACATATCGGCAGGTTAATCAAAAATATCAGCCGCCAGTTGACCAGCTCTATCAGCAATCCGCCCAGGGTTGGCCCCGCAGCCATAGCCGCACTGCCTGCTGCTGTCCACAAGCCTACGGCACGCGCCCGTGTTTTCGGTTCGTGCGCAAAACGCTGGCTAAGCAGTGACAGCGAACTGGGGATCATCATAGCTGCGCCTATACCTTGTATAACCCTCGAAATAATTAGCAACATTCCGCTGGGTGCAAGTGCGCAGCCCAAAGATGCTAGTCCGAAAATAATCATGCCCGCCTGAAAGATGCGTTTGGAGCCTAACCGGTCGCTGATACTGCCTGCCGAAAGCATCAGAACGGCAAAAGCCAGCGTATAAGCATCCACAACCCATTGCAGCAGGCTGATGCTGGCATGAAAGGTAACAGCGATTTGCGGCAGCGCGAGGTTAACAATAGAAACGTCGAGCTGCGCCATCACAAAAGCAAGGCTTGTTGCTAGCACTGCCCACCCGAAAGAAGGTGTTTTCATAGGATGCTTTAAAATAGTAAGCACGCAAAGGTAACCATCGCTACACGGAAAATGTCACAGATTAGTATTTACAACACAGCACGTTAAAAATTATTATCTTTGTTTATTATGCAGCTATCAACCAGTGATATACAAGCCATAAAAGAATATTTTTCCGGGCAGCCGGTGATAAAAGCTTATCTTTTTGGTTCATTTTCGCGTAATGAAGCTGACCAGGATAGCGACATCGATATATTAGTAGACCTCGATTATTCCAAACACATCGGCCTTGGCTTTATAGAAATGCAATCAGTCCTTCAGCAAAAACTGCACAGGAAGATCGATTTGATTTCATCCAAAGCAGTATCAAAATATATTCAACCCTTTATTGAAACTGATAAAGTTTTGATCTATGAAAGGTAAGCCGGCCGACCGCCAACGGCTGCTTCATATCATAGAGGCGATCAATGAGATAGAGATTTATATTTCCAATGTCGAGCTAAAGGATTTCCTCTCTAATTCAATGATGCGTTTTGCCAGTATCAAACAAATTGAAATAATCGGTGAAGCGGCTAATTACATTACAGACGATACTAAAACAAAATTCACAGATGTAGAATGGAGTAAGATAATAGGAATGAGGCATATACTTGTTCACGAGTATTTCGGGGTAGATTTTGAATTGGTTTGGCAGGTGATCATTAGCGATCTCCCAATTCTAAAAGCTAAAATAACAGTTGTATTGAATAACCTTACCTAAATTGTTACCCTCAATTTCCCATTTTTATGCTATTTTTCGCTCTTTAATTCTTAACTGATGAAAAAACTGGCCTTCCTGCTCTCCGCAATTATTTTTGCGGCCAACTGCTTCGCGCAAACTCCCGAAAAATCCATTTTTTATACCGTTTCATTCCCTAATGCCGCGCACCACGAGGCGGAGATAGTGATGACCATACCACAAGCCCCTAGCGGCGGGTTTAAGGTACGGATGAGCCGTTCATCGGCCGGGCGCTATGCTACGCACGAATTCGGCAAGAACGTTTATAATTTAAAAGCTACCGATGTGGATGGAAACGATGTGCCGCTTACACAAATCGAGGGCGACGAGTGGGAGGTAGCCGCCAACCACCCTGCAACCGTAAAAATAAGCTATACATTATTTGCCAACTGGACCGATGGCACTTATGCCGCTATTGACGAAAGCCACGCACATCTGAATATGCCTGCAGTTTTTATGTGGATCATCAGCCAGCAAGACAGGCCGATAAAAATTGAGTTTAACGACTTGGATAAATATAACTGGAAGGTTGCTACGCAACTACACCATGATGGCGACAACGTTTACAGCGCGCCCAACCTGCAATACCTGATGGACAGCCCGACCGAGCTATCCAACTTTAAAGAAAGCAGCTGGACGGTAACCAATACCGATGGTAAGCCGGAAACAATCAATCTTACTACTCATTCGGATGATAGCCAGGCGGTAGTTGATAATTTTGCTAAGATGGTACAAAAGGTTGTGCTGGAGGAAAAAGCTGTTTATGGTGAATTGCCTGCATACGATTATGGCGAATACACTTTTTTGCAGGATGTGTATCCAACTAATGCCGGCGATGGCATGGAACACCGGAATTCTACCTGTATTGTTCAAACTACCGACAAAATAGAGGGACATGAAGTGCGTTTATTAAGCACTTTTGCGCATGAATATTTTCATAGTTGGAATGTAAAACGCATCAGGCCAAAGTCGCTTGAACCATTCAATTTTGAGCACGCCGATATGAGCAGCGAATTATGGTTTGCCGAAGGCTTTACCCAATACTATGGCGAATTAGCATTGAAACGTGCCGGTTTCCATACGGTTGATGAATATTGCGGCACACTTAGTGGACTGGTAAATCAAATACTTAATACGCCCGGTGCAGCGAAATACCCGGAAACACAAATGAGCCGTTACGCGGTATTTGCAGATGCAGGAATATTTAACGACCCTACAAACATGGCCAATATGTTCACCAGCTATTATACTTATGGCGGTGCAACAGCTTTGGCGCTCGACCTGCGCCTGCGGAGCGATTTTAATTTAACGCTGGATGATTATATGCGCGCCGTTTGGCTGGCGCTGGGCAAGGTACAGCACCCTTATGTAATTGCTGACCTGCAAAAAGTACTTGCCAAATTAACCAACCCAAAATTTGCTGACGCTTTTTATAAGCGATATATCTACGGCATCGAGAAAAATGATTACGCTGCTTTATTGGCTAAGGCAGGTTTGGTACTGCAAAAATCAGCGCCTGGCAAGGGATGGGCAGGCCCGATGGGTAACGGTTATGGCAGGGGCCGTTCGGCTGCGGCAGGTGGCGCTAATTCAGGTGGCTGGCTTATACAAAGCAGCACCATCATCGGCACACCCTTATATAAAGCCGGGCTGGATGCAGGCGATATAGTAACCAACGCTGATGGTAAGGATATTAAAACTATGCAGGACTTTGCGGACATAGTTGGCGGGAAAGCCGTTGGTGATAAAATAGTGGTTGATTATAAAAACCGTGCGGGTGTGCACGAAACGACGGTTACGCTGGAAGAATCGCCTAACCTGGAAGTGGTAACGTTTGAAAAGGCCGGTAAAACGCCAACTGCCGAACAGCTCGATTTCCGCACGAAATGGTTATCGTCAAAAGTTAAATAGCCATGAAAAAGATATTCGTTTTAGTCGTTTTTTTAAGCACGGCATGTTACACTTTCGGGCAGGATGTGGACAAACTCATCAACCAGGATGATGTTTATCGTATTATTAAATCCCTCTCTGCTGACGACATGCAGGGCCGCGCCACATTTACGCCAGGCATTGAAAAAGCTGCCAAATTTATCGAGGGAGAATATAAAAATATAGGCCTTGAGCCGATGTCCGGTGATGACGGTTTCAGGCAAAACTTCCATATGTACCGCAACGCTGTTACCAGCCTGGGCTGTACCATCAACGGGCAGCAAATAACTACTTTGAATATGTGTGCAGCCGCCAGCGAATCATTCAACTGGACAGAAACCAGCGATGTGCAGGTAAGTGTGCTTGGAAAAGGTGATAATTTCCGAAAGGCATATAGCAGTTATCTTTCCGATCAGAAGAAACACCTGGTACTGGTTGATACTTCGCTTGCGCCGACTTTCAAAAGGTTCTATGCATATATTCGCTCGGGTCATGTAAGCCTCAAGCCAGTTTCCGCTAATGCACCCATCGTGCTTATATTGGGCAATTTTGATGCTGTAAAAACATTTAAAGTTGATTGTATGGCCGAAACAAAGGAATTGCCTGCCACCAACATAGTGGGTATCATCCCCGGTAAAACCAAGCCCGACGAATACGTTGTATTTGGAGGCCACTATGACCACCTGGGCATATTGCCTGCTGTAAAAGGAGACAGTATTGCCAATGGCGCCGATGATGACGCTTCTGGCACAACGGCGGTAATTACCCTTGCCCGTTATTTCAAAGCTCTGAACAACAATGCCCGAACGTTGGTGTTTGTGGCTTTCACAGGCGAAGAGATCGGCGAGCTGGGTTCGCAGCACTTTGCACAAACAGTTGAACCGGACAAAGTTATGGCGATGTTTAATATTGAGATGATAGGCAAGCCATCCAAATTTGGCGAGAACAGCGCTTTTATTACCGGTTTCGACCGCTCAACATTCGGAACAATATTGCAAAAGAACCTTACGAATACGCAGTTCAAGTTCTACCCGGACCCGTACCCCGATCAGAACCTGTTTTATCGGAGTGATAACGCTTCGCTGGCAGAAGTCGGCGTGCCGGCGCATACCATCTCAACCGACCAGATAGATATCGATACCTTATATCATACCGTAGGCGATGAATTAAGTACGCTTGACGTTCACAATATCGTATCAACCATAAGGGCTATTGCCTTAAGCTCGCGTACCATTGTTTCCGGGCAGGATACGCCAACGAGGGTTCCAAAACTGGAAAGATAATTGCTGCCCCTTACAAAATGACAGAAAACCTTATTAAAATAGCCGTTGTAGGCCCGGAGTCAACAGGAAAATCCACCATGTCAGCTTATTTGGCGGAGCATTACCATACGGTTTGGGTGCCCGAATTTGCGCGGGAATATTGTGAAAAGCTTACCGGGCCCTGTAGCTGGCAGGATGAGATCAATATGTTTTATGGCCAGCTGGCTTTGGAAGAGGAGTATATGCGGAAGGCCGATAAGCTGCTCATCTGTGATACCACTTTTATCACCGTAAAAATATGGAGCGACTACACTTTTGGCCGTTCGCCGCAGGAAGTATTGGATGAGCTACCCAAACATCCTTATGACCTTTACCTGCTGCTTAACATTGATTTGCCCTGGGAAGAAGATCCCCTGCGTGATTTCCCGCATATGCGTGAGCATTTTATGCAGATATGGCATACGGAATTACATGCACTGAACGCAAATTATGTGGTAATATCAGGCACGGAACAAGAACGCTATGATAACGCTGTTGACGCTATTGATACATTTGTGAATATAGAGGCATCCTGATTTCGTACATTTTGAAACCTTTGAACGGGTGTTTTTAATTCCCTCCCTTGGGGTTTAAGTTAAGAAAAACGCAGCTACCCTCTATCCCGCGAAGCGGAGAGAGAGGGTGGTCGAGCGAAGCAAAGACCGGGTGAGTAAACGGAGCGCGATAGGTAGTCAAGCGATATCTTCAGCCATTTTGGTTGTACAAATCTCTTAACTTAATGACATTGACACCCTCCTCGTGGGATGGAATCGCACTTTCCTGCGCTCTTTTTAATGTTTCAAGCAGTTATGTTGGTAATCAATATTTTAGCCTTCTGCTTATAGCTTCAATTCAAAATAATCTTACCTTCATGCAACATCTCAAAAAACGGCGTGTCTTATAACCTGAAAGCTGCAAAAATTGGATACCTTATATATCGATAAACACTACGATCTGGTGGTTGCGTGCAAGCAGGGCAGTAAAAAGGCCTGCTATGAGCTATACCGCCTGTACTCGAAAGCGATGCTGAACGTCGCCTTCAGGATTGTTGGTGATATAGCCGAGGCGGAAGATGTTTTGCAGGAAGCGTTTTTGGATGCCTTTAACAAGGTGAAGGATTTCCGGCAGGAAACCACTTTCGGCCTTTGGCTGAAACAAATAGTGGTAAACCGGTCGATAAACCTGTTGCGGAAACGTAAAATGGATATGGTAGAGCTGGAAGACGGCCAACTTGATAATATTGCCGAAGAGGAAGCAGACGATGACGAGGATACAATGTTTAAAGTGGCGCAGGTGAAGGAAGCGATGAAACAGCTGCCCGATGGTTACCGTGTAGTACTATCGCTTTACCTGCTGGAAGGCTACGACCATGAGGAGATAGGACAGGTACTAAATATTTCTGAAAATACCTCGAGAACACAGTTTTTGAGGGCGAAAAGAAAGTTGATGGATATTTTAAAAACGAGAGGGATAGCACAATGAGCAAGCGATTGGAAGATTTTATAAAAGCGAATAGAGAAGAATTTGACGACCTGGAGCCACGGGCAGGCCTGTGGGATAAAATAGCGCAGCAATTGCCCGAAGAACAGCCCGAGCCGCAAAAAAAACGTGAAGCCAAAACATTTTCGTTAGGCTTTGTGCTGCGTGTTGCGGCATCGGTAGTAGTGGTGATGGGGATAAGTTTTGTAATATTTTTAAAGAGCATAGAGCACAAAACTGTTAACCTGGCGGCGATAAATCCTGAATATGCCAAACAGCAGGTACAATATGCCTCATTGGTGGAGAGCAAACGTACCGAATTAAAGAAAATAGCGGAAACAGACCCGCAATTATATAAAGAGTTCAGCGGTGAGATAGCACAGATGGATTCGACCTATAAAAAACTTAACGCCGAACTGGCCACCAGCCCCAACCAGGAACTGGTACTGCGCGAAATGATACGCACTTTACAGGTGCAACTGGACGTGCTTAACCGCCAGCTGAATGTTATTGAGCAATACAATGAAGTTAAAAGCGACCAGAAAAATGAAAATAAGAGTATATAAGCTAACTATAGTTGCGCTTACAGTATGCCTGCTTGCCGGCACCATGTGCTTTGCACAGGTAGAGCCCGTGCAGCCGGTACAACCTGCACAGCCAGCCCAACCCGTACAAGTTCCACAACCTGTGCAGGTTGCGGCCCCTGTTTCAGTAACCATCACTACGGGTAATGGGCAAATAGTTACAGCATCGGTAAAAGCCGATAAAAAAGCATTAATGGCCCAGTTAAGGGAGCTGAAAGCCGATGTGAAAGGCATTATTGCTGCGGCTAATTCACAAATGATAGCCGCTATAAATGAGGCGGCTGTTAAGGTTGATGTTGACGGAGCAGCTCCATTGGTTTCAGCCAAAACAGACAACACGGCAAGCAGTACTGATAAACAAAATGGCGCGGTATTTAAAAACTATAGCAAAGTTTACCCCGCAGATGCCGGCGATAAGCTGGTAATTGATAACCGCTACGGAAAAATAGTTGTAAATACCTGGGATAAAGACTCTTTTAAAGTTGATGTACAGATAAAAGCATCAGCGCATGACGATAGCCAGGCACAAGATATACTGGATGACGTGAGCATCGCCGATGCAAAAGATGGTTCAAGCGTTGCATTTCGTACAGATATAGATGAAGGCAAAAGCATTTGGAAAACGATATTCGGCGGCGGCGACTGGAGCAGCCATAGCCTGGAAGTTGATTATACAGTTTATATGCCGGCTAAAAACGAGCTTGTGATCCGAAACCGTTATGGCGCCGTATTCCTGCCCAACTTAGGTGGCAAAGTTACCGTTGATTGTGCTTACGGTTCTTTTCATGCCGGTTCGTTAAGTGGAGAAAGCGCTATCAGGGTAAAATACGGTAATGCAGATATTGATAATTTAGGTACCAGTGCGCTCGACCTGTCAGACGGTAACCTTACCTTAAGGTCTGTGGGAAAAATTGAAGCCAATGTAACCTACAGCGGCATTAAAATTGGCAGGTTACGGGAAACGGGTGCCTTTAATATACGTTATGGCGGTGGTTTGAAAATAGAAGACCTCGACAAGAATGTATCCAGCCTGTCAATAAATTCTACTTATTCAAGTGTAAATATTGGGCTTAGCGGCGACGAGAACGCCAATTTTGCGGTAACCGTGCATTACGGCGACTTTAACTATAATTCCAAGAGCATAACTATAACCGATAAATCGCCGGGCGATAATGATCGCGGTCCGCATACAACAAAAAGCTACAAAGGTGTTTTAGGCAATGGTAGTTCCGATAGAACCATCAGCATAAATACCAGTTACGGTAGTGTGCAGTTTGACTGAGCAGCCCCACCCAAACCCTCCCCGGTAGGGAGGGCTTAAGAAATATCGAACATCGAATGTTGAATATCGAATATCGAATATCGAAAAATAGCGTTCATTATTCGATATTGGACATTCGATATTTCATCATTTTAAATATAAAAAGTCTCCCCTCCCGGGGGAGATTAGAGG